>Ga0210394_10000377_pt1 | contig 98667 bp, 87 predicted proteins | sample IncBWC12MmetaG_FD_160121 | JGI IMG/M metagenome (GOLD analysis project Ga0210394, IMG submission 160121) | Forest soil microbial communities from Barre Woods Harvard Forest LTER site, Petersham, Massachusetts, United States - Inc-BW-C-12-M | ecosystem: Environmental > Terrestrial > Soil >...
GCCCATTGCCTCTTTGCCTTTGACATGGCTCTCCATCGAATACGGGAACGTCAGGCCGTCGACGGTTTTGTAATCGCCGATCGACGTCACCGTCTCCATCTCCTGCCCCTGCACATTCCGCGTGGCATCGGTTCGGATGGTCAGGTATGTCTCCGCGTCAAAGTAGACGTTCGATTCCTTGCCATCCTTGGTCGTGACGTGCAGTTTGAAGGCCGGCGTCCCCTCGACGTCTTCCTTACCCACATACTCGACTTTGTTGCCCTTGGCCTTGTAGTCGAACGTGGGGCCGTCAAAATCGGCGTCGCTCCGCATGTCCTTGAGCATCTCGTCGGTCAGCTTCTGCGGATCCTTGTTGCCGCCGAACGGCATCAGCATCCATCCGGTCGTCCCGTCGAACGCCTGCGTTCCGATCATTCCCTGGATCGTGAAATCCATGCGCATGCCGGACGGACGTGACTTGATGAGCGTGAAGGGCGCCTCCATCGGGCCCATCTTCATCTTGCCGCTCATGCGGACCGACTGCAGCGCTTTGAGCTTGTCCTTCCCGCCCATCGCTTTGAGATTCTTCTCCAGCACCTCATCCGCGGTCTGGCCGAAGGCGGAGACGGCGAGAAGCGCGACGGCGCAGAGTGACATCAGTACCTTTCTGGACATGAATCCTCCTGGTTGTTGTTTGGACGACGTTCGTCGAATTGTTACATACGTTGGGAAGGCCGCGGAGTTGCGGCGGAGAACTTCAACTCATCACCCCGACAACGTCGCGCACGCGAGCCACGATTTCCTTTCGCTCCGTCACCAGGCGGTCGCGCTCGGCACCATCGAGAAGCGAACGAAGAGCGCGCCAGGCGTCGCCGCGCTCGGATGTCTCCCGGAGCATGGCAGACGGATCGACACCTTGGGCAGCGAGCCACTCTTCGACGGCGATGCGCGTTTCGGCGGGCGTATCGCGCACGAGGGCGCGCATGTCGCGGCGAATTCTCCGCGAGCGCACCAGCCGCGGCCATACGATCGCGAGGAGCACGAGGAGCGCCGCCGCGAGCCCCATGAACGGCAGTGACCGGCGCGCCGCTTCGAGGCGCGCGTCGCCGGGCCGCTCCGAAGCAGGTGGCGGATTCGCCGTCGCGTCCGCCGCCTCGACCATCAATGCCCGCTGCTCGCAGCGCAGCTCGCGGCGCTCGCCCGCGAGAGTAAGAATCCGCGTCGTCAGCGGTGGAATGACGAACATCCCCGCGCCCGCGGGAAAGATGAGAAACCGCCAGCGCCGCGTCATCAGCGCTTCTTCGTGACGGTCCACGCTCACGCCTCGCTCCACGATCTGCACGCTTCCCTCGAGCGGGCGTGCGAACTCCGGCGGAGGCGCTGACCGCAGGTTCGCCCGCCCGTGCATGGCGATGTCGATCGATACCGGCCCGCCGTTCTTCTGCACGGGGGTCTGACATTGCAGCGAGACGTCGCCGACCGCCGCGACCGGCGGCCCGGGCGGAATCGGCCGCGCTTCGACCGCCAACAGGGCTGAGCGGCGGTGGACATCGACGAGCGATCCTTCCATCAGGCCGCCGAACGGGTTGCCGATGTCGGAGCGCTTCAGGATCTGCGCCTCCACCGACATCGGACCGACCGTGAGCGTGCCACTGTGCAGCGGAAAAAGGGCCACGCGCCGGATCAGGAGCCTCTGCATCGACATTCCCCCAACGACGACCTGCTGCACAACCTCGCCGCGCCGGTCGAGCTCCTCGACCCAGAAGTCGGCGAGCTTCGGGACCTCCGCGATGCCTTCCTGCTGCACGTTCACGGCGCTGTAGATCGTCCAGGTGACGATGACCTGCTCGCCGGCGAAAACGCTCGACTTGTCCGCCTCGGCGACAATGAAGATCGGATCGCGGCCCGTGGCCAGCAACTCGTGAAGGATCTTCACCGGATCATTGCTGCCGGCCGCGGCGTCAGGCAGAACCTGAATCGAGACCGGCGCCAGCGTCTCCACCTGCCCGCTGCCACCGTGCAGAACCACCGGCCCGATCAGCGCCGGTCCCGGTCCCGCGGGATGCGCGCTGTAGCGAAAGACCTTCTGCCGCGACGACTGTCCGTTGATCCATGAAAACTCCGACGAAACCGAGGGAGGACCGTCGAGGACGAGGTTCTGCAGCGGGATCTGAATGTTGTCGGCCGAGGCGAAGGCGTCGGTGAGCGTCACCGTGATGGTGACGGAGTCGTCGGTGGAGAGGGTGTGTTTGTCGACTTGAATGTCGTTCGCCGACAGTGGCAGAGCTACGAGAAGCAGAAGCAGAATGTTGAATGTTGAGCGTTGAATGTTGAATGTTGAATGACGCGATGGCGGACCCCATTCAACATTCAACGTTGAACATTCAGCATTCAACATTGCCGTTCCCCCACACGCGAAGCAGCACCTTTAACACGGCCCGTTCTCCCCCGCCCTCACCGGGCCGATATGCAGCCGGCATGTTGAATGTTGAGCGTTGAATGTTGAATGCTGAATGACGCGATGGCGTACCCCATTCAACATTCAACGTTGAACATTCAACATTCAACATTGCCGTTCCCTCCGCACACGAAGCAGACCTTGAACATGGCCCGTTCCCCCGCCCTCACCAACCGACATGCAGCCGTTCCCGACTCGGCCTGTGCATCCGCTGAAGCTCTTCCTGTTCCTGCTGCTGCACCGATCGCAGCAGTCCTTCCACATTCGGATCGCTCTTCATCTTCTGATCGCCGCCCGGCTGTGGTGACGGTTGCGGCTTCGGTTGCGGCTGCGGACCGTGATTCTGCTGGGAACCGTTATCGCCGCCCTGCTGCTTCTGCATGGCCTGCTTGCGGCGGAGCGCGATCTCGAGATTGCGCTTCGCGGCGGCGTCGGAGGGGCGGAGGCGCAGCGTCTGACTGTAGTCGCGGATGGCGTAGTCAAACGCATTCGACGACAGCGCGCTATTGCCGCGGTTGAAGAGCGCGTCAGCGCGGAGCGACGGGTCGACGAGCGCCCTGGCGATCGTCGACGACCCCACCTCGCGATTGCCCGCCGCGATCTGCGATGTGCCGAGGTTGAATGACCGTGTGGGGGAAGAGGCGATCGCGGACGATGTGGCGAACGACTTCTGCGCCTCCGCGTACTTCTTATCCGCGAACTGTTTCACGCCGTGCGCCGTGGCCGCGTGCGAATTGGTCTCGCGAGTCAGTCGTTGCACAAACGGGAGGATGGCGAAGAGAAGGATGGCGATCGTCCTCATCGCCGCGCTCCCGCACAGACAAGAGTGTCTGTGCCACATTGGCAGCGCGTGACTCGAAGCCACTCCCTGCCACCGCGCCGCGTCCGATGTGGCACAGACACTCCTGTCTGTGCCGGAGCTTGGCAGCGGCTGACTCGAAGCCACTCCCTGCTACCACGCCGGGTCCGATGTGGCACAGACACTCTTGTCTGTGCCAGAGCTTGGCAGGCTCCTTCTCTCATTCCGCACCCCGATTCGCCAGCGAGCCGAGAAACAACGCCATCCAAGCGAACGCCAGCGGCCACTGATAACGCTCGATGGGGACCTGCACGTTCCTCTGCCGCGCCGCCCCGCCCGTGGCGGCGAGCGAGTCGAGGTCGTGCTCGCCGAATGGGTTCGCATAAAACGTCCCCCCCGTCGCGGCGGCGATCTTCCTCAGTGCCTCGGGACGGGCATACGTCGTCACGACCTGGCCGTTGTCGTCAACAAGCACGCCGCCACCCTCGGATCGCGGGATCGTGCTGCCACCGGCCGTGCCGACCATGATCGTCGATACCGTGACGCCGCGCTGCTTCACCCTCGTGATCGCGTCGTCGAGCTTCGTCCCCTGGTCCTCGCCGTCGCTGATGAGCACCACGTCTCCGCGCTCCCCGGCATCGCCTCCGACCAGGCGCAGCGCCGCGTTCAGTGCCGTCGAAACGTCGGAGCCCGGATTCGACACCTCGCCTGCCTGAATCGAGTCGAGCAGCGACTCGACCGCCTCGCCGTCGCTCGTCAGCGGCGAGACTACCTCGGCCGCCGACTCGAAGATGACGAGGCCGACGCGCCCCGACTGCGCCTCGATGATCCGCTTCGCGATCGCCTTGGCCGCATCGAGTCGAGACGCGCCGACGTCCCGCGCATCCATGCTCAGCGAAACATCGATGACGATCACGCGATTCGATTCGCGCTGCTCGATCGGCACGACGCGGAAGCCAGCCTCGGGACCGGCCAGCGCGACCACGCATCCGAGGAGTGTGAGAGAGGCCAGCCACGGCCGGAGCGAGCGCAGCGGATTGGCCACGCCGCGCAGCCGCTCCGAAACGAACCGCCGCGCGATGGCTACCCGCCGGCGCTCGCGCGCCAGAAAGAAAACGAATGCGAGCGGCACGGCCAGTAAGAACCAAAGGATTTGCGGCGCGCGGAAGGAGATGGCGTTCATGGGAACCTCCGGAGCGCTGGCGTCCCGCCGGCTGGCTCGGCGGCGTCCTCGCCGCCGACCCGGCAGACCCCAAACACTTGCTCGTAACCCGAGGGCGAGGACGCCCGCGCTCCTTCACCCCGCCTCACGCCGTCACCTTCTGCCAAACCGTCTCCCCCGACAACAGCGCCAGCGCGAGCATCGCCACGCCGGCGGCGAGCGGCACTCCGTACAACTCCTCGATCTTCTCGCTCTTCGGCGCGGTCAGCCGCGTCTTTTCAAGATGATCGATGCGGTCCAGCACCGCGCTCATCGTCCGCGCATCGGTGGCCCGGAAATACTCGCCGTTCGTCGCCTTGGCGATCGCGGCCAGCGCCTCCTCATCCAGGTCGGCGACCTGCATCTGATACGTCGTGACGATCTCGCCGGTGAACGGATCCTGCCGCTTCACCGGGATCGGCACCGGCCCGCGGCTCCCGACGCCGATCGTGTAGATCTTGATGCCGTACCGCGCCGCCAGTTGCGCGGCGGCCAGCGGATCGATCGAGCCCGCGTTGTTCACGCCGTCCGTCACCAGGATGATGATCCGGCTGCGGGTCTTCGACGTGCGCAGACGGTTTACCGCCGTGGCGATGGCATGACCGATGGCCGTGGCGTCGCCGTTCTCCCCCACCTCCGCCCGCTCCAGGATGGCCGTGGCCATATCGTGGTCGTACGTGATCGGCACGCGCGTGGCCGCGCGCGCGCCGAACGTCACGATGCCGATGCGGTCATCCTGTCGCCGGGCGATGAACTCGCCGATCAACTCCTTGGCCACGCCGAAGCGATTGCGCGGCTTGAAATCCTCGGCGGCCATGCTGCCGGAGGCATCGAGCGCGACGACGATGTCGATGCCGAAACGGTCGTTCGTGGACATCCTGGTCACCCGCTGCGGCCGCGCCAGCGCCACGATCATCGCCAGCGCGGCGATCGATTCGAGGAGAAACGGCACGCCCGCAAGCTGCGCGCGCGCGGTGCTCCTCGGCGCGACGAGCGACAGCGACGAGATCGTGAATGCGCCGTAGCGTCGCTTGCGGTCGTACGCGAGAAGCACGATCCTGGCAATCACGGCGACGGCCAGCAGCAACCAGAGCGGATTGGCGAAGCGGATCATGCCGCGGCCTCCTCGGCTACCGGCGCCGGAGGCTCCGCCCATGCGGGGATCTCAAGGGCATGGTTGATCGCGTCATCGAAATTCGCGTCCGCGGCTCCCCAGGGAGAGAACTTCTCGAGGTCACCCTGACGCAGGATCGCAGCTACGTAGCGCCGCCGGCTCGGCGGCTGGACCGCCGCCGGCCCGGCGGCGGTTTCGGACATCGCCGGCGAGCCGCCGGCGGTCCAGCCGGCGGGCCGCCAGCGCTCCCTTTCCTCCGCTTCAATGCGCGCCAGAACCTCGGATGTCGTCAGCTCCGCGCCGAGGTCCGCGCGAACCGCTGCGAGATAGCCGCGAACCGCGTCGGCCAACTGCGCCCAGCGCATCCGATCGCTTCGCCGCAGCGCCTGCACGCGCGCGCGAAACGCCTCGACCGGAACGACGACGATGTACGGCTCCGTCACGCGCCGTTTGGCCAGCATCACCACTGCCGTCCACACCGCGACCACTGCCAGCGCCGCGATGCCGATGGCCACGAACGGAAGGCGCGGCCACGGCTCCGGCTTCGGAGGCTTCAGCGGAGCAGGTTCGAGCTTGTCATCCGGCTTCAGCACCGAATGAATCGGAATCACCACACTGACCGGCCCCTCGGCCGAATGCCCGGTCACCGTGATCGAGTGAGGCACGAACGTCCGGATCACGACGGAGTTGCCGTTGCCCAGCACCACCTCGTAGTCAGGCGATGGATCGACCGTCGTCGCCACCGCGAAGCGGATCGTGATCGGATCGCCCACCGTCGGGCGAGCCGGTTGAAACGTGGTGATCAAAACCAGAAGGAGGCCTGCCATCGGGGTTATCGCCTTCTCACCGCCCGCTCCCTGAAGAATCGCAACAACTCCCGATCATACGGAATCGCCGTCGACACCGACAGATGATCGATCCCCGCCGCGCGAAACCGCCGTTCGTTCACGTTCGCCCGCGCCGCGGCGCGGCGGGCCACATCAGCGCCGCCGAGAGCAACGAGCCGCATCGCTCCGCTCTCCGCGTCGACGACCTGTACCAACCCTCCCTCGGGGAATCTCTCCTCACGCGGATCGCCGACGGCGATGGCCACCACGTCGTGCCGCCGGTCGAGGCGCCGCATCGTCCGCTCGAAGTTCTGATCGAGAAAATCGCTGATGACGATCACGACCGCTCGACGGGCGCTGACCTGCTCGAGGTAACGGGCCGCGGCATCGAGATCGGCCGTCCCTCCCGCGCCGCGCATGGCAGCGTCGACGACCGCGCGCACGATGACCTGCGCGTGCATCCGTCCCCGCCGCGGCGGGATGTATCCGTGAACGCGATTCGAGAAGAGCAGCAGGCCGATGCGGTCGGAGTTCTGCACCGCCGAGAAGGCGAAGACCGCCGCCAGCTCCGCGGCGATGTCGCACTTGCGCCAGTCGATCGATCCGAAGGCCATCGATCCCGAGACGTCGATGGCCACGATCACCGTCAGATCGCGCTCCTCGATGAACTCCTTCACGTGCGGCACGCCGCTGCGCGCGGTCACGTTCCAATCGATCGTGCGCACATCGTCGCCGGGCTGGTACTCGCGCACCTGCGAGAACTCTATCCCTCGGCCATGGAACGCGGAGTGGTAATCGCCCGCGAACCCCGCCCGGATCAGGCGTGCCGAGAGGATCTCCAGGTCGCGCACGCGGCGCGTGAGGGGGGCGCGGAACGTTGGCTTCGTGCGGTGGAAGAACATGGTTTCGAGGTCTCGTGGTTTCGACGTCTCGCGGCGCCGAGATCTCGCAGGCCGCGCGACTGCGCAACCGCGCGACCCCGCAACCGCGCTACCGCATCACGGCACCGCCACAGCCCCCAGAATCTGCTGCACGATCGCGTCTGCCGTCACCTGCTCGGCGGCGGCCTCGTAGCTGAGCACGAGCCTATGTCGCAGAACATCCGGCGCGATCGCTTTCACATCCTCGGGGACGACGAAGGCCCGGCCCTGAATGAACGCGTAGCCTTTGGCCACGTGCGCGAGCGCCAGCGTGGCCCGCGGCGAGGCCCCGAAGGCGATGTGCGGCGCGAGCGACGGAAGCCTGTGCTCGGCCGGCGCGCGCGTGGCCGCGACGATCTGGATGATGTAACGCACGATCCGCTCGTCGACATGGACGCCGGCCGCCAGGCGGGCAATCTGCTCGATCTCGGCGATCGTCAGGATACGTCGGATGGCGATCTGCTGCGCGGTCGGATCGAGATAGATGCCGAGCATCCGCATCTCTTCTTCTTGTGTCGGATAGTCGACGCGCAGCTTCATCACGAACCGATCGATCTGCGCCTCCGGGAGCGCGTACGTCCCCTCGTGCTCGATCGGATTCTGCGTGGCGATGACCACGAACGGATCCGGCAACCTGTACGACGTATCGCCGATCGTCACCTGCCGCTCCTGCATGGCCTCGAGCAGCGCCGACTGCACCTTCGCAGGCGCGCGGTTGATCTCGTCGGCCAGCACGAGATTGGCGAAGATCGGTCCATGCCTCGGCGTGAACACGCGTCCCGCCGGATCGAAGATCAACGTGCCGGTGATGTCGGCCGGCAGCAGATCGGGCGTGAACTGGATGCGGTGAAACGACGCGTCGATGGCGCCGGCGAGTGTCCGCACGAGGAGGGTCTTGGCGAGCCCCGGCACTCCCTCGATGAGCACGTGCCCGCGAATCAGGAGAGCGATGACGAGCCGGTCGACGATCGCGTCCTGCCCGATCACCGCCCGCCCCACTTCGCTCCGCAGCCGCCCGATCACCTCGTGCGCCGCCGCGATCTCGTTGTTGATGGTGGCCTGGTCCATGGGCGCAGTTTATCGTGGGAGGATGGGCGGGTTGGAAACCGAATGTTGAATGTTCAATGTTGAATGTTGAGTGTTCAATGACCCGTGGCGATCTCCATTCAACATTGAACACTCAACATCCAACATTCAACATTGTCTTTCGTTCTGCGCCATGAGCCATCCCAAAAAAAAGTGGGGCCAGCACTTCCTCCGCAACCGCGGCGCGGTGACGCGCATCGTCGAAGCCGTCCAGCCGGAGCCGGATGACGTCGTCGTCGAGATCGGGCCAGGCGAAGGAGTGCTGACCGAGAAGCTGGCCGAGTTGCCGAACGAGCTGGTCGCGGTCGAGATCGATCCCGAGCTCTCCGACCGCCTCCGCGCGCAGTTCGGCGACCGCATCACCCTCGTCAACGAAGACGCCATCGACGCTCCGATGCCGATGCGCCCCTATCGCGCCGTCGGCAACCTCCCCTACAACGCCGGCACCCCCATCCTCCGCCGCGTCGTCGCCGATCCGAATTGCCGCCGCGCCGTGTTCATGCTGCAGAAGGAAGTAGCCGACCGCCTCGTGGCCGATCCCGGCGACGAAGCCTACGGCTACCTTACCCTCTTCGTCCGCCTCTACGCCTCGGCGCGCATCCTCATGACCCTCGAGCCGAAATCGTTCTATCCCCCGCCGAAGGTGCGCAGCGCCGTAGTCATCCTCGATCCCGATCCCAAACCGTTCGCCTCCGACGCTCTGATCAATCTCATCAGCGCCTCCTTCCGCATGCGCCGCAAGAAACTGGTCAACAACCTGACGGACTTCGGCACGCGCGAGGAAGTGCTGGCCGCGCTGGCCCGCGCCGGCATCGACGAGGGAGTCCGCGCGGAGAGGTTGTCTCTGGAGGACTTTGCGAGGCTGCGGAGCGCACTGGCGGAGGCGCCCCACTACTCTGATTCCTGAAGCGAGTTCGCGCCAACACTGAGCTCTGCCCTACCCAACCGCCCAGTGTATTCTTTCGTCCATGAGCGATCTGAAGACGGCCGTGATCGGCCTGAGAAACATGGGTATCTATATCGTTCGAGACCTCGCCGCCGGCGGTGAGCGGTTGATTCTGTCCGACCGTGACAACCAGAGCGGATATGCGGAAGAAGAGGCGCAGAGGCTCGGCCCTATCGCCAGCGCCGCTCCGGTGGCGCAGGCCATCGCCGACGCGGACGTCGTGCTGGTCGATCTGGTTTTCGACCATGTCGAGCAACTCATCGCGGAGACCGGCCACGCCCTGGCCGGCAAGGTCTTCATCGACACGTCCAGTCCGATCAAGTCGATGGGGAGAGGCCAGTTCGGACGCTACGTCCCCGAAGGCACGTCCGCCGGCGAAGTCATCGCCAGCAAGCTCCCTTCCGGCGCTCATTACGTGAAGTCCTTCAACGCCTTCGGACCGCTACCGATGCGCGATGGTCCGAACCGGAAGCCCGACCGGGTTGCCCTCTTCTATGCCACCGAAGACGACCAAGCCGCGAAGGTGGTCGAGCAACTGATCTCAGCCGCCGGATTCGACCCCTGCAAAGCCGGCGGAGTGAAAGCATGCCTTCGCATCGAACAGCACGGAGATCTTTTCCAGAACGCCGACATCAAGCAGCTCTGGAATCTTGCCCAGGCAAAAGCCGCTGTCGATAAAACCGGCGCCTGAGCCGCTACCTCCGAGGTTCGTCTGGAATCACGGGGAGGCTCTATCCGCAGATGGACGCAGATAAAACGCGGATGAGACCGTCCTCCATCTGCGTTCATCTGCGTCATCTGCGGATAAGGCTTTCAGGATTCGTGGACGAGGCGTACTCTGATTTCACGTCAAAGATGGTTTATGACGAGAGACGACGAATCCGCAGATGACGCAGATGTACGCAGATAAACCGTCTTCCATCTGCGTTCCATCGGCGCCATCTGCGGATAAGCTTTTTCATCAACCGGTCGGCCACGCAATCGCCTCGGCGAACCCGGCAGCGCCTCCGACAACTCCTCGACGTGCGCTCTGGCGATGCCGTCCAGCTCCCGCTCCAGCACACCGCTGACAGTGGCCTCCTTCTGGTCTGCTCTATATTCGAGCATGTCGATGTGATGCCGCGGCAGCCGGACGCGCAGCTCCGCGCTCCGGATCGCCTGCGGCAGGACGCCCTCCGCATGGCCCCCGAGCGCTTCTTCGCTCAGAGCTGGATCAGCGCCATCGAGAAAGGATCACATGTTCCGAATTTCGAAACGGTGATTCGTTTGGCACGGGCTCTCGACTGTAGGATAACCGCGCCGATGTCCGTCTTCGACAAAGAGATATGTTTTCGATGCTGCCGAACTGGGTTGCCTCCGAACACCCCGGAGCGTTCAGCAACCTTTCCCTCGGCAACGAAGGGCAATTTATCCTTGAGGCGTTCGGCCGTGACACTTCTTGTACTTCTTCCCACTCTCACATGGGCACAGTTTGTTCCGCGGATTCTTCGGAATCGGATGCACGAGTCGGCCATCAAGTCGAGTCGTCGGATACTCACTCACGTGCTCGTGCTTCATATCAGGCGTGACAAACAGCTCCAGCTCGTCGCGTACCGACTCTGCGTTGGCCTGCATTGCTGGCGTCCAGTCCCGTGCGTCCAGATACGTGGCGTCCTCCGTTCTAGCGGAAGTGTGCAACCCGGACTCTGTCGCTATGCCCACGATATCGAGAGCCTCGGGGCATCTCACCTTGGCTGCAATCAGGCACGCTTCAAGGTAGGCGCTCCTCGCCTCTCTATTCTCGTCGTGGGAAAGCGACGACTCATACGGAAAGAGCAGGAAGACGAAATGTGGATCACCGGGACGCGACGGTAGAATTAGCCGTCGCCGCGCTTGGTTCGGCTGCGTGATGGCTAGCATCTCCTGAAGGACGCTAGCCAAAAAACGCCTGCGGGTGCGCGGCTCACGAGCGCAGAATCGCAGAACGAGTTCCGAATCCTTGATGCCACCCTCCGTTACCCGGTACTGCGTCCCGTTTAGCGCGTGCGTATTAAACGTCTCGATGAGCGCATCCCACGTGTAACTGGCCCGGTTGTGTTCAATCTGGGCGCGCCTTTGAGGATTCGTTTGAAATGCGAGCCAGCCGCCTTCGGAAAGCACTATCCCGCCGTCGATTTCGGGCGGAAAGACAAAGTCGTGCTCGCCCGCCGCGTTCGTATGCTTCAGATACCAGGCCAGGAGTTCCTCCTCCCCGGCCGCCATGAGTGGTCTCGTTCCCCGAAACAGGGCCTCCTTCTTGCGAAGATAAGCGACGAAGTCGGCGATGGTGTCCAGCGTTTTCATGAGCACCGCGAGAGATGTATCGTCAAGGACATGCACGAACGTCCTCGTCGGAGCCAAATCGCCGATCGTGAATGGTCGCGTGTGCTCGGAGAAGCCGAGGAGATCGGTTTGCAGCATGACACTACCGCTGCCACCGAGCGCCTCGTTACACGCACGAGAGACATCGTGTGCGACCACGATGAGGTGAAACCGCGGACTCGCAGGCAACTCAAAAGGAAAGTGCTGAGTGCATTGCGCGTCCAGAAAGAGTCGATCGCCGAAGCCGCGAATCCATCGTTCCGCACCCCACACCTGATCGGCACTGGACTTCACCGCTCGCTTGAACCAGCGAGACCAACTCCGCTCGGCGTCTGGCGACCTCGGATAGAGACAATGCTTGTCGGAAAAAATGATGATGTCGTTCTCGAAAACGACGAGAAGATCGCAGACTTCCTTTCCGTCCGTCTTCGGGCCGATGCGCTGGTCTCGGTAGACGGACGGGTAGCTTCACAAGGACAGAAATGTCCTGTCGCAAAGTCCGCGAAGGTAGCGCTCGGCCGGCGTAACTCCTTTCGACTTCTTGATCGGCTGAGAGGGCAGCATGATTCAGCGACGGCTCGTCTCCGGTTAAGGGTCGCAGTCCGTGTTCTTCCCGTCAACTGTTATGGAGAATTGAGGTGGCGCCACCCCCTTCGCACCTCGATCACGCCGAATCATTCTCGCGCAAGTTTATGGCTCCGATCACTTACAGCACTGAAACGGTTGGGGTGCGCCAGCCGCGAAGCATCGCCTCGCAGCGCAACCGACACGTTTGCATTGACTTATGCCCGGAGCACAGATCCAACCCTGGTGCGCTTCCCGTCGTTTCGCTTGTGAGGTGTCGGAAGTCGATCCGCACGAGTCATCCATCAGGGTCCAGCAGCGCCCAGGGTGTTGTGGGCCTCGGGTGCGCCTGCATCGGAATCGATGCCCGGAAACGGGATCGGTTCGTCGGCGGGTCCATTTGATTTGCACAGAACTGTGGCTCGCACCCGAGGGTGTCCAACCCGAGGTGGCTCGCGCCGGCGTTCGAATCGAAAGGGAGGATCGGGAGACCGGCGCGCGTCCGATCAAGCATGGATTAGTCGTAGCTACGACCCCTACGCTGGCTCACGCGCCGGTCACAATCGTCAACCGACCGAGGTGTGCGGCTGTCAATAACAGCCGCGCGCCACGGAACTGCGCAGGTGCAACGGCGGCACATGGTGCAACACTGCTGCACTGGGGCGTGCAGCGTTGCTCCGCGATCGGTGCGGCGTTGCTCCGCTGTCGCGCAGCGGTGCTCGGCGGGTCGTGTAGCGTTCCTAGGCGGTCGCGTAGTGTTTCTCCGCGGTCGCGCAGCGTTTCTCCGCGGTCTCTTAGCGTTCCTAGCCGGGTCGCTCAGCGTTCCTGGGCGGAGCGTGAAGCGTTGCTGCGCGGGGGCGCAGCGTTGCTAAACCGGACCGAAGCATGCCTGCGCGAGGGCGCAGCGTTCCTCCGCGGTTGCGCAACGTTCCTAGCCGGGTCGCGCAGCGTTCCGAGGCGGAGCGTGCATCGTTGCTGCGCGGGGGCGCAGAGTTGCTAAGCCGGAGCCCAGCATTGCTGCGCAATTGCGCAGTGTTGCTCCGCGGTCGCGCAGCGTTCCTGAGCGGGTCGCGCAGCGTTCCCAGGCGGAGCGCTCAGCGTTGCTGCGCGGGAGCGCAGAGTTGCTAAGCCGCAGCCCAGCATTGCTGCGCGGGGGCGCAGTGTTGCTCCGCGGTCGCGCAGCGTTCCTAGCCGAGTCGCGAAGCGTTCCTGGGCGAGACGCGCAGCGTTCCCAGGCGGAGTGCGCAGCATTCCTCGGCGGGGGCGGAGCGTTGTCAAGCCGGAGCGCAGCATTGCTACGGGGGAGCGCAGCGTTGGTACACGGGAAGCGCAGTGTTGCCATGCGGACGCACAGGGTTGCCCCGCGGGAGGCGCAGTGTTGCTACGCGGGCGCGCAACGTTGCTACGCGGGAAGTGCGGGTTGCCACGCGGGCGCGCAACATCGCATCGCGAGGCGCGCAGGTTGGTACGCGGGGGGCGCGGGTTTGATACGCGGGGAGCGCGGGTTTACTCCGCGGGAGCGCAGTGTTGCTCCGCGGGCGGGCAGCGTTGCGATACGGTCTGCGGTGTTGCTACGCGGTCGCGCAGCGTTGCTACACGGGCGCGCAGCGTTGCTACACGGGCGCGCAGCATCGCGACACGGAGGGTGCGCACGTAGACACCCTTGCGCAGCGCTGCGACGCGGGGTGGTCGCGTTGGAGAGTTGACGTGGAGTCAAGAGTTGACGTGGAGTCACACCTTCGCACTTCGGTCAACCGAATCAATCTCGCGCAAGCTACTGTCAAAGCGTGACTTACCGCATCGATACGAATTCGGGGTGCTCCCATGCGAAGCATCACCTGCTAGCACAACCGACGTGTTTGCAAAGGCTTAGGGTGACGTTGCGATGTTGCGGGCGCGATGGTTCTCCCGACGCCGCCGGCGCAAGCCAAAGAAAATGCGCGAGTTACGTCCGCACCAGGAGGAGTCGATCCCGCGACGGAGATCGGCCGGTCAACACTCGGGCCCTGACCGACGTTCTATCCGCAGATGGACGCAGAGGAACGCAGATTGAACCCGTCCCCCATCTGCGTTCATCTGCGTCATCTGCGGATAAGCCGTTCAGCCATCAAAGCGCTACGTCGAGGGGCTTCTCCTTCATCGCGCTGACGCGCAGCACCGAAAAACCGAGGACATTGCCCTCCTCGTCGACCTTCTCCATCACCTGATCACTCTCGGTTTCACGGAAGTAGCCCGCCTTCTGATCAAAGATCACTTCGAGGTAGTCGCCCTCCGCGTCGTACCATATCTTCAGGTGTCTTTGCGACTCGGCCATAGCCGGTCTCCTTTCTTGATGCGGTTGGTCAAATATGCAGTCAGCACGAACGCACCGGCCGCGCCCATCTTCACGACGACGCAGAGGAACTTTCCACCAACGACCGTTCGAAAATAGAAGCGATAGTAAAGATGAACGGCCGGATCGCTGATCGATTGCACCACCCTCTCAGGATCTCGCAGCGTCTCTTCAATGGCCGGCTCCATCTGTGCCATTTCCGGGTGTTCGAGAATGTCGATGTTCATGGGCTGGCGGTCCAGCTCACCGATGAGCGGCGGGACCACGAATGATTTACAACGCTCCTCTATTCTTACCTCACAGTGTCGTTCGGGTTGCCATCTCCGCAAGTAGCAGCCTCAGCGAAGGATCTTCATCGATCTTTGAATGTTACAGGGGGCTTCCTCACACCGAGACGCGGAGATCGATACGACTCTGTCCGAGAGATACGCGAATGTTTCGCGTTCGCGGGTTCGAATCCTCTTCTCCTTCGGAAACCACCGCCGGGCGAGGACGCCCGTCGGGAGCAGGCGGGACGCCTGCTCTCCTACCGCACGGCTCTGTGGGCTTCGCCACGGGGGGCGTACTCTTTAGGATGACCGCGCGTGGAACACGTAGTCACGATCTACGGCCTCCCGAGAACCGGTCGGACTGAGAGTCCGACCTACGTTTGACCTACGTTCGGTTCGCTCGGCTGACGCGGGCTTGCCCAACAGCCGGTCAAACGCGTCGACCAACCGACAACGCGCCGAAGGGGCAGACAACGCGCGCATCGCGCAGACAACGCACCGAAGGTGTAGCCTACTTCGCCCGATCCTCCCCCGCTTCGTACTTCCAGGCCGTCATCGTGTGCGCCCCCTCGGCGAATCTGGTGTCGACGAAGTCTTCGAAGGGGATGGCGTGGTCGAGGACTCCGGTCGATACCATCAGGTTCACGATCGTCTCGAAATCGGCGCGGCGCGGGGATAAGGGCTCGTATTTGACGCGGTCGATCGGCTTCGTCAGGGCCCAGCGCAGCATCTTCGGGTCCTGATGGTAGTAGAAGCGGCCGACGAAATCGGCGGCGTGGAGGCGATGCTTTCTGGCGAGATCCTTCTCCTCAAGCCAGAGACCCGATCGGGCGATGCCGTCGACGAGCGTCTGCACGGCCTCGGGGCGGCGGTCGATCACATCCTGCCGTACGACCAGGACGCAGGAGATGTAGTCGGGCCAGTACTGCCGCGCGTGAAAGAGCACGCGGCCGAAGCCGACGATCTCCGCCTGCGACGGATACGGCTCGCCCATGGAAAAGGCGTCGATGGCCTTCGCGGCGAGCGCGCCGGCAACATCCGCGGGCGACATCTCCACCATGCGTGCGTCTTTCTTCGCATCCATGCCGTTTGCGGCAAATGCCCGGTAGACGATGAGGCGCTCGTCCGAAAAGCGGCTGGGGACGGCGATGACCCGTCCTCGGAGATCGGACACGCTGTGCACAGGTCCGTCCTTTTGCACGACGACCGCGGAACCGTAACGATGCCCGAGGTAGACGATCTTCACCGGAACGCCCTGAGCCCGCAGGGCGATTGCCATCGGCGCGACCATGAACGCCGCCTGCATCTTGTTGGACATCAGCGCCTCTTTGATCTCAGGGAACCCCTGAAACAGGCGCGGGATGAAGATCTGTCCGGACTGCGAGTAGGCGGAGATGTAGTCGGTGACCGGGCAAGCGAGATGTCACGTCACCGGGATGTAGCCGACATTCAGCTTCCGTTTCGCTTCCGGCAACTGGTCGTTCATCAGCACCTGCCAGTTCACGTTCAGCACAGAGTGCGCGGCCGTGATGGCGACGATCCAGGCGCCGAGGGCGAGGATGATTTTTCGCATGAGTTCCTCCTTTCGTAGGTTTCTGGGTTGCTTAGTTGCTCGGTTGCTGGGTAGCGGGGTCTCGCGGTTTCGCAGTCTCGCGGCAGGACGCGCGCGCGTCAAACCTATGTGACACCTTTCGTAGGACGGCGGGAGTCGGGGGTCGGGGGTCGGAGCGAAACCTCTCTCCGACCCCAGACTCGCGACTCCCGATCTATTCACTATCCACTGCTCCACCGGCCGAATCCCCGTATCGAGCAGCAATCCAATCACACCGAACGTCCGCATGGGATTCGGAGCCGGAGGCGAAACCTTTCTCCGACACCCGACCCCCAACTCCCGACCCCCGTTCTACTCACTAATCCACTGCTCCACCCGTCGTATCCCCGTATCGAGCAACAATCCAATCACGCCGATCATCAGCATTCCGGCGACGACGAGATCGTAGCGCTTCCCGGCGTTGCGGGCGTCGATGATGAGATATCCGAGACCGGAGTCGACGGCGATCATCTCCGCGGCCACGAGGACGACCCAGGCGATGCCGAAGGCCAGGCGCAGGCCGACGATGAGACGCGGCAGGACGGCCCGGGCCACGACGCGGATCATGAGTTGCGGCGTGGTCAGCCCGAAGTTGCGGCCGGCCTGGAGGTACATCGGCGGGACGTTGCGGACGCCGTTCATCGTGGCCACGATGATCGGGAAGAACGAGGCCAGGAAGATGAGGAAGATCGGCGCGGCATTGCTGACCCCGAACCAGATCACGGCCAGCGGCATCCAGGCCAGTGGCGAGATCGGCCGCAACATCTGAATCAGCGGATTGACCGCGCGGGCCAGCGGTGCGTACCAGCCCAGAAGGAACCCGAGCGGGATGCCGAGGACGATGGCCACGGAGTAGCCGGCGAAGACGCGCGTCAGCGAGTCGGCAATGTAGTGCCAGAGGAGACTCTTCTCGCCGAGGGTGGCGATGGCCTTCGCAACCAACAGCGGTGAGGGAAAGATCTTTGTGCCGGAGAGCTTCACGGCGAGGGACCAGACGGCGAGGATGATCGCGACGGTCATCAACGGGAGGACGAAGCGCAATGTTGAATGTTCGATGTTGAATGTTGAATGTTGAGTGGAGCTCCGCGCCGATCGACTCATGCTCGCCTCATTCAACATTCAACACGGAACATTCAACATTCACCATTTGCTACACCTGATGGGCCAGCCCGATCTCGCCGAAAATCAAATCCCGCAGCTCGATATACCGCCGCGACGACAGGTCCCGCGGATGGGCGATGTCGACATCCACCACCCGCCTGATCCGTCCCGGGCGCGCGCTCATGACCACGACGCGGTCGGCGAGTTGCACCGACTCCTCGATGTCGTGGGTGACGAAGAGGACCGTTTTCTTTTCGGCGCGCCAGATGCGCAGGAGCTCGCTGCGCATCTGCAGGCGCGTGATCGAGTCGAGGGCGCCGAACGGTTCGTCGAGGAAGAGCACGTCGGGGTCGACGGCCAGGGCCCGGGCCACCTCGACGCGCTGCTTCATGCCGCCCGAGAGCTCGCGCGGATAGGCTTTTTCGAAGCCGTCGAGACCGACGAGCTGGACGTACTGGGCCACGCGCTGGCGACGCGCGCTCTCCGGCATGTCGAAGAGGCCGAAACCGATGTTCCCTTCCACCGTGAGCCACGGGAAGACGCCGCGCTCCTGAAACACGAAGATGCGCCTGCGGTCGGGAGCGGTCACGGTCTCACCGTCGATGGCCACCGACCCCGCCGCCGGCGCCAGGAAGCCGCCGGCGATGTTGAGGAGGGTCGACTTGCCGCACCCCGACGGGCCGACGATGCATAGGAACTCCCCCTCCTCGACCCCCAGAGTGATGTGCTGGAGGACCTCCATCGCGCCGAAGCGCATCGACACATCGGTGAATTGGACTTTCACTCGGTGGCGTAACCCCAGCGGACGGAGTCGAGCCGCTCCAGGCGGCGCATGAGCAGGTCGAGCACGACACCGATGGCGCCGATGAGGACCATGCCGGCAATGACGAGGTCATAGCGGTTGCCGGCGTTACGGGCGTCGACGATCAGGAAGCCGAGGCCGGAGTTGACGGCGATCATCTCCGCGGCCACGACCACCAGCCAGGCCACGCCGAGGGCGATGCGCATGGCCACGATGAGCTGCGGCAGGATGGCCGGCACGAGCACATCGGCCATCCGTGACCGTAGCGGAATGCCGAAGTTGCGCGCCGCGGCCAGGTGAACAGGATCGATGTTATGGACCGCGGTCATGGTCGCCACGGTGAGCGGCAGGAGCGAGGCCAGGAAGATGAGAAAGATCGCCGAAATGTCGCCGACGCCGAACCAGAGGATGGCGATCGGGATCCAGGCCAGCGGCGAGATCGGCCGCAGCACCTGCAGGATGGGGTTGATGGCCATCTCCCCTCGCCGCAGCATGCCCAGAGACAGCCCCAGCGGGACGGCGACGACGAGCGCGGCCAGATAGCCCCAGGTGACGCGAAACAGAGAGGCCACGATGTACTTCACGAGCAGTCCGCTGACCGCCAGTTCCCCGATGGCCCGCGCCACAGCGACCGGCCCCGGGATGAGCGACGGCCGCAGAACGACGGCGATCTGCCACGCCGCCAGCGCGACAAGAATCCCGGTCAATGGAAGCAGACGCGAGCGAGACACGTTGGGCGGAGAGTAGCAGATGGGAGTGGGCAGTGGTCAGTTGTCGGTCGCCTGTGGAACGAAAAGCAATGTTGAATGTTCAGTGTTGAATGTTGGATGTTGAATGTCGGTTGGGCTCCGCATCTCACATCGTCACATTCAACACTCAACATTCAACACTGAACATTCAACCGTCCTCGCCCGCCCGCCACGAAAGGCCAGCCAATGAAACACCTCTTCCTCTCCCTCACCACCCTCACTCTCCTCCTCGCCGCCTCCCCTGCCCCGCCACGCGCGACGGCGACGTTCGCGGGCGGTTGCTTCTGGTGCATGCAACCGGCCTTCGAGAGGATCAGGGGAGTCATCTCTGTCGCCGCGGGGTACACGGGCGGGAAAGTCGACAAGCCGACGTACGAGGAGGTGTCATCCGGTTACACGGGCCATCGCGAGTCGGTCGAAGTCGTGTATGACCCCCGGCAGGTCAGCTATCAGCAACTCCTCGACGTCTTCTGGCACAACATCGATCCGCTCGATGACTCCGGGCAGTTCTGCGACCACGGCGGGCAGTACCGCAGCGCCATCTTCGTCCACGATGCCGAGCAGAAGCGGCTGGCCGAGGCCTCGAAGCAGGCCGTGGGCGTGAGGTTTCATCACGACGTCTTCACCGACATCCTCGATGCCGGCCCCTTCTTCCGCGCCGAGGAGTACCACCAGGACTATTACAAGAAGAATCCGCTCCGGTACAAGTTCTACCGGTTCAACTGCGGGAGGGATCAGAGGTTGGAGTCATTGTGGGGAGTGGCGCCGGGGCATTGATTACGCGGGAGTCGGGGGTCGGGGGTCGGAGAAAAGGCATGATTCACTTCTTCTTTGCTCCGACCCCCGACACCCGACCCCCGACTCCCGTCTCTACGAAAACAACTCATCAATCGGCTGATACGTCCCCACGCTGGCGAAGGGGACGTACTCGAATCCGCGGTTGAGGGGATCGTCGTGACGGATGGTGGTGTAGTCGATGCCGAGGGCTGAGTAGACCGTGCAGGTGACATCCTCGGGGCGGACGTCGCGGTTGGCGCTCCAGCCGTAGTCGACGACGTTGCCGCCGGTCACATCGGTGGTACCGAGCACCCGGCCGCCGCCGACGCCGCCGCCCGCCCACACGGTAGTCATGCGAAGGTTGTGGTCGCGGCCGGCCTGGTTGTTCAGGGCGCCGACGGTGCGGCCGAATTCGGCGATCACGACGACGAGGGTCTCATCGAGCAGCGTTTTGCCGGACACCGATCCGGGCATGCCTTGCATGTCCGCCAGCAGCGCGGCATAAGCGGGATCGAACTGCAGGCATTGCGTGTAGAGCGAGTTCACGCCGTTGGCCGGCTTGTCGTAGATGCCGCTGTGATGGTCCCATCCGCCGAGCGTGGCTTGAACGAACCGCGTCCCCTTGCCGGCGGCGACGAGGTTGCGGGCCACGATCAGCGAATCGCCGAATGTCGAGGCACCGTATTTCGTGTGGTCGTCGGTTGAGAAGCTGAAGACGTTGTTGATGTTCGGGGCATCCATGAGCGCCTTCGACCCCGTGTAGAAGTCGTTCATGTCGAGCGTGGCCTTGCCGAGGATGCCGCTGGTGCGGGCGGCGTCGAGCTGCTGGAGGAACGACCAGCGGTCGGAGAAACGGGAGGCACCGTCGGGATGCGAGATCGTAGGAAGACCGGTCGCGGCCGGCACGACCTGGAACGGCGCGTACTGCGCGGAGAAGTAGCCGGACGAGGGGATGCCGGCGGAATTGAGCGCGATGAAGCCGGGCAGAACATCGCTCGGTGCGCGATTGATCTGCGATTCGAGCGCGACGACGGCGCCGATGTGCGGCGCGATCGAGCCGGTTGCGCCGCCTGGATTGCGGGCGATTTGAACCCACGTCTGTCCGAGCGTGTGTACGGCCGCCCAGGTGAGACCGGAGCGGACGAATGTGATCTTGCCGAGTTGCGCGGCGGTGTTGGGCATGAGCCCCTGGGGGAAGCGAACGGTGTTGTTGTCATACGACGTCGGCGCGAAGTCGGCCGGAGTCCAGGCGCCTTCTTTCAGATCCCACGTATCGATGTTGCTCGGCGCGCCCGGGAGGAAGATGAAGATGCAGTTCTTGGCCGTGTTGTGTAGCGAGACGTTCGGGGCCGTGGTTGCCGCCTGCAGCAGGCGCGGGCTCATGACGTCGGCGAAGTACGAGGCGACGAGCCCTGTTCCTGCGATCTGCATGAAACGGCGGCGTGAGAAGCCCTCGGCCTGACCGAGCGGAAAGCCGCTGGCTTTGTCGCAGGTGGGGCACTCGAGGGTGCTCTTCGGAAGTCTCGGTTTTGCCATGGTCATCAATCCTCAGTGGAACATGAACTCGAGGGAGTTCAGCAGTACCCATTGCAGGTCTTCGGTCTTCTGCGCGAGCGTGCCGCTCTTCAGATAGGCAACGGCCTGTTGTTTCTCGGCCGCGGTCGGATACCGGGACAGCGTGGCCAGGTAGATCTGATCGGTGATCGCGTTCGGATCGGTCGACGCCGCGAGCGCCTGGGCCACGGTCGAATTCGCGACTGTCCTGTGGATGCGGCTGACGACGACGTTGTTGTCGTTCATCATCGAGAGCGCCTGGGCGATCGACGAGTCATTCGACCGCGCCTGATCGTCGCGATTGCCGCGTCCGAACTCGTCGAGGAAACGGCCGTAGACGTTGTTGCGGACGTCGAGCGTGTCCGGCAGCTTCATGGCCAGGGTGGTGGTGCCGCCCCCGGTGATCGGATACGTCACCGGAACGTTGGTGGCCTTGGTGATGGCATCGAGCATCTCCTCGGCCATGAGCCTGCGCGGGATGTGGCGGGCGTAATCCGGCGTCCACGACTCGTTCCACGCCGACGCCGAGTACTGCGTGGAGAGTTGATAGGCGTTCGACGTCGCCATCGTCCGTAGAAGGGCCCTGAGGTCGTAGTGGCTGGTCGTGAAGTCGTTGGCCAGCAGCGTGAGGAGATTCGGATGATTCGGCTGGATGGTCTGCCCGGCCGGCAGGTTGTTCGGATCGAGCCGGGACGGGTCCATATTGTTCGTGGGCTCGACGATGCCGAGACCGAACATCTCCTTCCAGAGGTAGTTCACCGCCGCACGTGCAAACTGAGGATGCGCGGTGAGCATGCGGCCGTAGGCCTGGCGCCAGGTTTCGCCGGAATTCGGCGTTTCGCCCGTCAGGAGGAAGGTCGGACTGACGGTGGCCGTGGTCGGGCAGGGACTGCAGCGCTGGCTCTTGTTGCCTGAGGTCGTATTCAATGAATAGGCGCCGGTCGATGCGTCCGAGACGAGCCAACTGAAGAGGTTCTTGTTGGTGGGATCGGGGAATTGCCGGGCGGCGCGGCCGCGCGAGAAGAACGCGGCATCGCCCCAGAAGTCGGAGCGCTGATGACCCTTGAGGTACCAATTGACGGACTCGAGGTGGCCGAGGCCGCTGTGGCACGAGAGGCAAAGGTACGGCATGCCGAGGAAGTCCGCGCCCGAGGTGGCGGCCAGGTTGTCGTAGGTGTCCTGAATCGGACCGTTGGGTTGGATCTGCCGCACCCAGTAGTCGGGCGGTCCCGACGCGAAGCTGTCGCCGGTGGCGCCGAGGAGCTCGCGCACCATCTGGTCATAGGGCTTGTTCGCCTGGATCGAGTCGTGAATCCAGTTGTAGTAGGCGTTGCGGCCGTTCGGAAACTCGCGGCTGTTGGCTGAGACCTGGACGTTCTGCACGAGATCGCCGAACCACATCGTCCAGCGGTCGACGAATGCGCTCGAGGCCAGGAGACCGTCGATGGTTTTGGCCCGCTTGTCGGCCGATGTGTCCGCCAGGAAGGCCTGCACGGTGGCGGGATCCGGGATCTGGCCTGTGAGATCCATCGTGACCCGTCGGAGGAACTCCGTGTCCGAGGAGATCGCTGCGGGCGCGACCCCATCCCTCTTCATCTGGCCGAAGATCTCGTCATCGATGTAGTTGATCGAGACAGGATAGACAGTGTCACCGGCCGGCGGATCGGTGGCGCGCCGGCGAGCTGTGCTAGGCGCAACCGCTTCCGCGGTAACGGAAAGCTGATGGTAGAGGCTGGCCTGCTGCTCGCGCGGCGAGCGGAGGTCGAACGGCCCGAAGGGGCACGTTTCCCTTTCAGCGCCGAGCAGGAGCGCCGGCGCCACGACCGCAAGTGCTATCCATTGTTTCATGGCGTTTTGACTCCCGTCACAGGCGAATGTTTACATCGTGAGCGTGAGACGTTGTCGCGTTGTGATCTGGATCACGCCGTCCGTTCGATGTCGTCGAGCTTACGAATGTCTACAGAAATCGTGCCGTCGGACTCGGAAGGGTTGAACATGTTCCGGAACTTCGCTCCCCATACGATTTCGTCGACCTTGTACGACGAGCGCGTATGGACGGTCTGCGAGAAGGTTTCGTCGAAACCGTCGAGGAGGATGAGCAGCTCACCATCGCGAGCGCGCAACTCGTCGGCCGAGCATCCCTTGAGAGGGCTCGATTCGTCGATCGGATGGACGATCGTCCAGGCAAGCGGAAAAAAGACGACGCGCTCACGCTCGAGTTTGAGAGGGATGAATTCGCGGTCGGTGACGCTCGAATGGTCGCGCTTGCGCAGCGCCAGCAGGACGGTGGCGCCCATCTCCACGATCTCGTTCCGTTTCTTGTTGACGATGCGGAACATCAGGGCGGTCTTGTCACGGTAAGGTCCTACGATGGCGACCTTGCTGAAGGCGATCTCCGCCCTCGGCCTCGCGAATCGCGCGAACATGATGCCGGCGACGATGGCGAAGCCGAGGAGGCCGACCAGCGACTCGAAGGCCACCAGCAGGTTGGCGGCGAACGTCACCGGAACGATGTTGCCGTAGCCGATGGTAGCCAGCGTGTGTACCGAGAAGAAGAAGGCCTGGGAGAACCGCTCCATCGCCCCTTCGTTGGCGAACCCCGTGAGCGCATCCTTGCCGCAGGCGACGAATGCAGCGCCGAACAGAGCGTTGAGAACAACATACGAGCCGGTGACATACGCGAGAAAGAGCGGCCAACTGATGTTCAGGAAGTAGTGGTAGGTGGAGAGCGCCTCCCAGTACCCGAGACCCACGCGCCTGACGTTGAACGTGCCGTCGCGGTTCAGGAGCCGTTTGCGGCTCTCCCGAGCGACGACGCTCCCGAACCCGAGGTCGAGGTCGGCATCTTTAAGCGGCGGCGCGGGGTGAAGATCGGCGGACATGGGGTGATTGTAACTGCGCCCTTCGGGCGCGTTGTCGGTTCTCGGTGGTCGGTTGTCGGACGCTGTGTGTGGGGGAGTGGGGGGTGGCGTGGGAGGACGGTGTTGGCGGTTGCTGAGTTGCTTGGTTTCTGAGTTGCTGAGTCCGAATACGATTCTGGAAAGCTGCGGAGCGGCGACATCTCCCCTGTCGCGAACCCACCAACTCACCAACCAAGCAACCGCCAACGCCGTTCTCCCACCCTCCCACTCTCCACACGCCGCCACCGACAACCATCAACCGACAACCGACAACGCGCGCGCTGCGCATCTAATGAAACATCGACACGGCGATCGCCAGGAGCAGCACCAGCACGACGGCGAGCGACACCCACATGGCCTGAACTGTTGGACGGTGCATGTTGACCGTCTCGCGGCGCTCGCCGAGGAGATATTGCAGATACTCCACGCGCGGCCGGACGCTGGCGACCTTCTCTTCGAGATCGGGATAGATGACCTGGTTGATCTCGGGGACGATGATCACGGGAATGAACGTGGCCCCGCCGGCGCGCGTGACGTATCCGGTGAGGAGGTCGTTGTGCGGCTGATCTCCACCGGCGACGAGGCAGTGATAGACCGTCGTCGACTGAAGAACCGAAAGCGCTTTGCCGGCCACGCCGCGCGCCTTGTAGGCGTTGACGACGCTTTCCGAGGTCTGCTTCAGAATCCGTTCGTTGAGGTCGTGAACGCGGGTAAAGATGAAGACCGTTTCCCCGGCGGCGAAGGAGATCTTCTCCGCGCGGCGGTAGATGATCTCGCCGTACCTCCGCCAGTCCTCGTCGGTCAGATCGGTGGTGAACCCTTCCTCGGTCAGGCGTGCCATGAGGCGGCTGGCCGGATCGGTGTCGGAGGGGGATTCAGGCGGTTTTTCAGCTTTCAGTTCTTGCATACTTTTCGACGAGACGGATCAGGTCCGGAAAATCGAATGGCTTCATGAGGTAGTCGTCGGCGCCGCACTGTCGGGCCTTCTCGGCGACGTCGCGATCGCCGGAGACGACCACGTACGGGATCGACCGTGTCTCGTCCTGCCCTTTCAAGGCGCTGCAAAGAGCGCTGCCGCTCATCCCTTTGATCGTGAGATCCGCGAGGATCAGTTGCGGTCGACTCTCCTTCACGCGCTGGAAAGCGGTGGTCCCGTCCGACACGACCTGGCAGTCGCGTCCATTGCGTTTCAGAACGAGCGCGACCAAGCGCCCGACCTGCGGATCATCTTCCACGACGAGAATCACCCTGGTACCCCTACCTTTTAATTGAAATGGACTCGCACGCTCTTGCGCAGATGTCCGCCAATGGCACCGGCAAGACACCCGACCATGTTCCACCCAGCATCTTCCCAGCCGGTCACCCGTGTCGGAAGCGCGCTCTGCCACTCCACCAACCCCAACGCAAATGTCACGCCTACTGCCAGAGTCAGCAGGTACGTCCTCGTGCGGTGCTGCTCTCCCCCATCGAAGGCAAGAAAGGCCAGTACTCCCCACGGCATGAAGAAAAGGATGTCGGCGATGCCCGGCGCTGACGTCGCCAGGAGGGCATCGACCGAGACGGTACCCTGATCGTAGCGATGGATGAACGAGACAATCTGCGGAATGGTAAGTTGCTGGCCGAGGTAGGCGCGCCCGGAGAGGAACGCGATCAGCGAGATCATGGCGATGGAGACGGCGGCGAGGAGAACGATCGTCACCGATCGCGGCACCGTGACGGTGCGGATGTCCGGCTTTCCCACGAGGCGATTAGAACACCGGTTGCGCGGGCGCGGGGTCTCGGGGTCGCGAGGTCTCGGGGTTTCGCAGTTGCGAGGTCCCGGAGGTTCGCCGGCTAGACGTTGCCGGATGCCCGTACCGGGTAGATCAACAGATACCGGCAGAAACCTAAGCCGCGAGACCGCGAGACCCCGAAACCGTGCGACCACACCGCAAAGTGGGTCAACAACTGACCCTCATGCTCAGCAACTGACCCTCGAAAAGACTCAAAAGGGTCAGTTCGTGAGCCGTCTCCGGATCGCCATTCGAGCCTCATTCCTTTCTTTTCAATCACTTGCAGATGTGACAGAATGATGGCAGCCCAGTTGCTCTAGGGAACGGCCAAGCGTCAATCACGTCGAAGTCTTTTTGCGTACAAATCACACACTTACGAAGGAGAGGGACACCGTTCATGAAAAAGGCTCTGGTATTCGTTTTTGCAGCAGCGCTCGCTACCTCCGCATTCGCTCAGGGAAACAGCGACAATGAAACCAACACCGGCAACGGCCACAGCAAGGTGAACAACGAGGCGGGCCAGGCCCGCAGCGGCTCAAATCTCACCTATCACAGCGGCGGAAAGGTTCTCCTGAACGCGCATGTCGTGATGATCTTCTGGGGCTCGTTCCCCAGCGGCTACACCACCAGCATGCAGAACTTCCGCAACCAGTTCGGAACGACCCCCGAGTTCAACACGATCACCCAGTACACGGGGATCGATGACGCCACCGGCGCCACCGGTGCCATTCAGTTGACGAACCTCGCGGGAAGCTCGACCCTGGACTACTTCGATACGACCACGCCTCCGACCAACGTGACGGACGCCATCGTTCAGTCGGAAGTCAAGAAGGTCATCACCGCACACGGCAGCACCGATTACAGCGCCATCTACGAGGTCTTCATCCCGTCCGGCTCGTACTCGTCCGACGGATCGAGCACTTCCTGCGGCGGCCCGAACCTGCAGTATTGCGCCTACCACTTCTATTACACCGACGGCGCTGGCAAGCATGTGAAGTACGCCATCGAGCCGTGGTCAGGTTGCTCGGGCTGCCAGTCTTTCGGCAACACGTCGCTCGACGAAGAGCACTTTGTCTGCCACGAAACGCGCGAGGCCGTTACCGACTCCCTCGGCAATGCGTGGTTCGATCGTTCCGGCAATGAAGCCGACGACAAGTGCGCGTGGAGCCCGACGCCGTTCATCGGCACCGGCGGCTACGGCTACCAGTACGAGTGGTCGAACCTGAACAGCGGCTGCATCAAGACCCGCTGATCCCTTCTCCATCGAACGGACGAAAGGCCCCGCGCGAGCGGGGCCTTTTTCATGTCAATGCGGCTGGGGCGGAGAGGACTTCCACGTCTTCTCGTTCTCGGTGATGTCGAAGTACACGGTCCGCTCGGAATGGTCAGGCAGCTCAATCTTCACCACTTCATAGCGCCGGAGCCCGGCGCCCTCGCCTGCGTGCGCGATGCCGCCCCCTGACCTGCGAAATCTGCCGTACCGGTCATAGATCCAGTTGTTCTGAAAGTCGATTCCTTCGTTCGGCGCATCCGCCGGCACCGTGACTGCCGTCTCGGGTGAGTCACCCGTGTGGTCGACGAGAGCGGCTGCAGGTGTCGCAACAGGAGGAGGCGCGGGCCGCGATGCCGCTGGTGACGGCTGCGGTTTCGTTGCGCAGGCGACGGCCGCCGCGGCGATGGCGAGGATGAGTGTTCGTCGCATGGGCCGCGTCAACGACCCGGCTGCGCCAAATCTTCCGCAAGCCGCACGTAGGCATCGTATCGAGCGCGGCTCAACTGCCCCGACTCGGCTCGCTCTTTCACCGCGCAGCCGGGCTCGTGGAGGTGCGTGCAGTCATTGAAGCGGCAGTACTCCCCGGGCTCGGCGAATTCGGGAAAGTAATCGGGGAGCGCCTCGGCCGTCAGGTTCCAGAGACCGAATTCGCGGATACCGGGCGTGTCGATGAGATAGGTGTCTCCGCCGAGGTCGTGCAGCGTCGAGGCCGTCGTCGTGTGACGGCCGGTTCCGCGCTTGTGCAACTCGCCGGTGAGGATGTCCAGCCGCTCATCGAGAGCGTTCAGGATGGACGACTTGCCGACGCCGCTGTGACCGACGAGCGCACAGGTCTTTCCCTCGACGAGCGCCCGCAGCTCGGCGATCCCCTCCCCAGTCTTGATGGAACAACCGATCACCGGGACGCCGAGGGCGCGATACGGGTCGAGCGAGGCAAGCTCGCGCGCGCGCTCGTCCGCATCGAGCAGATCAACCTTGTTCACGCAGATGCCGGCCTGCGCGCCGCCGCGCTGAATGGCGATGAGAAAGCGATCGATGAGGCGCGGCCGGAGCGGCGGCGCCTTCACGGAAACGACGTGGATGACGACGTCGATGTTGGCGGCGATGAGGCGCTGCAGATGCGGATTGAGCGGATCGGGACGCGACAGTACCGTGCGACGCCGCAGGACCGCGGCAAGCTTGCATACGCCGTCAAGGGTCTCGACCACGACGCGGTCGCCGACTGCCAGCGCGCTCTTCTGACGCACGGCCAGCTCCGTTGGAACGACGCAGTCGAACTCGCGTTCGCCATGAAAGAGCCGGCAGCGCCCACTGCCGATCGAGATGACGATGGCGGCATCACGCGGATCGACGTCAGCCGCCACTCCCCATGCGCCTGTGTCGAACGGGTCTTCGGCCGCTGGAGCTGGCTTGCGCCGCTTGCCGCCGCCGCGGCGGCTGGCCGGCGGGTCTTCCCAATCGTCTGTTCCCCGCCCGCCGCGTTTTCCCAAGTGGTCTCGCCTCCTGAAGCCGGGGGTCGGGAGTCGGGGGTCGGGGGTCGGAAGATGACGAAATCTCCGACCCCTGTTTCCCGACACGCAACTCCCGCTACCCTGCTGCACCGGTTGTCGAGGAGTCGGAGGGTGGAGGAGTCTTCCGACCCCCGACACCCGACGCCCGATCTCTACCGCACTCCTTCGTGGAAAGGCACCAGCGGATCGATATCCACGGGCACGTTGCCGGCGGCATCCAGCGCGTTGCGCAGATCGGCCGGCATTTTGTCGTAGCGATTGAACCAGGCCTCGGCGCGAGCGCGGTCGCCGGTCGCTTCGATCTCCAGCAGTTCCTTTGCCAAGCCGGCCATCACGTCGGGCATCTTCGCGTAATCGATGACATAGCGCCCCGATGCGCCGCGGGCGACGGCACCCTTCTCCGCGAGATAGTTGAACTCCATCATCTCGGCACGCCCATGTGCTTCCGCCGTCCCGAAACGGACGGTCCGCAGGATTCCGGCGACGTACGAGGCGTAGTACTCCTCGAGCCGCTCTTTCGGCAGCGCTCCATGGTCGACGAGCCACTTGAGGCCGAACATCCCCGTCACGTCGGCCTTGGCCTCTTCCAATCCAGAGTATGCCGGTCCGATGGCCTCACGAATGTCGATGTGCTGGCCACCCTTGCGTGCGAAGGCCGGTCCCAGGCCGTGACAGATCTCGTGCATCATCACCGCCGCCAGATACCCCTCGCCCGAGGCCTGCGCCGCCTGATCGGGTCGCATCAGAAGTCTTGCAACCGGCAGGATCACGTAGTTGACGCGCGCATCGGTGAAGTTCTTGAAGAAGATCTTCTTCGAGCCGACCTTCTCGTGGATGCGAGGATCGTTCGGCAGGTTGTCGGCCGCGGCCTGATAGCCGTGCCGCAGATCGCCGGCGCGAAAGGGAGCGTCCATGACTTCCATCGGGGACTCGAGACCCTTCTTTGACGGCCGGTCCTCCGCGGCGAGAGGCAATGCGTCCTGAATGTCGGGGACGTATTTCTTGAAAACGGCGAGCTTCTTCGACTCGGTCTCATTGCGCACCAGCACCGAGGCACCGTACGACGTCTTCACGCCCAGGAGATCGTCGAGATACGTCTCGTACGGAGCGAAGATCAGGTCGAACTTCGGATCTTTCAGCCGCACCCACGCCAGATCGCTCGGGTAGTAATCGTCCGTCAGCAGCGCTTTGGCGCGCAGGCGAAGGTAGTTCGCGAAGGCCTTGTCGTCGCTGGCCGCGGCGGCGTTGCGAAGATGCTCCGCCGCCGGCTCCAGCCAGCGCCGGTACTTCACGTGATACGGAATCGTCTTCAGCTTCAACGGATTGCGGCTGACGAGCTCGACGACCGTGCGCTCGTCGTAGATCGCCTTTTTCTCCCCGGGATGCGCGGCCACATAGGCCTCGATCTCGTCGCGCGAGACTCCCTTGGGCAGCAGGCTGCGTCCCGGCGGCATCGGCTCACTGCCGATGAACGGCTCGTTGTGGTTCAGAAGATCGAAGCGGCTCCCGTTGATCCAGAGGTAGTGCCGCGCGGCCTGCAGCTTAGAATCGGTGGCCGAGACCAGGCTGTTGTAGAGCGCGACGTTCGCCGGGTCGTTCTGGCGCCAGAAGATGTTCTCGAGATCACGGCAGGCGGCGATCATCTCGTCGACGACGCGCCGCTCCCGCGCGGTCATCCCCGCGTCCGTGAACGGCATCTCCACCTTCTGAAAGCGCGCCAGCCGTTGCGCGATGTCGGGAGCGACCTGGGAAGGATCGAGAGAGATCATGGCGAGGAGTATCAGCGCGAACGTTTTCATGGCTGGATTCTATCGGGAGTCGGGGGTCGGGAGTCGGGGGTCGGAGACTGGTCTCGCTGGAGTGGTTGCTGGGTTGCTGGGTTGCTGGGTTGCAAAATGCTAATCGCGTGCACCTCAGCAACTCAGCAACCTTTGCAACCCCTCGACCACGAGACCGCGCAACCGCGAACTACATCCTCCTGGCCCGCAGCGAGCTCTCAAACTCCGCGGCGGAAACCGGCCGGCTGTGGAGGAAGCCTTGCACTACCTCGCAGTTCTCTTTCCGCAGAAACGCCAGTTGCGCCTCGGTCTCGACACCTTCCGCGACGACGCGAAGATTCAGCGCGCGCGCCATCGAGATCACGGCCGTGATGATGGCGCCGTCGTTCGAGACATCGGAGAGGTCGCGCACGAAGTTCTGATCGATCTTCACGGTGTCGATTGGGAAACGTTTCAGGTAGCTCAGCGATGAATAGCCCGTACCGAAGTCGTCTATGGAGATGCGCACCCCCATCTGCCGCAAGCGTTTCATCACGGCCAGCGAGATGTCGGCGTTCTGCATCGCTGTGGATTCAGTGATCTCGACGTCGAGCAGCTCCGGCGGATAGTCGTTGTCGGTCAGAATTCGCTCGATCATCGCTGTCAGATCCCGTTGCTGGAACTGCCGCGCAGAAAGGTTCACGGCCACGCGCAGCGGCCCGTGTTCGGCGTGCCATCCCTTCATCTGTTTGACCGCCGTGCTCAGCACCCACTCGCCGATCGGCAGGATGAGCCCGCACTCTTCGGCGATGTGAATGAAGTCGTCCGGCGGCATCAGCCCACGCTCCGGATGATTCCAGCGGATGAGCGCCTCGGCGCCGACGACGTTTCCGGTGAGAAGGTTCGTCATCGGCTGGTAATGCACGACGAACTCCTCCCGCTCGAAGGCGTGATGGAGAGCCTGCTCGATCAGCAGCCGCTCGGATGTCGTCTCCATTGACGTCGACGTGGCGAACTGGAAGTTGTTCCGCCCCGCCTCCTTGGCCCGGTACATCGCACCGTCGGAACGTTTCAGCAGCGTCTCCGCATCGATTCCGTCCTCGGGAAAGCGGGCAATGCCGATGCTGGTCGTGACATAGAGCTCATGCCCGTCGATCACCATGGGCTGGGAGATCGCATCGAGCAGCTTCTGCGCGACGATGGCCGAGCTGCCGGTCTCCTTGATGTCGGTGAGGAGAACCGTGAACTCGTCGCCGCCCATGCGCGCCACCGTGTCGTCCGCGCGAATGGAGAGGACGAGACGCGTGGCTACTTCCTGGAGCAATTCGTCCCCTACGGTGTGGCCAAGGGAATCGTTGACCAGCTTGAACTGATCGAGATCGAGGAACATCACGGCGGCCGCCGTGCGGTGCCGTTTGGAGTGCGCGAGGGCGATCTCGATACGGTCGCGGAAGAGCAGCCGGTTCGGCAAGCCGGTCAGAGCGTCGTGGTAGGCCTGATACTCCATCTGCTCCTGGGCCGTCTTCCGGTCGGTGATGTCGACGATCGTCCCTTCGAGGACGCCGCCGTCGAGCAAGGTCATGTTCTCGATGACCCAGACGGGTGTACCGTCGCGCCGCCGCATGCGCACTTCGACGTTCGAGAGCGCGCCGTGCTCTCTCACCTGCGCCATCAGGCGATTCCTGTCCTCTTTTGAGTAATAGAGCGCGTAGGCGGTTTGGGCGAGAAACTCGTCGCGGTCGCGATATCCGAACATGCGGGCGATGGCGTCGTTGCCGTCGAGGATGAGGCCGTCGATCGTGCTTCGATAGACTCCGGCGAGGTTGCGTTCGAAGAGCAGCCGGTAGCGCTCTTCGCTGGCGCGCAGGCGCTGCTCGGCGCCGCGGCGCTCGGTGACATCAACGGCGATGACGAGCCGCGATCTTCTTCCCGCGGAGAGGAACTCGAACGAGATGACCTCGGCGTCAAAGACGTGGCCGTTCCTCTTGCGATGCCGGAACAGGCGCGGCTCGTTGCGGTCGCGCAGCGACTTGAGCGCGCTTCGCAACTGATCGAGATCCTCAGGCGGCCGGATGTTCTCGATCGTCATTCGCAGGAATTCGTCTTTGCTGAAGCCGTAGTGATTCACGGCCGCCTCGTTCACGGCGATGAATGCCAGCGTCTCGTAGTCGTAGACCCACATCGGAAGCGGGTTGCCCTCGAAGAGCGTGCGGTAGCGATGCTCGCCCTCGCGCAAGGCCTGCTCCACGCGGCGCCGCTCGGTGATGTCGGTGGCGGCGTAGACGATCCCGACCGGATTGTTGCTGTCGTCCCGAACGAACGACGATGTGGCCAGGACATCGATGCGCGCGCCCGCGGCCGTACACCAGGCCATGTTCTGCTCGAGCGTGCCAAGGCTGTTGAGAAGCTGGCCGGTGGTGAGGTTCTCCTCGGGCGAGACGATGCTGCGGATATGTTTCCCGAGCAGCGCGGAGTCGGGGTAGCCGAGCATCGTCGATGCGGCGCGGTTGGCCACGCGAATCTTTCCATCGAGATCGACGACGATCACTGCGCCCTTCATCGTGGCCAGGATCTGGCCGGCGGCGTACTCCTGCGTCAGCTCGACGAGCCGGTAACGCCAGATGGCGTGCGCGGCAATGGCGATGAAGGCCAGGATGGCGATGAACCCGAGCGGCATGACGTCGATGCCGAGCGTGGGAAGGAATTCGACGCACGCCAGAAACGCCACGGCAAAGGAGACGACGAGAGCCCTTGCACGCTTCCGCTCCATCCCTTCGCTCGTCGTCGCCGCGCGCCAGAGCAGGCTGACCGCCGTGGCGAACATGCCCACGAAAACCGACACCCAGGAGAAGTTGTACGGCCATCCGATCGGGTAGTAGCCCCAGTCGAAATGGCGGACCCCGGTGATGATGTACGGCGTGGTCAGCTCGAGCAGCGCGATGGCGCCGCAGAAAACCCAGCAGAAGAGGATGCCGTTTCGCAGTGCACGGCGCCGGTTGACGTAGGCGGCGGCGAAGTGGAATGTCGCGGCGGGCAGGATGCTGGCGAAGGCGCTGGCCACCCGCGCAAACGCAGTAGCCTGCCCGGCGCTCGCCGCGCCATACATCAGCGCGAAGAAGCCCAGCCAGCCGCTGGCGCCGACGGTGATGGCGAAGAAGAGGTACGTGATCAGCGTCGCCCGCGCCCGCACCAGAACGATCCCGCCGAGGACGAGGATCGCCACGGCCGTGAAAAGCGTGGCCATGGCCAGCGAGCCGGTCGCGTGTCCGAAATCTAGCAGGAGGGTGGCCGCCACACGATTAATGAGTCAGTTTAACCCGGGTTGGAGCTCGCGCTTGCCGGGGATGCGTTAGCAGCCTGACCCGGCGCCTCTGTAAACGATTCCCCACGTGCCGCTCGGGCTCCGCTTCAGGACGACGTAGTCGTGACTCTCGTAGTAATTTGTCGTAGCGATCACCTCGTCTGTGCCGTCTTCATCGAGGTCGATCGTATCGACGAGTGTCATCGTCTCGGTGCGCGCCTCATTCGTCCCCGGCGCCAGGCGGGAGTACCAGACGTACTCCGTACGGTAACCTCCGGCATCATCAGCCATCGCGATGAGAAAAAGTCGATGGTAGTCGTGGTACTCCTTTGTTTTGTCGCCGACCGCTTCGAACGCGCCAACCAGGTCGCGCTTCCCGTCATGGTTCAGATCGGCAGAGAGAAGAGAGAGGCCCTCCATGTCCGGAAACAACGCCGAAGGGACGCCCTTGTCGCGAAAGGCCTTGCGGGCAAGGCGATAGAGCACCTTCTTTTCGGCGGCCGTCGGTTCGTCGCGAACAACCTTTCGCGGTGCCACGTGCATCGACCCCACGGCAAGTCCCCGGTAATCGGGCAGAGGCGGCATCAGGCTAGCCGCGAGCGATTCGCAGCCGAGGCTCACCTCTTCGTCAACCGTGGCCGTACCGGCGTCACCGCCGCCCGCGAGCACGCGGTAGGTGCGCCCGTGGCGGAAGTAACGCGCCGCGAAATCGTCCTGAGTCATGTTGTCGTCGTCCATCGGATCGACGAAGCGCAGACGCCAGCAGCCGGCGCACGGGCCTGGCGTCTTCGTGACCATCGCGATCGGCTCGATCGCCAGACCCTTCTCCGGTCCATCGACCACCGCAAAGAGAACTTGCGGCTGAGGAGTCGTCGCGACTGCAGCGGCGAGTAGAGCAGCGGCGAGGCGAAGCACTATTTCACCCTTGTCAAAACCCGCGGACCGACCTTAACGAGCGCGTTCTCGCGCTCGATGCCGTGACGCTTGTCGAGAACTGACTGCCGGATCACGCGCATCATCTGATCGAAATGATCCTCGACGCGGTCGATCGCCTCGCGGGCGTCTTCGATGGCCCGCTGCACGTTCAGGATCACCTCGACGCCGGCCAGGTTCACGCCGAGGTCACGGGTCAGGGCCAGAATCATCTCCAGCTTGCGGATCTCGCTTTCGCCATAGAGTCGGGTGTTGCCCGAGGTTCGAGCCGGCTTGATGAGTCCTTCCCGTTCGTAGAGACGCAGCGTCTGCGGATGAATGTTGTACCGCTCGGCGATCACCGAGATCATTACGTATCCATCTGCGCGTCGGCGTGACATGGTGTTGGTTCCTTGAGTTGCTCGGTTCCTGAGTTGCTTGGTTGCGGGGTCTCGCGGTTTCGCGGTCTCGCGGCGCCTGACGGCTAATAACCACGAACCTGTCAGAAGAACACCGCGAGGCCCCGCGACCGCGAGACCCCGCAACCAGGGTTTTACTTGTGCTCGTCGACGACTTCGGCGTCGATCACGTCATCCTTGCTCTCGGTGGTCGTGGAGCCGGCCGATGCGGTCGGTCCCGTTCCGGCGCTGCCTGCTGCCGCGTTCGCGGAGGCGTTCTGGTACATCACTTCCGCGAGCTTGTGCGACGCGCTGGTCAAGGTCTCGGTAGCCTTCTTGATGTTGTCCAGGCCCCCCTGCTCCATGGCCTTGCGGGCGTCGGAGATGGCGCTTTCGAGATTGCTCACATCCGAACCCGAGATCTTGTCCCGGTTCTCGTTGAGCATCTTCTCGACCTGGTAGACGAGGGAGTCGAGCTGGTTCTTGGCCTCGATTTCCTCACGCCGCTGCTTATCCTCGGCGGCATGCGCTTCGGCATCGTGGACCAGCTTCTCCACCTCGTCCTTCGACAGACCGGACGTGCTCGTGATCGTGATCTTCTGCTCCTTGCCGGTCCCGAGATCCTTCGCGGAAACGGTCATGATGCCGTTGGCGTCGATGTCGAACGTCACCTCGATCTGCGGCAGACCGCGCGGAGCAGGCGGAAGCCCGATCAGGTGGAAGACGCCGAGGAGCTTGTTGTCCTTCGCGAAATCGCGCTCGCCCTGGAGGACCTTGATCTCGACCGAGGTCTGGTTGTCCGCCGCGGTCGAGAACGTCTCCGACTTGCGCGTCGGGATCGTGGTGTTGCGCTCGATCAGCTTCGTGGCCACGCCACCCAGCGTCTCGATGCCTAGTGAGAGCGGGGTGACGTCGAGAAGAACGACATCCTTCAGACCGGCGTCGCCGGAGAGGACGCCGCCCTGCACGGCCGCGCCGACTGCCACGACTTCGTCCGGGTTGACGCCTTTGTGGGGCTCCTTGCCGAAGTAGTCCTGCACGATCTTCTGCACCATCGGGATGCGGGTCGATCCACCGACCAGAACCACCTCATCGATCTTCTTCGGGTCGACGCCGGCGTCGCTCAGGGCCTGCTTCAGGGGTCCCATCGTCTTCTGCACGATGTCGCCGATGAGCTGCTCGAACTTGGCGCGGGTGAGAGACATGTTGAGATGTTTCGGACCCGACTGGTCAGCCGTGATGAACGGCAGATTGAGGTCTGTCGACATCGTGGATGACAGCTCGATCTTCGCTTTCTCCGCCGCTTCTTTCAGGCGCTGCAGAGCCATCTTGTCTTTCGACAGGTCGATGCCCTGGTCCTTGCGGAATTCGTCGATGATCCAGTCGATCAGGCGATGGTCGATGTTGTCGCCGCCGAGGTGGGTGTCGCCGTTGGTCGACTTCACTTCGACGACGCCGTCGCCGACCTCGAGGACGGAGATGTCGAACGTGCCACCGCCGAAGTCATAGACGGCGATGGTCTCGTTCTTCTTCTTGTCGAGACCGTAGGCGAGCGCGGCAGCCGTCGGCTCGTTAACGAGGCGCTCGACCTTGAGGCCGGCGATCTCGCCCGCGTCCTTGGTAGCCTGGCGCTGAGAGTCATTGAAGTAGGCCGGCACGGTGATGACCGCGCGGTCGACCTTCTCGCCGAGGTAGTCTTCGGCGGCCTGTTTCAACTTCTGCAGGATCATCGCGGAGATCTCGGGGGGCGAATAGAGCTTCCCGTCGACTTCCACGCGCGCGTCGCCATTGGAGGCGCGGGTCACCTTGTAGGGGACCATCTTCATTTCTTCGCTGACTTCTTCGTACTTGCGGCCCATGAAGCGCTTGATCGAGAAGACGGTGTTCTCGGGGTTCGTCACGGCCTGGCGCTTGGCGACCTGACCGACGAGGCGCTCCCCGTTGCGGGCGAAACCGACCACCGAGGGGGTGATACGGCTCCCTTCGGCGTTGACGATCACCTTGGGCTCGTTACCTTCCATGACAGCCACGACGGAGTTCGTCGTACCGAGGTCGATACCGATGATCTTGGACATATGTTTATCTCCTTCAGACAGTTATCGCGACTTTAGCGCGACGTCATCAGATTTTCTGTGCTATCAAACCTGAGTGTGATCGTGTGATATTCCTTGGTGTTCGTAACGCCGCCGGCTCGGCGGATGGACCGCCAGCAGCCTGCCCTGAGCGGAGCCGAAGGGGCTCGCTGGCGGCTGTCGGTAATCGCCGCCGAGCCGGCGGCGGTCCAGCCGGCGAGCCGCCGGCGCTACTGTGCAACGCACACGCAATGCCCGCCACACCACCCGCGTTATCATCGCCGTCACAAACGGAGGGTTTGATGCTTCCCAATTCTTCACAGCAGCAACCGGCGTGGATCTCGGCGAGCACGGCGGAGATGGAGAACCGGACCAGGGCGTTCGTCCGTTCGGTCTACGGCTGGATGTTCGGCGGCCTCTTGCTTACCGCGTTCGCGGCTCTCTGGGTCGTGATGTCGCCCGCGATGCAGCAGATCGTTCTTGGCAATCCGATCGTGATGATCGGACTGATCATCGCCGAGCTCGGCATCGTCATGTTCCTTTCATTCAAGATCCGCACGATGGCGCCGAGCACGGCCGCGGCGGCATTCCTGGTCTACTCGCTGCTCAACGGCTTGACCCTGAGCGTGATCTTCTGGGCCTACAAGCTTCCGTCCATCGAGCTGGCCTTCGTAACGGCGGCGGGGATGTTCGGGGCGATGTCGATCTACGGCATGGTTACGAAGCGCGATCTGACGTCGTGGGGCTCGTTCTTCTTCATGGGGCTCATCGGCGTCCTCATCTGCATGGTCGTGAATGTCTTCGTAAAGTCGAGCGGTCTGTCGTTCGTGATCTCGCTCATCGGCGTCTTCGTCTTCCTCGGCCTGACGGCCTATGACAACCAGAAGCTGAAGATCATGGCCACGGCCACGGGCCCGCAGCAGGAGAGCTTCGCCGTGCTCGGCGCGTTGACGCTCTATCTCGACTTCATCAACCTGTTCCTGTTCCTGCTCCGGCTCTTCGGCGGCCGGCGCCGGTAACCGCGCGCTCCGCGCGCGTTGTCGGTTCTCGGGTTGTCGGTTGATTCGCGGCTGTTGTTCCGCACGGCGCGGGTGAATCCGACAACCAACCACCGAGAACCGACAACGCGCCGAAGGCGCAGCCCTACGGCTGCTTCGCCTGGATCTCTTTCACCAGGCGCACCAGAACGGTCGTCATCTCATGGATCGAGTGGATGACACCGACCTCGAATGCCGAGGGAGGCTCGCCCGTCGCGCATGCGCAGAAGTTGCACGGGCCGCCGCGGCCGCCGTCATGTTGTTCGAGAGGATGCCCGCAGGCACAGGAGTCTTTCGCCAGTTGCATGCGAAAGGATAAACGCAAACAACCGACAACCGACAACGCGCGCGAAGCGCGCGGATTGTGCCGCGTTAGCGGCAAGAAGACGGTAGCCAGGGGTGCGAGCGTTTTTTTGCGAGCACCCCTGGTAAAGAGATGTCGTGGTTCGTGCCGCGTCAGCGGCACTGGAGGAATCGTGGACTCCATCCAATGCCGCTGACGCGGCATGCTTTCCAGAGACAACGTAAGCCAGGGGTTGCTCGCAAAAAGCGCTCGCACCCCTGGCTACCTTCTTGAGCCGCTATCGCGGCGTCGTAACGTCCAATCTCCAGACCGCGCGCAAAGCGCGCAGTCAAATATCGTCCGCGATCCGGCGCGCGATCAGCGAGTAGCCTTCGTCGTTCGGATGGAAACGATCGAGCGACAGGCGGTCGCGATAGGCGAAGATGTCTGACGTCTGCACGATGACGACGTTCGGATCGGCGGAGAAGCGTTGCACCAGCAGTGCGTTCCAGTGGTTGACGAATGGCGTGAGAAGCTTTCCGAACGGCGTCGTCACGAAGGGGTTGTAGAGACCGATCACGAAAACCCGGCCCGTCGGATTGACACCGCGGATCGAGCGGACGATCTCCGTCACGTTATCGAGCACGCCGTTCATCACCTTCTCGGGATTGCGAGGCGCCGCGTTGCGCCAGTTGTTGTCGCCCCACAGATCGTTCCCGCCGATCGAGACGATGACGACGTTCGACTGCGCCACCAGCGTCTGCACGTTATGGCTGGTGAGCTGTTGCACCAGATCCCGAGTGCGAGCCCCGTTGACCGCGATATTGACGATGCTCTTCGTGTCGACGTGCCGCCGCTTGAGCTCATCGACGAAGCGTCCGCCGATGCCGAGACCCGACTCGTCGCCCGTACCGCGCGCGAGGGAATCACCGAGGATGATCGGCACGATCTGCTGGCGCGGAGCGGAGGAAGCGACGCGCGTCGACGGCATGGCCGAAACCGGAGTCCCGGTATCGCCGCGCAGGAATGAGTAGAATCCAGCGCCGAAGAAGATCGCAGCCGCCAGCGCGGCGGTGATCGGCAGGTACCAGACGAGGAAGCGACGCATAGATAGCGGAACGATAGCAGTGTTCGGGGGTCGGGGGTCGGGAGTCGGGAGTCGGGGGTCGTAGAGAATAGCGGTTTCGCCTTCGACTCTCCGACAACCGACAACCGACAACAAATCTCCGACCCCCAACCCCCGAGCCCCGACACCCGACCGCCCAAACACCAATGCCCACCCAACCCACACTCACAGCCACCAACCTGACCAAGATCATCGGCAAAAAGACGATCGTCGATTCGGTCTCGTTCGAACTGCAAGCGGGCGAGATCTTCGGCTTCCTCGGCCCCAACGGAGCCGGGAAGACGACGACGATCCGGATGCTGGTCGGTCTCATCCGGCCGACGGCAGGCCACGTGACCATCTGCGGCTTCGATCAGCGCCGCCAGTTCGAGGATGCCATGCGCTGCGTCGGCTGCATCGTCGAGAACCCCGATCTCTATCGCTTCATGACCGGCCGCGAGAACCTCGAGCACTTCGCCCGCATGCTGCGGGTGGCCGGGAGCGAGATCGAGCGCGTCGCCGAGCTCGTATCGCTCGCCCACCGGCTCGACCAGCGCGTCGGCACCTACTCGCTCGGCATGCGCCAGCGCCTCGGCATCGCCCAGGCGCTCCTCGGCGATCCGAAGCTGCTCATCCTCGACGAGCCTGCCAACGGCCTCGACCCCGCCGGAATCCGCGAGATTCGCGAGCTCCTTCGCCAACTGGCCGCGGAGCGGCAGATGAGCATCTTCATCTCCTCGCACCTACTCGCCGAGATCGAGCTCACCTGCGACCGCGTGGCCATCATCCACAAAGGCCGCATCCTCCGCGAAGGGACGGTGCGCGAGCTCATCTCCAGCCGCCGGGAGATGGAGCTGCGCGTCGACGACGTCGTCCGCGCCAGCGCCATCGTCACCGAGCGCAACCTCCCCTTCCGCACCGATACCGATCGCATCTGGGTGGCCATCGAGGAGCCGGACGCGCCGCCGCTCGTCGCCGCCCTCGTCCAGGCCGGCGTCAACGTGTTCCACGCCCAGCGCAGGACCCAATCGCTCGAGGAGATGTTCCTCGAAGCGACCGGCGGCGAGAGCGTAGACTGATCCGCCGATGCTCATCCCTCTTGTCCAGAACGAAACGCTGAAAATCCTCCGCCGCAAGCGGTTTGCGGTGGTGGCGGCGATTCTCTTCGTCATCATCGCGCTCGTTACCTACTCGCAGTACCGCAGGTTGAGCGAGCAGCGGGACCGGAACTGGCGCGCGGAGATCCAGCAGCGTGTGGCCTCGTTTCAGAACACGCTGCGCCGCGGACGGATCAACGAGACGTGGGCGCGGTCGCTGCACGCCGAGATCAACCGTCTGCAGTTCTATCTCGACCACGACATCGAGCCCAACCAGCCGACCGCGCCGATCTTCGTCCGCACCTTTGCCAACGTGGCCGGCTTCCTTCTCCTCCCTCTCCTCATCGCCATCCTCGGCAGCGACATCGTCTCGGCCGAGAACGCCGAGGGGACGGACAAGCTGCTGCTGACGCGGCCGGTGCGACGATGGAAGGTGCTGACGGCCAAGCTGGTCACGCTCTGGACGTTCGCCACGCTCACGCTCCTGACCGGCGGTGTGATGGCCTTCGCCGTCTCGGCGCCTTTTCTGCCCCGCGGCGGATGGACGGCGCCGACGTTCACCGGCTTCTCGATCGAGAAAGGCGCGATGCAACTCGACGCCGTGCGCCAACTGCCGCTGTGGAAGGACACGCTGATCGCCTACGGTCTCGATTGGTTCGCCCTGCTGACGGTAGCCTGTATCGCCCTCCTCCTCTCGGTCCTCTTCCGGTCGAGCGCCGCCGCCATCGGGACGATGCTGGCCTCGCTGATCGGCGGCACGATCCTCACGCGCATCAGCCCCGACTGGACGGCGGGCAAGTACCTCTTCGTCAGTGCTCTCCCTCTTGCCGACTATTACACCGGCGAGCCGCCACCGTACGACGGGATGTCGATGCTGTTCTGCATCGGCCTCCTCAGCGCCTGGGCACTCGCGGCCACGGCGATTTCGTACATCGTCTTCACGCGAAGGGACGTGTTCGGATGATGCGCTCGTTGATCATCGCCGCCATATTCTGCGCAGCCTGCGGCGGCGAACCGGCGACGAATGACGTCGCGACCGACACCCGGATGCCGATCACGGTCGAGTACGTTCGCGATGCAACACTGAAGATCTACGCCAAGCCGAGCCACGACGCGGCGGTGGTCTCGACGTATCAGCACGGCGAATCGGTTTCGATCCTTTCGCGGCGCGGAGATTGGGCCGAGGTTCGCATCGCAGGCGGAAGCGGATGGGTGCATGGCAACGAACTGGCCGCAGCCGCGGAGGCGGCGAAGGCGGAAGGAGACAACCTCAAACCCCACTTCACACGTGACCCGCAACCGGTCACCCAGCCGGGCGCGCACGGCGAGCTCGTTCTCGAGGCTGACGTGAATACGGATGGGCAGGTGGTGAACGTCCGCACGATTCGCAACACCACCGGCTCTGCATCTCTCGAACAGCGCAACATCGCCGAACTACGGCGCGCCATCTTCACGCCGGTCGTGCGACATGGCAAGCGCGAGGCGTTCGTGTACGAGCATCGCGTGGAGTATTGATATCGAAGCACAGACAAGAGTGTCTGTGCCACAAGCGGCTTGCTTATTGTGGCACAGACACTCTTGTCTGTGCTGGTGTCGGCTAGCTCTCGTTCGCATTGATCCGCTTCTCCACACGCGGCGTTTCCTATGCCCCCAGCCTGCGCAAAAGCGTGACGCCGTCGGTATCGACGATGGCGAGAGCCCGATACTGGGGCCGGATGAAGCCCGCATCGACACCTCGGTCGAGAAACTCGAGCAGCGGGGTGTAAAAACCACCGACATCGAGAAAGGCCACCGGCTTTGCGTGGATGCCGAGTTGCGCCCACGTCCAGACCTCGAAAATCTCTTCCAGCGTACCGAGGCCGCCGGGGAGCGCGACGAAGGCATCGGACAGCGACGCCATCATCGCCTTGCGCTCGTGCATCGATTCGACGATGTGCAGCTCGCTCAGGTTGCGATGACCGACCTCGCGATCCCACAGCGCCCGCGGGATGACGCCGATGGCCTTGCCGCCGCCGGCGAGCACGGCATCGGCGACAACCCCCATCAACCCCACGCTGCCACCACCGAAGACCAGTGCGATGCCTTCCTTGGCCATCAACGCGCCGAAGTCACGCGCCACGGCAGCGAAGCGCGGATCGCTTCCGGTATTCGACCCGCAGAAAACGCACAGACTCCGGATCACAGCGCGCGGAATCCCGTCTCGTCCGGCGGCAACGGTTCCTTCTTGCGATCGAGCCGCGTGACGATCCACTGCTCCCCTCGACGCTCGACATCGATCACGATCGACGCCCACATCCCGTCCTCTGGGTTCTCACTCCACCGGAATCGCATTCCGTCCGCCGGCGAAACCGCTCGCTCGCGGAGATGCGTCTCCGCCATTTCGATCAATTCCACGGGGCCGATGTGGTTGCAAGGCATTTCGTAATTGTACGGGGGTCGGGAGTCGGGGGTCGGGAGTCGGAGCAGAAACGGCATCAGAACTTTCGAGAGCCGACTCTCTCGTAAAGGAGCCGGCTTCGGACAGCCAAGACAGCGCGAAGTTCCGACACCCGACTCCCGACCCCCGACACCCGCGGCAAGGAATTCATGCCAACACTCAACGTTACCCCCCAAACATGCCGCAGTTTCGATACGACATCCGTAATGTAGCCATCATCGCCCACGTCGACCACGGGAAAACCACGCTCGTCGACGCTCTCCTCCGTCAGGCTGGCGCCGTGCGGGCCAACCAGCAGATGGATGAGCGCGTCATGGACTCGAACGACCTCGAGAAAGAGCGCGGCATCACCATCCTGGCCAAGAACACGTCCATCCGGTACCTCGTCGACGACCCCGACGCCCTCGGGCATCCCGTCCACCACGAGGCCACGCACACCGCCTCGGGACACGATCTTCCGGCCGCGTTTATCCACCCGAAGGAAGTGAAGATCAATATCGTCGACACGCCGGGTCACGCCGACTTCGGCGGCGAAGTGGAGCGCGTGCTCTCGATGGTCGACGGCGTCATCCTCCTCGTCGACGCCGCCGAGGGGCCGATGCCGCAGACGCGATTCGTCATGCGCAAGGCGCTCGGACTCGGTCTGCTCCCGATCGTCGTCATCAACAAGATCGATCGCCAGGATGCGCGGCCGGTCGAAGTGGTCAACGAGGTGTTCGATCTGATGATCGAGCTCGGCGCCTCGGACGAGCAGCTCGACTTTCCCATCCTCTACGCCATCGGCCGCGCCGGCATCGTCCGGACCAATCTCGAAGACACGACCGAGGATTGCCGCCCGCTGTTCGACGCCATCCTCAAGCGCATCCCTCCCCCGCCCGGCTACGCCGATGCGCCGCTGCAGCTTCTCGTCTCCGCGATCGATTACAACGACTACGTCGGGCGCCTCGGCATCGGGCGTATTCAGCGTGGCAAAGTGCGGCAGTCCGAGGATGTCGTCCTCATCCTCCGCGACGGCACGCACAAGAAGGGACGCGTCACGAAACTGACTGCCTTCGAAGGGCTCCGCCGCGAGGAAGTCGAAGAAGCCTCGGCGGGCGAGATCGTCGCCATCGCCGGCTTCGCCGATGTCGAGATCGGCGAAACATTCGCCTCGGCTGCAAACCCCGAGGCACTCGAACCGATCGCCATCGACGAGCCGACCGTCTCCATGTTCTGGCTGGTCAATGACTCGCCGTTCGCCGGGACCGAGGGAAAGTACGTCACCTCCCGCAACATCAAAGAGCGCCTCGACCGCGAGCTGCGCAAAGACGTAGCTCTGCGCGTCAAGGAAACCGACCTCCCCGACCGCTTCGAAGTCAGCGGACGCGGCGAACTGCACCTCTCGATCCTCGCGGAGAACATGCGTCGCGAAGGTTTCGAGTTCGCGCTATCGCGCCCGACGGTCATCCTCAAAGAGATCGACGGCCGCAAGAGCGAGCCGTACGAAGCGCTCGTCGTCGACATCGACGAATCGCACGTCGGCGCCGTGATGGAGAAGTTGCAGACGCGCCGCGGCGAGATGACCGACATGGTCAACCCCGGCTCCGGCCGCGTGCGCATCGAGTTCAAGATCCCCACCCGCGGCCTCTTCGGCATCCGCACCGAGTTCCTCACCGAAACGCGCGGTACCGGACTGCTGTACCACACGTTCCTCGAGTACGGCCCCTACCGCGGCGAGATCGCCGGCCGCAACCGCGGCGCGCTGATCAGTAAAGAAGCCGGCGACACGACCGCCTACGCCATCGAGCCGCTTCAGGAGCGCACCATTCTTTTTATCTCCCCCGCCCTCAAGGTCTACGGCGGCCAGATCGTCGGCGAGAACTCCCGCGACGCGGACATGGTCGTCCAGGTCTGCCGGAAAAAGCATCTGACGAACATGCGCGCCTCCGGATCGGACATGGCCGTCCAGCTCACCCCGCCGAAGATCATGACCCTCGAGCAGTGCCTCGAATGGATCGAGGACGACGAGCTGGTTGAGGTGACGCCGGAATCGATCCGAATCCGCAAGCGGATCCTCGATCATTCGATGCGGGTCGTGGCGCAGAAGAAGATCGCCGCGGGCAGTTCGTAGCACGACGGCGTGCTGCCGCCGGCGGCCCAGGCTGGACCGCCGACCGCCGCTGGCTGCCCTGAGCGGAGTCGAAGGGGCTCGGCGGCGAGTCCTTGGTTCAGCGCCCCGGAAGAGAGTGTCCAGTCGGCGGCTGCCCGATTTGGGCCGGCGAAGCTGGCTTAAGGTCCGTAGCCCCCGGCTTCAGTCGGGGGAAAAGCGCGGGCAGCAATTGTTCTGAGCCCGCTTCAGCGGGCGACAGGAGATGCGTCGATCACCGCTTGTCTGTCGCCCGCTCAAGCGGGCTGCCAACTTGGGGATGCTCGTTTTCCCCCGGCTCAAAGCCGGGGGCTACGGACCTTAAGCCAGCTTCGCCGGCTCAGACGGTCAGCCATTCTCGTCACGGACGGTAGGTTCGACGAAAGCGCATGGCCGGCGAAGCCGGCTTGAGATCCCCCGCCGAGGAGAAGCGCCGGAACCAGGATTTGGTAGTAACACACCCACTTTTTTGTGGCATCGCAATCATTTTTGGTCGTGTCGCAACCTTTTTTGGTCGTATCGCAACCATTTTTTGCGGCATCGCAATCTTTTTTGGTGGCATCGCAATCTTTTTTGGTCGTGCCGCAACCTTTTTTGGTCGTGCCGCAACCATTTTTTGCGGCATCGCAATCTTTTTTGGTCGTATCGCAACCTTTTTTGGTCGTGCCGCAACCATATTTTGCGACATCGCAATCTTTTTTGGTGGCACCGCAATCTTTTTTGGTAGTGCCGCAACCTTTTTTTGCGGCATCGCAATCTTTTTTGCGACATCGCATTATTTTCGGACGCGGTGTCTATATTCCGGACAGACCGTGTCCGGAATCTGAACAGCGATGTCAGGCAGCCGTCTGCGCCCGCCAGCGAAGCCGGCTTAAGGCCCGTAGCCCCAGGCTTCGGGCCGGGGAAAATGTGGGGCGTTCACCCTCATTTCCGGGAAGCTGTGCTTGGAACCACAAACCGCCAGCGAGCCGCTGGCGGTCCAGCCGCCGAGCCGGCGGCGCTACGAAAACCAAGTCACTTGCAAGGAGGCGCCAGGATCTTCAGGAGCGTGGTTTCCTCGTACTGAATGTCTGTGATCCGCCAACGACCCGCCGATTTTGCCAGGCTGTACACGAGGTGCGTTCGATCCTTCGACTCACCGGGAAACAGCAGAAAACTCACCTCGTAGCGGTTCGCCTTCCCGTCTCCGATCCGCCGGATCTGAAGGTCGCCGATGCCGGTATCACCGTAATCCTGACCATCCAGGATCGGATCGAAGTCGAGGTTTCCCACCCCCCAGTCCGGCGCCTTGCATTCCTGGTCGGCCTTCACGAGGCGAACGATCTTCTCGTCGAAGTAATTGCCCAGCGTCCCGTCGCTCAAGACATCCTTCTGCGCCCACGGCTGATGAGCAGCGTACAACCGCCTCAAGGCGGCTTCCGGTCCGGCCTCGGACTGCGCGTACGAGCCGGCGACCGCGGAGAGCAGAACGCAGCAGATGACGATTCGGAAGGAGCTCATTTCAGGCCTCTCTGTTCGAAGATCCGCGCATGCCTGCGATCGTGATTGCTATGGCTCGACCGGCGCGCTGAAGGTCACGTCGTCCTGAAATGTAACGCCGTTGCCCATGTCCGCGCTGAATTTGTGGGGCGATGCCATCGAGTGCCGGCCGGCGATGGTCTTCCCATCGTCCGTCTTCGTCGCGAACGTGTCGAGACCGGTGAGCCGCATCGGTTGTTGCGCCCCGTTGAAGGCGGCGTCGTAGATATCGTTATAGAGGGCGATCTTTCCCGGGTGGCCCATCGGATCGTCGCCGAGCAACAGCTCCATCGCGTGCAGTTTGCCGGCAGTGGCCAGCGTTTCGCGGTTGCCCGAGCTGGCAAGATCCTCAGCGCTGATGGCCACGTCCGAAAGGATCACGCGAATCTCGACTTTCTTCTTGTCGGACCGGCCCGGCATGGCCGAGGCGTAGACGTGAGTCAGCTTGACGATCTTGCCGTTGACAACCATCTGTCCGGTGACCGTTCCGGACGCCGCGGCAGAGATGACCGCCGAGGAAAGACTGAGGGTGAGCAGCACGACGAACCAGATCTTCATGGGGTTGCCTTTCGTACAGTTGAGCATAGATTGAACCGGCGACTGATTTCATCCGAAAACGGTTCGTCAGTCATCCGTCGAGACTCAAGCGCTTTCGTCTCGCCTCGAAGATCCAGCGAATGCCTGCGATCGCGGCGAGGGACAGGATACCGGATACGAAGTTGGGTGCCAGGTCCGCGAGGCGACCATAGTGACGGACAACCGTTGCTTCCGCCAGCTCCCAGCCAACGCCGACGAGCATCGTCATCGCAAACGCCATGATCAGGCGCCGCGTACCGAACGCCAGTACGGCCAGAAGGAAGATCACGACGATGCTTCGCAGGTGAGCGACCTTCGTCATCGACCGCGCCAGATCTTCGCGGGAGACGCTGAAGTCGATCGAGAACGGCTTGCGGCCGTGTGGAGCTTGTGCCGCCACGAAGATGCTGAGCGCGGCCACGATCACGAATGGCGCGCCAAGAAGCATGCGCATCCAGACAGGCCTCGGCGCCGGTGCCGGCTTGCGGGCCAGCTCGAAAAGCAGCAACGTCAGCGTGGCTGCGCCGACCAGGTAGGGAAGCACGTTCCAAGTGTAGCTGCTGGTCGGGATTCTACTGCCGCGGGTTGGATTGGTTCACGCGGAGACGCGGAGGAGGGGAACTGGTTGACGATTCGGAGATCGCCGAGTCACCGATCGATCCCGTAATCTCGTCCAGTTCCGGCATCTCTACTTCGCTCCGCGCCTCCGCGTCTCCGCGTGAAAAATCAACCCTCGGCACGAACGCCATTGCTTGAGATTCCGCGGCGCGTAAAGAAAGACACCGAAAACTCCTCGGAATGTATCCGCCTCTATCAGGAGTGGACCCTCTCTATCTGCGCCCCATCTGCGTCATCCGGATCTACAATCCCCTGCCCATGACCGCGCTCATCGTCACCATCGCTCTGGCGACCTTCCTCATCGCGAACATCGCTGCGTACTTCGTTCTCGTGCGTATCCATCCCCGCCGGCGGGCGATCGTCATCGCGCTGGTCATCCTCGGGAACGTGATGTGGATGTTCCTCCCCATCCTCAACGCCCGGACCGACTTCTCGGTCACCCTTTGGGTCGAGTTGGGGTCGTGTCTGGAAAATCAACTTAACGTTCATCCGCTAAGTTGATTTTCCAGATGCGACCCCCCAGCTTCCTGCGGGCTGAGAAAGCCCCGGATCGCTGCCTCTTCACCACGATGCAGGGAATCCGACAGATCACCCGAGCGGAAGTGTGATTTGGCGCTGCTAAGTACCAGCTACTCAATGGAGTACGACCAAACGAAGAACGACGGTCTTGCCCCAGGGCTTTGTCCGCTCGGACTCGGGGTCAGGTCGAAAGTCGAAAGTGTCGAGGCGGGCTTGTCGCGTTACTGCATCCAGCCTTTCGGCACTTTCCGACTTTCGACCTGACCCCGAGTCCTTTGACCGCGTCCATTAATGGAAGAGTTGGAGGAGTCTTATTGGGGCGGTCGTTGCTGGATGCGTGCTAGGCGGCGCCGTTCCGCAATTTGTTTCAGCGCATTGACCACTTCATCGTCACCCGTAACGGTGCCTCGGCCAGTCAAGGGAGGCTTCGGCCCGTTGGGACCGGACGTGCAGGGACACGCAAACTGCTGTGCCGCACCTTCGGCGGCGCCCGGCATCAGACCATAGGCCTGAATGATGCCTTCCATATCGAAGCCCATCCAACCACCCAGGTTCTCGACCAGAACATAGATACAATTGCTGCCCGGCCGGAACCAGTTTGGGTTGCTTGGCAGCGAATTGAGCACCGTGGTGTTGTAATGGCCGTCCGACGCCGGAAGCGCGACGTTTAACTGCGTGTTGAACCATACCTGCACCGTGTCATCCGCTCGAACCGTAAATGTCAGCGCTGGCTGTGTATAAGCCTGCAACATGCAAAAGCACTTGCGGAAGATCGTATATGCCGGATCACTTACTGTGCCTGGACTACCCACGGTCGGTCGTGCACTGATCCAGTTTGTTTTTGGGAGGGCGAGAGCCCACGGCAATCCTGGGTATTTCAATACCCACGACGGCGCAGGCGCAGGTGGCAAAGTCGGAGGGTATGAGGCGATGTTGATCCAATAGTTATCGTTAGTGTTCGATGTTGCGCTGATAACCGCGGTGTACGGAGAAGGGACAGGGTTATCGTTATCGTAGCCCGTGTTCAGGGGCTCCTTTGTTTGACCCAGTGCCGCGGAACACAGGCTCGAAAGTAACGTGATTGTCAGCAATACGGTGAACAGTCTTGACTTGTGCATTGTCACTCCTTTCTGCTTGGTAGTGACTCACCGAGGACAAGCGTTACAAACCTGGAGTCAAAAACTTCGGTTGCAGGTAGCCTGACCTTCAGATTGCACGAAGATGAGGCATCTACCTCGCGCGCTGGGGACGACCATGGCGCGGCTTCCGCCGTGCTCCAGCTCGAACCGATGGCCACAGCTGACGCGCGGATTTACAATCCCCCGCCCATGACCGCGCTCATCGTCACCATCGCCCTGGCAACCTTCCTCATCGCGAACGTCGCCGCGTACATCGTTCTCGTGCGTGTTCACACCTGCCGGCGGGCGATCGTCATCGCGCTGGTCATCCTCGGGAACGTGATGTGGGTGTTCTTTCCCATCCTCAACGCCCGCACCGACTTCTCGCGGTCCATGCGGGCGACGTTCGGGCCGCCATGGTTTGCATGGAACTGTTTCGCCATCCTTTACTCCATGCTCGCGCTGCTGCTCCTGCTCGCGTGGCTGCCGGTGATGAGGCGGATCACCTTCGCCCGATTTGCGCGGTGGCCGTCGCGGCTCTTTCTCTTGACGACGCTCTTCGCGCTCGTCGTCGGCGTTTGGAACGCGCTCGTGCCGTTGCGCGTCGAACGGGTGCCGATCACGGTCGACAGTCTTCCAAAGGACGTCAACGGCTTCCGCATCGCGCTGATCTCTGACCTGCACACCGGCCTTTACTCGCGTCCCTCGCGGCTGGAGACGATCTTCACAACCGCGGCGGCGCAGAAGCCGGACGTCATCCTGCTGGCCGGGGACAACATTGACGACGATCCGGTCTTCACCACGAAGCTGCTGGCGGCGACACGCGTGCTCGATGCGCGCATGCCGCTGATCGCCGTGCTCGGCAATCACGAGATGTACGGCGGGCCGGACGAGGTCATCCAGCGGATGCGCGGCAGCAGGATCCACCTCCTGGTCAATCAAGGGGCGTCCGTGAAGAAGGTCTGGATCGCCGGGATCTCCGACTTCGCTTCGCGGACACCGCGGCTCATGCCCGATGTCGATGCCGCGCTCCGCGGGCGGCCGGCGGGCTCGTTCCCGATCCTGCTGGCACATCAGCCGAAAGCGTTCGCCGAGGCGATTAAGAGAGGGCTGCCGCTCACGCTGTGCGGGCACTCGCATGGCGGGCAGTTCGCCTTCCGCCCGCTGCACTGGTCGTTGTCGGGAGTCTTCCTCCCCTACCACATGGGTCTCTATCAGAAAGGCTCATCGCAGCTCTACGTCAACACCGGGACCGGCTACTGGCTGCTGCCGTGGCGTTTCGGAATCGGCATCTCGCCGGAGATCACGGTCGTCGAGCTGCGCCACCGATAGACGAGGCCACACGATTACTGGTGAGCGACTGCCCGGCGGCGGCTGAAGTCGAGGCACAAACCGCCCGGCATCGCCGGCGTGGAGATCATGGGCGGCTTTGTCATGCAGAAGCGGGGTGGATAGTTCAGATTCACCTGAGAGGCGAAGAAAACCGCCGAGTCGCTCAGATCGGCCGGCGGCTCGCAGCTCATACCCACGTCGATCGTCCCCTCCAGCCACAGCTTGTTGAGCCACCACTGTAGTCCATACGGGGAAAGATTGCCCGGGTCGAACGTGTCGTCGCAACCATTCGGCGTGCCACAACAGGACGAGTGCGGAAAACCGTCGACGTGCCGCGCCTCGTGCGCGAATACCGAGACAGTGACGGACAGGTACGTCCACTTCTTGAAGAATTCGCGCGTGGTGTCGTCATGCGCGCCGATGATGATGTACGGGCGGCCGTTGAACGTCTCACAACAATTGGGTCCGCCCCCGCTGCTGACGATGTCGAGTCCTCCGACCTTCGTCTTCACCCAATCGTAAAGGGCGCCCGAGGTCCAGGGAAGATGACCGGTCATTCCCTGATCCATGTAGTACATGGCGCGCAGCGCCTGCAGCAGCATCAGCTCATCCGTGTAGGCGGCGTCGGACATCAGGGACACTGGCTCAGTACAGAGCGGGAGCGCGGTCGGAATGCCGTCACGGCGGATCTCGAAGTCACCTCGGATCTGCTCCAGCGCCGGATCGTTGGTCGGACATTGGTCCACGAACCGGTCGATGTTTCGAATGGCCCCGAATGCCGGCTGCATGACGAGGAGGATCGTGAGGGAGATCAGGGCAAAGACGGTCGGACGCATATGGGCTCGGAGGAGCTTCGAGTATAGGCTCGATCGACCCTAAACGCCGCGGCACCGGTGTAGTCTGATGTTCATGGCTCACCATCCGCCCTCGGTCGCCGGTATCGCGGTGGGGTTGCTGGTCCTCGCGCTGCTGTTCGGCATCATCGAACGGATCGCTCCCGCCGTCCGCGGCCTATCCATCTGGCGATGGCACCGCCGCGTCGACTTCGTCTATTGGTTCTTTACGCCGATCGTGACACGGACGGCATCGACGATCGCCGTGGCCCTGACGGCCCTGACCGTGATGCTGATGACAGGACGCGCCGGTCTGCTGCACGGCGTCGTGGCGCGGCAACCGCGGTTGCTGCAATTGCTCGAGCTGCTGCTCCTGGCCGATCTGGTCGGTTACTGGAGCCACCGGGCGTTTCACGAGAAGCCCCTCTGGCGGATCCACGCCGTCCATCACAGCTCGACGGAGCTCGACTGGCTGGCAGCCTCGCGCGTCCATCCACTCAACGAAATCCTCACCCGCTCCGTTCAGGTGATCCCGTTCCTCATCCTGGGTTTTCGCGGCGACGTCATCGCCGGTCTCGCGCCTCTGCTGACGCTCTACGCGATCTTCCTTCACGCCAACGTCACCTGGGATTTCGGCCCGCTCCGCTACATCCTGGCCAGCCCGGCCTTCCATCGCTGGCACCACACCTCGGAAGAAGAAGGCCTCGACCACAACTTCGCCGGCATGTTCCCCTGGCTCGACCTACTCTTCGGCACCCTCTACCTGCCGAAAGGGAAACAGCCCTCGACGTTCGGCGTGTCCGGGGACGCCGTGCCCGCCACGTTCTTCGGGCAGCTCACCTACCCGTTGAGACGGAAAGCAGAAGGATGAAGGCTGAAGGCTGAGGGATAGAGGGAGCTCTCAACCCTCATCTTGCAGCCTTCCGCCTTCCGCCTTCATCCTTCCCGCCTCCGATAGCCTTCAGCCGAATCCACCAGCCGTATCCCTCGCCTACCGGAGCCCTCATCCTTCATCCTTCCGCCTTCATCCTTCCCTCGTCAGTTTCGCAAGGAACTGCTTGAATTACGGAGGACTGCCACCCACCCCGCCCCAATACAAGTAGTGTTTTCATTTTTGGTGGTGTGGTTTTCCTTCCGTCCTGACACTCCTTCACCAAAGCCTCATCGATCCGTAGCGCGTTCGTGACAAGCGGAACGGGGCGCCTCTAGCTCCTTCCCGCCTTTTCCCGGGGTAGTAAAAGGGCAGAGGTCGCGTCGGCCTCTCGCCTCGTCTTCGTGTCTCTCTCTCTCTCTCAACCCTTTTTGGAGGAGGTGCCATGACCACCCGACGAGTAGTCCCGCTAGCGCTGTTTCTCTCATCGATGTTCGTTCTGCAGGGGTTTGCCCAGACAGATCCAGGAGTGCGCGGGGGCGGAGCGGCCGCGGGATCGCCGCTCGCTTCCGTCGCTGCCAATAGTCCCGTCACGGTTCTCGACTTTTTCAACGATGGCAAGTCGCGCTTTCAGGAGATCGATTCGGTCAAGGGGACGATCGGGGGCGAAACTGGCTTCGGCCTGGGACCGCGCTTCAACTCGAGGAGTTGTGCGGCATGCCATGCCCAGCCGGCAGTAGGCGGAACCGGCGCGGCGGTGAATCCTCAGATCGCCGATGCCACCGCCGACGGCGCGCAGAACACGATTCCGTCGTTCATCACCCAGACCGGCCCGACGCGCGAGGCACGCTTCGTCTTCTTCACGAACGCGAACGGCACTCCCAACCCGAACGCGCCGAACGGCGGCGTGGAGGATCTGTACACGATCACCGGCCGCAGCGACGCGGGCCCGTGTACGCTGGCCCAGCCTAGCTTCTCCTCCCAGTTGGCCAACAACAACGTGATCTTCCGCATCCCGACGCCGACCTTCGGGGCTGGTTTGATCGAGACTCTCTCCGACGAGACTCTGCTCACCAACCAGCAGTCCGCGTTCAACAACAACCAGGGCATCACCGGCACGTTCAACCACAACGGCAACGACGGCACGATCAGCCGCTTCGGATGGAAAGCCCAGAACAAGTCGCTGGAGCTCTTCGCCGGCGAGGCATACAACGTCGAGCAGGGCGTCACGAACGAGATCTTCACTCAGGAGCGCCCGTTGCCCGGCGAAGACATGGGCATCATCGGCGGTCAGTCGGCGACGAACGGTCTGCCCGCGAACTGCCGGGGCAACGCCACGCCGGAGGACCATACCAACTTCAACCAGACGTCGATCAGCACGCTGAGCGACCTCGTGCAGTTCGCGATGTTCATGCGTCTGCTGGCGCCGCCCACCCCGTCGACAACGGTGCCGGGCGGCGCGACATCCATCACCAACGGCCGCAACCTCTTTATCTCGATCGGCTGCGCGATCTGCCATACGACATCGCTCACAACCGGGACTTCGTCGTTCACGTCCAGTCTCAGCAACGCTCAGGCGAACCTCTTCAGCGACCTCGAGATTCACCACATGGGAACGACGCTGGCTGACAACGTCTCTCAGGGAGGCGCCGGCGGCGATCAGTTCCGCACCGCGCCGTTGTGGGGAGCCGGACAGCGCATCTTCTTCCTGCACGATGGGCGGACGAAGGACATCCAGGCCGCCATCCTTGCTCACAATGCCAACGGATCCGAGGCCAACGGGCCCTCCTTCACGTTCTTCGAAAACCTGAGTACAGGCCAGCGGCAGGACATCCTCAACTTCCTGAGATCCCTCTAATCGATGCTTGCCGGGTCCGGCCGCTGACGCAGCGTCAGCGGCCGGGCTGGCGAAGGAGGCACAATGCTCCGCCGACAGCTCTTTTGTTTGCTTTTGTTCCTCTGCTCATCCCTGCTCGCGCAGCTTCCGACGAACACGATTCTCGTCAAGGGAGCGGAGCCGAGCGCAAGCGATGCGAAGACTCCACTGCCAGAAACAGGCAGGATCGCGGACAACGTCTACGAGAATCGATACTTCGGTTTCTCGTATCCACTGTCGTCCGACTGGTCCGAGCCCTACAGCGGCCCTCCGCCGTCAGACAGCGGCACCTACGTGCTCGGCGAATTCGTACCGTCGAAGGCGTTCAAAGGCCCGATCAAAGGCACGATCCTCATCACCGCCCAGGATCTCTTCTTCTCGCTCATTCCCCCGCGCAGCGCGAAGGAGACGATCCAATACGCCAGCGATCACCTCCAGCCGTACTACACCATCCAGGATCCGCCCTCCGAATTGACGATCGCCGGTCGGCCGTTTGCGCGGTTCGACTACATGTCGCCGGTGGCCGGCCTGCACTGGTACGTCCTGGCCACGCAGATTCGTTGTCACGTCATGCAGTTCATTCTCAACAGCCGCGACGCCGGTCTCCTCGACGGAATCGTGCGCGACATGAACCGGATGAAGCTGACCGCGGCCGACGCGCCGCCGTGCCTTGCGGGCTATGCGGATGAGAACGTGGTCAGCAGAGTCGAGCCCGTGCTCAACGACCACAGATTCAATTCCATCCCGGTGCGCATCATCATCGGCACGGACGGCAAGGTGAAGCACGTCCATGTGATCAGCGCGTTTCCGGACCAGGCGAAGATCATCACGGACGCCCTCGTGCAATGGAGGTTCAAACCCTATCTGCAGGATGGACAGCCCGCCGACCTGGAGACCGGCCTCCTGTTCGGCTATTCGCCCCCTCGGCCGCAAATGCCGTCAACGCCGCGGACCACCGCGCCCCGCGAAACCACCGGTGATGTCTCATCACAATGAACGACATCCTCGGGTGATTAACGTGCATTCATTCAACCCAACAAGGAGGAGAATCTCATGTACTTCAACAGCAGAGGCGAGAAGGTATCCCGGGCTCGCTGGAAGGAAATGTACAACGCCTTTCAGAACCGGCAGGAACTGATCAAAGCCGGCCTGACGAGCCGCCGCGACCTGCTCCGGATGGGATTGCTCACGAGCACCGGCATGCTCGTGGCGAAGAGCGGCTTGAGCAGTTGGGGCGGCGGTGATTGCCGTTACGGCAGCAGCGGCTGCGGCACTTGCGCCAGCCCGGTCACCACACCGTGGACGCTGCCGATGCCGATCCCGCCGGTGAAGCAGGCCATTCCGGTTTCCTCGCTCACCGGCCCCGCGCCCAGCGTCAACCCGAATACGACGGTCAATCCCGCCACCGGGCTTCCCTATGAAGGCCGCACCCGCGCCAACCAGGCCCCGGCGCTCGGATTCCCCTTTCCCGCCGGCGTGGTCTACCAGGTGACGCAGCAGCAGGCTCAGATCAATGTCTCGAATGACCTTCCGTTGCAGAATCTCTGGACGTTCGACGGAAGCAGCCCAGGGCCGACGTACGTGGCCCACTACGGCACGCCGATCATGGTGCGCAATATCAACAACCTTCCCTCGAACAACGGCGGGTTCGGACTCAACTCGGTCTCCACGCATCTTCACAACGGTCACACACCGTCCGAGAGCGACGGCTTTCCGTGTGATTTCTTCGCCGCCGGTCAGTACTATGATCAGTATTACCCGAACGCACTCGCCGGATTCAACTCCACGCACATCGCCACGAACGGCGACATCAATGAATCATTGAGCATGCTCTGGTATCACGACCATCGCGAGAACTTCACGTCGCAGAACGTCTATAAAGGCCTCCTCGGTTTCTATCTCCTGTTCAACCAGTACGATACCGGTGACGAGACCACCGGTTTCCGCCTGCCATCGTTCCCCAACTACGACATCCCGATGGCATTCGCGGACCGCTGCTTCGATCCGTCCACCGGAGTCATGGCCTTCGATACGTTCAACACCGACGGCATTCTGGGCGACAAGTTCATGGTCAACGGCGTGATCCAGCCGGTGCTACACGTCAGCCCACGCCGCTACCGCTTCCGCTGGCTGAACACAGGGCCGTCCCGGTTCCTGCAGGTCTACGTCACGGATCTCACCAGCCCCTCCACCCCGCAGCCGTTCTACCAGGTTTCCAACGACGGCAACCTGCTCCCTCTCCCCGTACAGGTACCTGCCGTGGCATTGGGAGTGGCCGAGCGGGCGGACGTCGTCATCGACTTCTCGCAGTACGCTGGCAAGACGCTCTATCTCGAAAACCGCCTCAACCAGACCAATGGCCAGGGCGGCCCGAGCGGCAGCGTCGTTTCCGGCGGCCAGGGCTTCCTCATGCTGCGAATCGTCGTGGATGGTCCAGTCGTCGCGGACAACAGCGTCAATCCGGCCACGCTTCCCGCCTACTATGCCCTTCCGAGCGTCAGCGGCTCACCATCGGTCTCGCGCTCGTTCAATTTCGATCAGACGCGGGACGGGCAGTGGCAGATCAACGGAAAACTGTTCGACTGCAATACGGTCCGCTTCAAGATAAAGCAGAACAGCCTCGAAGAATGGACCTTCAACGGCGGCTTCGGATGGTCGCATCCAATCCACGTCCATCTCGAAGAGTTCCAGATTACACAAGGGGCTCCCGGTCTGTACGGCAGTTCAAGCGACGATAACAACGATTACAGCCGTTGGGGCAACCAATACTGCTGGAGCGGATGCAGCGGTTCCAGCACCGGCGTAAATCTCGCCCGGAAAGACGTCGTGCGCCTCATCCCCAGCGGCAACGTCAAGGTCAGGATGCGATTCCGCGACTGGCTCGGCCGCTACCCGATGCACTGTCACAACGTGATTCACGAGGACCACGCCATGATGCTGCGGTTTGACGTCGCCACCACGGGCGACACGAACTCAAATCCATGAACCCGTCGGACTGAATAAGGAGGCCGATATGATTAATCGTTCCAGAAGACAACTGCTCACTGGTCTGGCCCTGTTGCCGTTTGCCGGAAGTGTGATGGGAAGCCCGGACGAACACCCTGCGCCGCGGCACTCCTTCGCGCCCCCGGACTCTGGCCGCGAAGTCATGCGCAAACGGTTCTTCCCCAACGTTCCACTGGTCACACACGAAGGAACGCACGTCCGCTTTTACGACGACCTTCTGAAGGACAAGCTCGTGGTGCTGAATCTCATGTACGCCGATTGCACGACTCTATGCCCCATGATCACCGCCAATCTCCTGGCGGCGCAGAAGATTCTCGATCGCCGCGTAAGACAGGATGTCTTCTTCTACTCCCTCACCATCAAGCCCCGGGAAGACACTCCCGAGAAGCTCCGGGAGTATGCGGCGAGGCATCACGTGCGCGCGAAGTGGCTGTTCCTCACCGGCCAGCCTGAGGACCTCGAGGAGCTGCGTCTGCGTCTCGGCTACGCCGACCCCAATCCGGTCAAAGACCGCAAGGACAAGGCTCTGCATAGCGGAATGCTCCGCTATGGGAACGAGCCGCTCTCACAATGGAGCTCGATCCAGGGAAGCGCCAATCCCGAATGGATCGCGGAGGAGATCACGTACGTGGTGCCGGCAACCGGACTCAGACACACCGCGGGCAAGGCCCCAGGCTGATACAGGACAGGCATTCACAAACTCGAGAAGCCGGGGCCGCCTGTTCAGGCCCCGACTTCTCCGATCAAAGTACCTCCCGGGCTCGCCTCGTTTCACTCGCGCGCGTCAGCTCTCCCGAATCGTTCGGCCGCTCGTGCGTGCGCGCGCTGTGCCTCGATCTCACGGTCGCGAGGCTCGGCGCTCGTCTCGAGCGACTCCAGCAGGCTCCGGGCGATCGCGGCGATCTCCTCGACCGCACGATTGAAGGCAGCCTCGTTAGTCTTCGAAGGTTTGTTGTAACCAGATAGCTTTCGGACGAACTGCAGCGAGGAAGCCTCGATCTCCTCTTCCGTGGCGGGAGGTTCGAAGTTGAACAGCGTCTTGATGTTCCGGCACATGGGGACCCTCCTGAGAAGCAAACCAGAAACCAGAAGTCAGAAACCAGAAGGGAGAAATGCTACGCCATGGCTCGAATCTAGGCCAAGCGGAGCATTTCTGATTTCTGGTTTCTGGTTTCTGGTTTTCACCTTCGGCGTTTGTGATAGAAGAACACCCACCATGAACGTCTCGAATCCACGCGCCGCGTCCTTTCGTCCCATCCTCATGCTGCTCGTCTGCGTATCGCTCGCCGCTGCTCAGAGCGCCCAAGCCGCCGACCCCACATACACCGTTCACATGCAGTCGCTGCCCGGAGCCAGCGCCAACGGCATCGGGATGGATTACATCGTCTTCGATCCGGCCACGCACGCGGTGTGGGTGCCGGCCGGAAACACGGGCGCCGTCGATGTCGTCGATCCGGCCACCGGCAAGGTCCGGCAGATCACCGGCTTTCCGACCGCGGAGATGGGAACCGGCGACCGGAAGCGCGTGGTCGGCCCCAGTTCAGCAACCGTGGGCAACGGGACGGTCTACATCGGCAACCGCGGCGATTCCACCGTCTGCGCCGTAAACCCGAAAACGCTCGTGCGGGGCGTCTGCCATAAGGTCGACTCCATGCCCGACGGACTCGCGTACGTCGCGTCGACGAACGAGGTGTGGGTCACCACACCGCGAGACAAGTCCGTGCGCATCCTCGATGCGGCCACGCTCAACGAGAAGGCCAAACTGACCTTCGACGGGAATCCCGAGGGCTTCGCCGTCGATGCCAAGCGTGGCCGTTTCTACACGAACATGGAAGACAAAGATCTGACGCTGGCCATCGACCTGACGACACACAAGACCGTGGCCACATGGAAGCCCGCCTGCGGCGAAGACGGACCGCATGGATTGCGCGTCGATGAGAAAGCCGGTCAGCTCTTCGTAGCGTGCAGTACGCGCGCCGAGGTGCTCGACGTCGCCCACGACGGCGCCGTGCTCTCGTCGATCGACACCGGTGACGGCGTCGACGACATCGACTACAGCGATGCCACCCACATGCTCTACGTCGGCGCGGCGAAGGCCGGAGTGCTTACCGTGGCCCACGCGGACGCGAACGGCAAGCTGGTCATCGTGGCCAAGGTACCGACGCACGCGGGCGCCCGCAATGCCGCGGTGACGAGCGACGGCGAGGTCTTCCTCGCGCATTCAGGACTCGGAAAGCTGAGCGACCTGGTTGTCGCCACACCGAAGAGGTAAGCCCCCACCTCATGGGCCGCATCCACCTCGGGACGATCTTCGGCACGACGATCACCCTCGATTTCAGCTTTCTGATCCTCGTCATCTTCTTCATCGTGATGAACGTCCAGTCGGAGGGGATGCCGTATGCCCTGCTGTGGGCCCCGGTGCTCCTGATCAGCGTGCTCTTTCATGAGCTGGCGCACGCTTCCATGATCGGCGGCCTCGGGTTTGGGCCGAGCTCGATCATCCTGCAGGGCATGGGGGGCGTCACCTACAACGATCGGAACGCACGGCCGTGGCAGGACCTCATCATCAGCGCGGCCGGGCCCGCATCGAACTTCCTTCTGTCCTGGATCATCACGCTCATCATCGCCAACGTTGCGGCCGTCTCGCGCGACCCGTTCTTCGCCGCCCTTCTTCCCCTGCTGGCCTATATCAATGTGTTCTGGGGCGTATTGAATCTGCTGCCGCTCGGCCCGCTCGACGGCAACAACATCCTCCGCAACCTTTTCCGCCTCTTTCTGCGCGAACGGCCGGCGTTCATCATCTCGATCTGGATCTCGTTGATCGTCGGCCTCGTCATCTTTGTCCTTTGCCTGATCAGAAAAGAGATCTTCATCGCCATTCTCGTGGCTTGGTACGTCCGGTCGAGCTGGTTGCAATGGGAGTTCTTCCGATCGCACAACCGGACCGACTGACGCGGCTGGACGGAAACTCACCTAAAATAGCTCCGAATACCCTCATGGAAGTCCAGCCCTCCCCGCATCTCGCAAACGCTCGAAGCGCGCTCGCCCGCTGGCTCCGTGGCGGCCGGACGCGCGCATCGCACGAGTCGCTGCGCACCACGGTGGCCATCCTGCGGGCCCAGCAGGAGGCCACGCTCGACGGCATCCTCGTCGTCGATGATCGCGGCTCGATCCTTGCCTACAACCGCCGTTTCCTGGAGATGTGGGGCATCCCCGAGGAGACGGCCAGGGGGGCTGACGACAACGAGCTGCTCGGCTACGCCTCGGAAAAGGTGCAGAACTGGAACGAGTTCATCGAGCTCGTCAACCATCTCTACACGCATCCGGACGTCGTCCGCAGCAACGACATCGTCGAGATGAATGACGGCCGCGTCCTGTCGCGCGCCTCGGTGCCGATCGTCTCGGGCGAGCGGATCCGTGGACGGGCCTGGTACTTCCGCGACGTCACCGAAAGCGTCCGCAACGAGGCCATGCAGTCCGCCCTCTTCCGCATCGCCACCCTCAGCCGCGACGCCCGCAACCTCGACGAGTTCTACGGCGCCGTACACGGCATCGTCAACGGGCTGATGGAGGCGACGTACTTCTACATCGCCGAGTACGACGCCGAACGCGACATCCTGACCTTCCCCTACTTCGTCGATAAGTACGATGCCGCCCCCGTAGGACGGCCACCCGGCCGCGGGCTCACCGCGTACGTGCTGCGCACGGGCAAACCGCTGCTGGCCACGCCGGAGGAGTTTGACGAGCTGAAACGGAGCGGCGAGGTCGAATCGATCGGGGCTCCCTCGGTCGACTGGCTCGGCGTACCGCTGTCCACCGGCGACCGGACGTGGGGCGTCATCGGCGTACAGACGTACGACGAGGGGGCGCGCTACACGGCCCGCGACCGCGACATTCTCCTCTTCGTCGCCCAACACGTGGCCTCGGCCATCGAACAGAAGCGGCAGGAAGACGCACTGCGTGAGAGCGAACGCCGCTACCGGCAGATGTTCGAGAACAACCGCGCCGTGCAACTTCTGATCGATCCCGACAGCGGCCGCATCGTCGACGCCAACATGGCCGCCGCCGACTTCTACGGATGGGACATCGACACTCTGCGCACGATGCATGTGCAGGAGATCAACACCCTCGACGAGGAAGCCATCCGGGCCGAGATGGAGAACGCCGCGCTGCAGGAGCGCAGCTACTTCGTCTTCACCCACCGGATCGCCAACGGCGATCTGCGCGACGTGGAAGTCCACTCCGGGCCGATCATCGCCAGCGGACGCACACTCCTCTACTCCATCATCCACGACATCACCGAACGGAAGCGCGCCGAGAAGGCGCTGCTGCTGTCCGAACAGAAGTACCGCAACATCGTCGACTACGCATCTGTCGGCATCTATCGCTCATCGCCCGACGGCACGATTCTGATGGCGAATCCCACCCTGGCCCGCATCCTCGGCTACGACTCCATCGCCGAACTGCAGCGGCGCAATCTGGCCACAGACGTCTACGTCACCAAAGAAGAGCGTGAGAGCGCGCTGACGCGCTTCGCCGCCAACGGCTACGCGATCGAGGAAGAGCTGCTCTGGCGCAAACGGGACGGCACGCCGATCTGGGTGCAGCTCAACGCCCACGCCATCGACCTGCACGAGGGAGCCGAGGTCTTCGAAGGCTTCGTCTTCGACATCACCGAGCGGAAGATGGCCGACGAGCAGGTCGCGGCGGCGGACGCGCAACGGAAAGCGGTGCTCGACGCCGCCTCGCGCGTCTCCATCATCGCCACCGATCCCCAAGGCGTCATCACCGTCTTCAACTCCGGCGCCGAGCGCATGCTCGGCCACACCGCCTCCGACGTCATCGGCCTGCGGAACGTCACCGAGCTTCACCTCGACACCGAGCTCGTGCAGCACGCACGCCGCCTCGCCTTCGAGCTCGGCGAGAGACTGTCCGGCTTCGACGTCCTCGTTCACCGCGCCGCGAGCGAAGGACTCGAAGAGCGTGAGTGGACCTATATCCGCAACAACGGCGAGCCGGTCGTGGTTCTCCTCTCTGTGACCGCGCTGCGCGACGAGCACGGCAACCTGACCGGCTACCTCCACGTCGGCACCGACGTCACGGAGCGCAAGCGTGCCGAGGAGACGCTGCGGCAGCAGTCGGCGGCGATGACCGCCTCGATGGACGGCATCGGCATCCTCGACGCGCGGCTCGACTTCACCTACGTCAACGACGCCCTGGCGAAACTATTCGGTTACCCCATTCCTCAGGAGATCGTCGGCCGCTCGATCTGTGACCTTTACGAGCCTCCCGAGCAGGTGCGATTCATCACGACGATCGTCCCCCTCGTGCAGCATCGGGGACGCTGGCGTGGGGAGGCCACCGGCTTGCGCAGCGACGGATCGCTCTTCCCCCAGGAGATCTCGCTCACGGCCATCGATGGGGGCGGGATGGTCTGCGTCGTCCGCGACATCACCGAGCGGACCTACGCCGAGGAGCAGATCAAGCACCTCGCCTACCACGACGCCCTGACCACGCTCCCGAACCGCCTCCTGTTCAAAGACCGCGTCACCGTTGCCATCTCCCACGCCCAGCGCCATGACGGGCGGGTGGCCGTTCTCTTTCTCGACCTCGATCGATTCAAGGTCATCAACGACTCCCTCGGCCACAACATCGGCGACCAGCTCCTGCAGGCCGTGGCGGCCCGCGTGCAATCGTGCGTTCGCGACAGCGACACGGTGGCCCGCCTCGGCGGGGACGAGTTCACGCTTCTGCTCCCTGAGCTCACGCACGCCGAAGACGCCGCGCTGGTGGCCCGGAAGATCCTTGAAGCCGTCCGCTACCCGTTCCACATCGAAGGCCGTGAGTTCTACATCACCACCTCCATCGGTATCAGCATCTTCCCCGAGGACGGCATCGACGCCGAGGCGCTCATCAAGAGCGCCGACACGGCCATGTACCAGGCCAAGGAACAGGGCCGCGACAACTATCAGCTCTTCAACGCTCTCGTGAACGCGAAGGCGCTGCAGCGCATCGCCCTCGAGCACGGTCTGCGCCGTGCTCTTGCCCATCACGAGCTGGCCGTTCACTACCAGCCCATCTTCGACTTCCGCACCAGCCGGATCACCGGCATGGAAGCGCTGTTGCGCTGGACGCACCCGGAGATGGGCCCGATTCCGCCCGCGACGTTCATCCCGCTCGCCGAGGCCATCGGCGTGATGATCCCGATCGGCAGCTGGGCCATGCGCACCGCCTGCGCGCAGGCCAAGGAATGGCACGACGCCGGATTCAATACCCTGTCGCTGGCCGTCAATCTCTCCGTCTGCCAGCTCCAGCAGCCCGATCTCGTCACGATCGTTCGCGAGATCCTCACCGAGACCGGTCTGCCGGCGCGGCTGCTCGAGCTGGAGATCACCGAGTCGACGGCCATGCAGAGCCCGGACGCGAGCATCCGTACGCTCTACGACCTCAAGAAGCTCGGCATCCGCATCTCCCTGGACGACTTCGGCACCGGCCACTCGTCGCTGGCTTATCTGAAACGCTTCCCCATCGACACGCTGAAGATCGACCAGTCCTTCGTCCATGACATCACGCGCGACCCCGACACCGCCGCCATCGTCACCGCCATCATCGCCATGGGCCACAGCCTGCGGCTGAAAGTGATCGCCGAGGGCGTCGAGTTCACCGATCAGGCAACCTTCTTAAAGCGTTGCAGTTGCGACCAGATGCAGGGCTTCCTGATCAACGCCCCCATGCCCGCCGAAGAGCTCGGCGCGATCCTCGCCGCCGGCGAAGTACGGGCAGTGGACGGGGGCTAGGTTCACCGCTTCGACGCTCCGTCGCCACCCCCGCCTGAAAAATAAATTTGGCTGGAGGGTAGGGAATTCTCGCTGCGCGTCACTCCCACCTATAGAGAGATCGCAGTTCGTCCTCAGAACAATAAGGTCTCAGGGAGGCGTCGATGAAAACGGCGTTCACTGCAGTAGTTGTGTGTTTTGTCTCGGTACTCAGGCTGGCTCAAAGCCACGTTCATCGGCGCCGAGGGATCTCATTCGCCTTGAACCGCGGCATTTTCGGCCGCTTTCCAGCTACAAATCGCGTCACTTGGAGGATTCCGATGAAACATGCGCTCGTCGCAGTCGTGGTGTGTCTGGTTTCGGTTGTCAGTGCCATGGCGCAGTGGTACAACGTTGGGCCGGTCGGCATTGGCGTTACCTCGACGCCGTACACCCTGGAAGTGAGCGGCAGCACCAATCCTGACATCGCCCTGTCGCTCTCGGGCACTCACAAGCTCCTCATCGGTGTCCCCACGACAAACGGTAATTTCATCACCGGGAGCATCGCGTATTCCGACGTGGCGTTTCGAGAAGACGGCGGAGGTAAGATCCTTTTCTCGACGTCGGCCTCAGGCGCAACAAACGACTTAACCCTGAGTGGCGGCAACGTCGGTATCGGCACAGCGTCGCCTGGGATGATCCTCACTGTCGCTGGCAGTGGTCAGATGTTCGGTGTGGACAACAGAGCGATCTTTACGGCGAAAAACAGCACCGGAGGCTATGAAAGCTATCTCTGGCCCCGGTGGAGCGACAACATCATGTATCTGAACTACGGCTCGAGCGGCTTCAACATCCGCACTAATTCATCCGCCAATGCGATGTTTATGGATGGAACGGGTCAGGTCAGCATCGGCACGACGACTCCGGGATCAAAACTGGATGTGAATGGCTCGTCGCGCTTTGGGTATGACTTTCTGACGATGCCCCCTCCACTCTACGGAGGCATCCAGATCGGCGAGTATGGTGCCGGTGGCGAGGGAGAGCTTCAGTTCTTGACCTGCGGCTGTGGCACAGGCTACGGATTTCGGTTTCGAGGCGATTCCAGCAACGGCTCTTCCTTGCGGCTTGAACGAAGGCAGAACTCCACAACATGGTCCGATTTCATGTTCTTTACCCCCGATGGGAGGCTAGGGATCGGGACAGGCTCGAGCGTTCCACTCCAAAACCTCGTTGTCCTCGGTCCCTCCGACACAACGTTCCCCAACTCTCCCGCGACCGCCAGCGTCGGAAGCACCAGCGCGTATTCGGACCCCAACAACGGTGCCGGATTGTTCTTCTCCGCGATCTACAAGTCCGACGGATCGCGAACCATCATCGGCGCCGTCTCGGCCATCAAGGAGAGCGTGGTCGACGGCCAGGATGGCGGATCCCTTACGTTCGGAACACGTGCCAACGGATCGGCCGCCGTGTCCATGGAGCGCATGCGCATCGACAGCGGCGGCAACGTTGGTATCGGGTTGACTGCCGCGCCGGGGAATAAGCTCGACGTCAATGGCAACGTGCACGTAAGCGGCAGCATCACCGGCGCCTCGGTCATCAACGCTACCTACCAGGATGTGGCGGAATGGGTTCCGGCATCGGGCAACGTGCCGCCAGGAACGGTTGTGGTACTGAATCGCGAGAGGAACAATGAAGTGATTCCCTCAACGCACGCGTATGACCCGGCGGTCGCCGGCGTCGTATCTCCGAATCCAGGGCTCATTCTCGGCAGCGAAGGGGCGTCCAAGGCAAAGGTCGCTACGACGGGCAGAGTAAGAGTCCGTGTCGATGCATCAAAAGACGCGATTCACATCGGCGACCTTCTCGTCACAAGCGACAAGCCGGGAGTGGCGATGGTCTCAGAGCTCCTCGACCTCGGCGGCGTGAAAATCCACCGCCCCGGCACGCTCATCGGCAAAGCCCTCGAACCGCTGCCGAACGGCGAGGGGGAGATCCTCGTTCTGCTCAGCCTTCAGTAGTGATGTGAGACAAGGATCAATGAAATGAAACCAGTCACTGCGCTCCTTTGCGGATTTGTTCTACTCGGCACGGTCACCCTCACCGCCGCCGTCACTCCGGCGCGTCTATCGTTCGAGACCAGCGCCGTTGTCGGATCCGGGTTTACTCCCGGCAGGCAGGTCGTGCTCTTCGGCAGTGCGTACCCGCCGCAGCCGTACTCGCGGCGCCTTCTGAGTTATCTGAAGGTCTTTACCGCCGACAAGCAGGGAAGTTTCCGCTGGGAGGCGCCGGAGCCGATCGCACAGCGCTCCGTTTGGTTCGCCATCGGCAGCGTGCCGGCGGATCAGGTGGTAGCAGTTCCGGGGAACGCCGCGCCTCCGAAGGCATCCTTGCCGCCGCCTGTCCTTCTCGTGGGTCGGGATGCCGGCGCCGATGCTCTATCGATCAGCGAGTACATGACTGATGTGCTCGTTGTACGGCCGGACGACACGGTCTGGTTCGGGGCCGCGATCAGGCATGGCACCAGTGACCTCAACCGCGGGCTTCCGGGCGTGAACAATTTCTCGACCAGAACGCTGATGGCGAAGGGAGCGGCAAACGGAGCGGGCAACGGTCCGGCTCCGACGCTCGATCACCTCACGCCATCGGACGTCGTGGTCGTCGTCGATCCGGTCTCACTCCGCTTCTACGCCGGCCGGCTGTCTGTGAACTAGGAGAGGCACATGCGCAGATCGATTCCGTTCTTCCTCACCGCGGCCGTGCTGCTCCTGATGGCGGCGGCCGGCTTCGCGCAGGTTCACCCGAATCTCGAGAAGGGGTTCTCTCCGGACAAGATGTATGAGTTCCACGATATCGACCACATCAATCTCTTCAACGGAAACCTCTCGCTCACCATCCCGATGGGTGGCGGCACGCCGGTCAGCGACCGGCTCTCTCTTTCGATGACGCTCGTCTACAACAGCAAGGTGTGGGACGCCACGACCAAAGCCGATCTGACAGCGCCGGAAGGTCAACAGACCAAGACCCTGAAAACGCCTACGGGACGATCCAATGCCGGTCTGGGGTGGATGCTTTCTTTCGGTCGATTGCTCGAAGGGACCTCCATATTCGAACAAGACGACAGTGACATCGTGACGGACGATGCAATCCATTATGAGTCGCCTGACGGCAGCGACCGCATCTTCTGGCCTACGATTCACAACGGCTCAACCGAGGCGTCAGACTCCGCTCACTGGTACGCACGGGACGGTTCGTACACACGCCTGACCGGACCCGCCGACACAACTACGCGGCTGATCGAAACATCCGACGGCATGGTTCGCCAGTTCTCGTCGTATATGGATGGCGCCCGCAGACGCTGGCGCATCACGAAAATTACCGATCCCTTCGGCAACCACGTCGACTTCGACTACGGCACGGCACTCCAGTGGACGATCACCGATCAATACGGCCGCCAGACGATCATCCACTTCAAGGACGTCCTCGCCGACGACTCAACGGTATACAGCGGAACCCCGGCCTACCTGACGGCGATCGACTACATCGACGTGCCGCAGACCGTGTCCGGAACCGCCCGATACTCGTTCCAATACACGAACATGTGGGTGCGGACCGGGTATTGTAATTACGACGATGCGTATCATTACAGTGACACAAACCACTATCGCGTCCCGACGCTGACGAGCGTCACACTGCCTGATAGCTCGTCGTATCAGTTTTCCTACGGGGTGGGAACGAGCACCACGACCGTCGTACCGACTGATCCGGGAGATTGCTCCGGAGGCTCTCTCACATCTGCCCAGTTGCCGACATTGGGCAGCATCTCTTGGCAGTATCAGCAGTACTTCATGCCCGTCGACGGGTGCGACACGGACGTCCTGTCGAGCTCCGCCGGAATCAAGACCAGGACCCTGCACGATCCGTTCACAGCCGGCGATGGCATCTGGTCGTACACGCAGGCCGAGACGCCTGAAACGGAAGCGGCGTGGCGTTGTTCGGCGCACCAAATCCTCTACGGCTATGCGCCAGCGGAGGAATCAATCACCACGGTAACTGATCCTTCGCTGAACAAGACCGTCAGTCACTTCACCGTGTGGCCCGTCTGGAGACTTCTTGGGAATGATCCGCCTGACGGCTCGAACCCCGACGGCACCCGCCCCGACGGTGCTTCCTATTCCGAGTACGGCCTTCCGTTCACGCACAAAACGGTCGCGGCAAATTCCGACAAGCTCCTTTCGACAGAAACGTTCGAGGGGTCGACCCTGGTCCGGCAGACCTACGTGAAGTACGAGCTCGATCCTCGTTTCGCGCTTTCGTATGACATGAACCGGCGCCTCGCGGGCAGCAGGACTCTCTTTCTCGACGACTCCTCCCATTACATCGACGTCGATTCCTCGGACTACGACGGCTTGGGGCACTATCGCACGACAACGACCACCGGCGATTTCCTCGGAACCGGCCAGGCGAGGATCGTTACTACCGACTTCAACAAGCCGTCGACGCTCGTCGGATCGGGCATTTTCAGCTCTGGCAGCTACCCTGGCACATTCTTCCGGCCCGCCGGCGATCACTGGCTGCTCAACCTGTACGATCGCACGACCACCCAGGAAGGTGCCGCCAGCTCCGTGCAGGAGTACTGCTTCGACTCGACTACCGGCTTCCTCAACGGCACGCGGACCTACGCCGGCAGCAGCCGGGCATCCAACGACCTCGTGGCGGCATTTGCGACGGACGCGAACGCAAACGGCGCTCTCGGCGCCGTGACCTCGGAGAAGTACTACGGAGGCGATTTCAACCCTGTTGACCCCCTGGCGACGCTATGCAGTTCGCTCACCTCTCCCGGCGCCCTCGGATACGACATCCGCCATTCCTACGATCATGGAGTCCGGAAGACCTCCGAGTATTTCTCGGGCGGTGCCACCGTCGGCTTCAAATTTCTCGATCAGGTCATCGACGCAAACACCAGTCTCCCGTCGAGCTCAACCGACACCGCAGGTGTTACTACCTTTTATACCTACGACTCCTCGCGCCGCCTGCTGCAGGCACAGACGAGCACCGATCCGCTGATCAACTACGCGTACACGCCCGCCAGCGGCAATACCGCCGCAAGCGTCGTGATCTCGCAGGTGTCCGGGACGAGCGGTACGCCGCAGGCCGCCTTCCAATTTGACGGTTTTGGACGTGTCGTCATGCATTCCCGTACACTACCCTCGACGGGGACACCACGGTGGTCACGGCAACAGACCGTGTTCGACTCGATGGGCCGGAAGACCCAGGTCTCGGAATCGGAAGAGTCCAATACTCCCTCCCATTTCACGGTCTTCTCCAACTTCGATGCCTTCGGCCGCGCGCGCACGGTCACGAAACCTGACGGGGCAGTCTCTTCGATTCAATACACAGGGTCGCGCGAAATCGACCGTACCGTGAACATTCACGCACAAGCCGGCACCGACACCCCGGCGACGACGATCGAGCGCTACGACGTTCATGGCCGGCTCAATGAGGTTGTTGAGCCCAACAGCAATCTCGATGCGACGTACACGTACGACGTCGGCAACAGGCTGCACACGGCATCGATCGTCGGTGACGGCACGACCCAGACACGGTCATTCGCCTACGATAATCGCGGCTTTCTCCTTTCCGAGACCCATCCGGAGCTCGGGCCGGCGGGGACGACCTACGACAGCTACGATGCCCGCGGCCACGCCCACCACAAGCTTTCGGGTACGCCGAGCGGCATCTATGAACTCCGGTTGGGGTACGACGCCAGCGAGCGCCTGACAGTCGTGTCTGACCTGAACGGTGCCCGCGAGCTGAAGCACTTCGTATTCGCCTCACAGAACGATACGAGCGTCAGCCCCACAAGCTACGAGAACGGGAAGCTGTTACAGGCTGTGCGAACCAATCACCTGCCTCTGGGCGACGTCGCCGTCACCGAGACTTACAAGTACCAGACTCCCGCCGGCCGGCTATCCTCACGGCAGACCGACGTCACCAGCGGCAGCACGCCGCTCCAGTCGTATTCGCAAGCGTTTGCATACGACGATATCGGTGAGATCACCAGTCCTGGCTACCCGACCTGTTCGAACATGCTGATGCCTTGCGGTACAACGGGACTGGGCGCGACGTTCACGTACAAGGACGGCTCGCTCATCGCCATCCCCGGATACGCCTCAAACATAACCTACCTCGGGAACATGCTCTCCCAGGTCGTCCACCAGACCGGCGTCACCGATACCTACCTCCAGGACCCGACAAACGGGCTTCCCCGCCCGTCTTCGATCGCCTTCTCGAACTGGAGCGCATCCTGCCCGGTCCCAGGGGCACCAGTGATCACAGCGGCAACGTCTGTTCCCGCCGGATCGACAGGCAATGTGGCGACCGTGCCCGCGGACGGAACCTTGCAATATTCATGGACCATCGCCGGTGGAACAATCACGATGACCGGCGCGAGCTCGATCACGTACACGGCCGGAGCGAGCGGTACCGTCGTTCTCTCCGTGACGGCGTCATTCGTTTCCAGTACGTGCGGACAAGGACCTGCAGGGACAAAGAGCGTAACAATCCAGCAACAACAGCAGCTTTCGCCGCCGCTGAATTTCTCGACCGCGCTGAACGGCAGCAGCAGCGTCACCCTTGTCTGGTCGCAGGGGTTGTCAGGCCCGACATCCTACCGGATGGAGCGAAAGGATTGTTACGCCTGCGCATGGGTTCCCATCGGCCCGAATCCGTACTCCGGGACGAGCTATACAGACGCGATCAGCTCCATCTCCGGCAATCCGCCTGCGGCTCACCTCTATCACGTCATCGCCGTGGCCAGCGGGAGCAGCGATTCGCAACCCAGCAATCCCGACTATGCGGTGACAGCCTTCACGCTGTTCGCGGAAAGCATCGGGACGGGAACGCCCGTCCGAGGCACTCACGTGCAGGAGTTGCGGAAGGCGATCGACGCTTTGCGGAGCTTGGCCAATCTCCCGCCCTATACCACTGGCTGGACAGACTACAACGCACCGACAGGTCTTGTTCTGGCCAGCCACCAGACCGACATGCGCACGGCTCTCGACCAGGCCGTGTCCAGTCCTAATGTCGTTGGCTATCACCTCACGTTTACCGGCACAACGCCGGCCCACGGCATTGGCATCGCGGCGTCCCACCTGAACCAGCTTCGGAATGCGGTGAAATAATGAAGACCAAACTAATCGCCGTAGTCGTCTTTCTCCTTCTCATCGGCGGGGCCGTCACGCTCGGCGCCGCCCAACCCAAGTTCCGCTCGTCCGGTTCCGGCGATCCAGGCAGCAGCCGGTACCTCGTCACTCTGGCCGACGATGCGAACGCACAGGACCTCGCCGCGGCCAAAGCGGAGTTGGCCGCGCTCTACGGAGCCCGGATCGAGACGGATGCCTCGATCGGCGTGCGACAATTTGCGGTGACCATGACCCTGGCGCGGGCGCGACTCCTCAGCAGCGACCCTCGGGTGAGCGAGGTAGCTGAGTCGCCATCCACTCAGCCTCCGGCTCCCGCTCCTGTTTCCGCAGCGCGCCACTTCGCGACCCAAACCACGGGCTATGGCGACACCGGGCAAAGCGGCACGTACACCTACGACGGTTCCGGCAACATCACCGCCATCGGTACGGATACCTATCTCTACGACCTGGAAGGCCGTTTGAAGGTCAGCGTGACCCGCGGGGTGGAGGAGGATTACACCTACGACGCCTTCGGGAACCGAAAGGCGGCCACCGGCGCGTCGAATTGCCTCGGGCAGACGACCTGCGCCCAGCCTGTTACCGTGGACCCGCCCTCGAACCACCTCCTGACGATCAACGGGGCCTCCGTCACGTATGACTCCGCCGGGAACGTTACAGACATCGCCGGCTCTCCGAGCACGCATTATGTGTACGATGGGACGGAGATGATGACCGAGGCCACGGTCGGCAGCGACGACCGTCAGTTCGTCTACACGGCGGACGACGAGCGCATCGCGGTGAAACAAGGTGTGTCATGGACGTGGACGGTGCGCGACCTGAGCGAGAAGGTGCTGCGCGAGTTCACGAGCATGGAGACCGGCGGCGCGAACTTCGCCATGACGAACCGCGTGTGGGTGAAAGACTACGTCTGGCGCGACGGACTGCTGCTCGCCACAACCAGTCCCAGCGGAACGTTTGACTACCATCTGGATCACCTCGGCACGCCACGGCTGATCACGGACGTGAACCGCATCAAATTCGCCGAGCACGCGTACTACCCCTTCGGCGCGGAGATTAATCTCACGCCCCACGAGACTCCCGAGGAGGCGATGAAGTTTACCGGGCACGAACGGGACATCGTGGCTGGGGATGGGCATACGCTGGACTACATGCACGCTAGGTACGACAATGCGAGCTTGGGGCGGTTCATATCAGCCGACAGAGCTCTTGGCCTGCCGTCTAAGCCACAGTCATGGAACCGCTATGCGTACGCGAGCGGCAACCCACTGTTACGAATCGATCCAGACGGACTCACAGATGTGAAGATCACTGTGCAACGTGAGGAGGAGGTCGCGGTCACACAAGCTGGAAGTGGCCATCAGGCCACGATGCAAGGAACTCCCGGTACCTTCACTGTAACTGGAGGCGCAACAACCCTGTCAGGTACCACGATGGAGCGTGCTGACAACGGAAACCAGGCAGAGGGCCGAATTCCAGCAGGAACGTATTCAGGCGATACTCATACGAGCCCCCACTTGAATCGGGAGGTCGTCGGTGTTTCGAGTGTCCCGGACAGGAGTGACATTCTCATGCATCCGGGGAATGAGCCCGAGAACTCTGTGGGCTGCATTCTCGTCGGTACCGGCCGCGACACTTCGACAAACCGCATAACGCAAAGTGTTAGCGCTCTCGATAGCGTAATTCAGTATATAGGTGACGTTAGAGCTTCCGACGCTAGGCTCAACCCTCCCCAGACAACAACGATCACCATTGTCGTCAACGACCCTCCAAAGAGGACACCATGAATAACCGTGCAATGCTGTTTGTGCTAATCACCCAATTTGCCTGCTCGTTGTCTGGTACCTCATTGGTGGCGCAGTCTGTTCAGGCTCCACGAATCACAAGTGTGTATACGCGAGCAGAAATGATGGAATTATTGAGAGAGTGGCGCTCCGCCGATGGCGACGCGGTCTTTGTCGTCTCGGATCGCTTGGCGTTCTTCCTAACAGGGAACCCACCCGACTTTTACGACGAGATGGCCGCACACCCCGACCAGCTAGACCATTGGTTGTCCCGTCTTGGAGGAACGACCTTCACCGATTTTGGCCGGAGTTGTGTCGATCGACGCTGCCTGAGGCAGCAAATGATTCGCGCTGTTGAGAGTACTCGCGGACCTACTAAGGAAGCCGAGGCGGCACGGTTGCGAATATTGGTCACGCTACAGAAGACCGATGTACGGACTGTAGACTGAAATCCATTCGGCGCTAGAGGTTCGGCTCTGGGCTCTCGACGACGAGATGCGCGTGATTCGTCATCAGGATCCGCACCGTGAAGGACCATCCAAATCGACAAAGCAGCCTGCCTGAGGAAGACGACGAAGACGAGGAAGACCTTGCGAACGAGGCCTGAGCGAGTGGCACGTCGGTCGAGTGATCAGAATCTCCTGCCGTGAGGAGAGGCACTTGTGGCGCGCAGAGAGACCGTTCTGTCGCGCGGAGACGTCCTTCTGTCGTCCGAAGAGGTTCTTCTGTCCCGCGGAGAGCACTTCTGGCCCCGCGCAGAGGCACTTCTGGCCCGCGCAGAGGCAATTCTGTCGACACGAACAGGCACTTCTGTCGCGCGAACAGGAACTTCTGTCGGGGCAAACAGAAACTTCTGTCGGGCGAACAGAAACTTCTGTCGGGGTGAACAGAAACTTCTGTCGGGGTGAACAGAAGCTTCTGTCGGGGCGAACAGAAACTTCTGTCGAGGAGACCAGAAACTTCTCTCGGACGACCAGAAACTTCTGTCGGACCGACCAGAAACTTCTGTCCGGCGACCAGAAACTTCTCTCGCGTCGACTAGAAACGCCTGTCGAACGGCCAGAAACGCCTCTCCGGCGACCAGAAACTCCTGTCGGGCAACCAGAAACGTCTGTCGATCGGACAGAACCTTCTGTCAACCCGACAGAAACGTCTGTCGATCGGACAGAACCTTCTGTCAACCCGACAGAAACGTCTGTCGATCGGACTGACACGCCAGTCGATCGGAGTGACACGTCAGCTCCAGGTGTTCGGGATCGACGCTATCCTCCCCTACCGCGTGACCCTCCTCCCTAAACGCCTGTGAGCGATTCGACGGTTCCTCTTCGTTCACGTGGGCGTCGCGTGTGCCCGTTCATCCGGTCAAGCGACTCTCCAACAGCCCTCGTCCTCGGTGACAAAACTCCGCGAACCGAGCCACGAGCCTCAATTAGTGATCCAATAGGCCCATGGGAACGCGTCGGTCGGCGTTTCTTGCCTTCTTGCTGTTTGTTGTCTCCACTGCGCCCGCGCGCGCGCAGGTGATGACTTACATCTACGATGCGCCGGAGTCGCCGCTGGATGTGCGGTATCTGTATCACTGGGAGATCCTGAGGACAGCGCTGGACAGGACGACGCCGAAGTGGGGAAAGTACCGGATGATGAAGTCGGAGCTCATGACCGAGCAGCGCCAGGCCTTTGAGCTGCAACACGCCACCGGGAAGCTGACCGTGATGTACCTCAGCACCACTCCCGACTTCGAGAGGACTCTCATCCCCATCCGCATCCCCGTCGACAAGAACCTGGGCGGCTACTGCGTGTTTCTCATCCGCAAGAATGAACAGCAATGGTTCACTCTGGTTCGATCGATCGACGACCTGCACCGGTTCACCTACGGCCTCGGCCTGGGCTGGATCGACGTCGACATCCTCAGGTCCAACGGCTTCAAGGTCGTCACCGGCTCCAGCTACGAGGGCCTCTTCGAGATGCTGGTCAACAAGCGCTTCGACATCTTTCTGCGGGCGGCCACCGAGGTGCTCGATGAGTACGCTCGGCGCAAGGAGGCCATGCCCTCGCTCCACATCGAGGACAGCATCCTTTTCTACTACCCGTTGCCGATGTACTTCTGGTTCCCGAAGACGAACGAGGGACAGCGCCTGGCCGCGCGCGCCGAGGAAGGCATGCGCATGATGATCGCCGACGGGACGTACGACCGCATCTTCGACAAGTACCAGCGGCACAAGATCGAGCAACTGCGGTTGAAGGAGCGTCGGATCTTCACGATCAGGAATCCATTTCTCGGCCCGGAGACCCCGTTCAGCGACAAGCGCCTATGGTTCGATCCGCAGACGTACAAGTAATGCCGTCACGCAGATTGTCCCTCGCTACCATCGTCGCCGCCACGCTGGCCGTGGTGACGACCCTGTTGCTCGGCACGTACTCCATCATCAGCTACCGGTCGGAAGCGACACGACAGCGGGAAATCTTGAAAGTACTCACGGAGCGTCAGGCGGACGAGCTCTCCGTCGCGCTCGCGCTCCCCGTCTGGAACTTCGACCGTGCGCAGATCGTCCGGGTGGCGGAAGCAATGTCCCAGCCGAAATCCGTCTATGGGATCAGGGTCCAGGCCGCAGGCGAAACGTTCGGGCGCGTGCGCGACTCCAATTGGAGACTGGTCCCCTGGACTGAGAAACCGCTCCCCGGGGACATGTTCGTGGAAGAGCTTCCGATCAAGTTCACAGGTAATGAAATCGGAACTGTCCGACTGCTGGTGACAACGAAGTTTCTTCAGGACGATCTGCGGGCCTTGCTCCGCCGCCTCGCCGGCACGATCGTGGCCATCGATGTGCTCCTCGTCCTCTGCACCTATCTCGTCCTCTGGCGGGCAGTCCTGAGACCGCTCGTCAAGATCGAGCGCTACGCCGTGGCGGTACGGGACGGCCGCTCCGCCTCGATGGCAGCGGGCCAGGGCTTTCCCGCGGAGTTGGAGAACCTCCGCTCCTGCATCGAGGCCATGGTCGACGCGCTGCATGAAGAGACGGAGCTCACCGATACGGCCGTCAACTCCATCAGCGGCGTCTTCCTCGTCCAGGACCGCGAGGGACGGTTCATCCGATGGAACGACACGATGGAACGCCTGGCCGGAGGCGCCCAAGCCATTCGTCAGCGCGTGGGCCGCCCCCTCGTTCACCCGGACGACCGCGAGTACATCGAACAAAAGATCGCGGAGGTATTCGACGTCGGTCACGCGGAACTGGAAGCCCGGCTGGTGCTCGGCACGGAGGTGAAGGAATATGCCTTCATCGCCAGGCGCATGGACGTCCGCGGCCGCAGGTTTCTCGTGGCCACCGGGACGGATGTCACGGAGCGTCATCACGCCGAGGCGGAGCAACGGCGGCTGCAGAACGAAGTCGAACGCTCGGCTGCCGAATGGAAACAGACGTTCGACACGGTCACCACGCCGATTCTGATCACCGAGCGGAGCGGCGCCATCGTGCGCGTGAATCGCGCGGCCCTCGAACTGAGCGGATTGTCGGAAGAGCAGATTTCCGGAAGGCTCATCGAGGAGATCAGCACCAGTGAGCCGTGGCAGACCGCCGCCCAACTGATCTCCTACATCGCCGGCGAGCGGCACGGCACGACCGCCGAGACAAAAGACGCCGCAGGGAGGACCTGGGACATCATCGTCTCCCACTTCTCCACTCCGAACGACGGCTCCGAGCGGTTCATCCTCGTACTCTGGGAGATCACCGGAATCGTCGAGTTGCAGGAATCCCTTCGGCGGAGCGAAACCATGTCGGCCATGGGCACGCTCGTGGCCGGGGTCGCGCACGAAGTGCGCAACCCGCTCTTCGGCATTTCCGCCACTCTCGATGCCTTTCACGAGGAGATGAGCCAGCCCGGTTACGCCGAGTGCGGCGCCACTCTCCGCCAGGAAGTGAACCGCCTCATCCACCTCATGCAGGAACTGCTCGAATACGGGAAACCGCCCGCCCTCACCATCGAGCGCGGAAATATCAACGAGGTCGTCAAGCTGGCGGTGGAAAGCAGGCGGCCGGCAGCGCACGCTGCGGGCGTCGAGCTCCGAACTAACCTGAGAGCAGGGATGCCGACGCTGCTGATGGACCAGTCGCGCCTTCGCCAGGTATTCGAGAACCTGATCGACAACGCCGTACAGCACTCCGATGCGGGCGGAACCGTCCGCATCAGCGGTACCGTGGCCGACCACGCCGGTCGCCATTGGGTCGAGTGCCGCGTGGACGACGAAGGGCCTGGATTCGCGCCGCACACGCTCGATCGCGTGTTCGAGCCGTTTTTCACGCAGCGTGAAGGAGGCACGGGGCTCGGGCTCTCGATCGTGCAGCGCATCGTGGAGGAGCACTCCGGCAAGGTATCGGCCGCAAACCGGCCGGGAGGCGGCGGCCGGATCCAGGTACTCTTCCCGCTGGCCGACGATGGCACATCGGCGAAGTACACTGTGCAATGAGCGAGATGACCCGCAACCGCGTGCTGATCGTCGACGACGAGCCGTCGATCCGGCTGGCCATCCGCCGTTTTCTCACCGCCGCCGGATTCGAAGTCTCGGACGCCGACAACCGTGTCTCGGCGCTGACGCAGGCGCGCAAGGAGCGGCCCGACGCCGTCATTCTCGACTACAAGCTGCGCGACTGCACCGCCCTCGATCTGCTGCCGCAGCTCAAAGCGATCGACGCCTCGGTGGCCGTGATCGTGTTGACCGCCCACGCCAGCGTCGAGCTTGCCGTCAGCGCCATCAAGGAAGGGGCTGACCAATTCCTCACCAAGCCGGTCGAACTGCCGACTCTCCTGGTCGTCCTCAACCGCACCCTCGAAACGCAGCGCAGCCGGCAGGTGGACCAGGCCGACCGCAAGAAAGAGTCGCGCGATGTCCTCGATCCCTTTACCGGCACGAGCACCGCCATCCGCGAGCTCGAGGCCGACGTGAACAAGATCGTCTCCACCGACCGCCCCATCCTCATCCAGGGGGAGACCGGCACCGGGAAAGGGATCCTCGCCAACTGGCTGCACCGCAACGGCCGGCGGCGGCAGGAGCCGTTCGTCGATCTGAACTGCGCCGGCCTGTCGAAAGACTTCCTCGAATCGGAGCTCTTCGGACACGAGCGCGGCGCCTTCACCGGTGCCGTTCAGGCCAAACAGGGGCTCTTCGATCTGGCCCACCGCGGCACGCTCTTCCTCGACGAGATCGGAGACGTGGACGTGCAGGTCCAGCCGAAGCTGCTGAAAGTCCTCGAAGAGAAGCGATTCCGCCGGCTCGGCGATGTGAAGGACCGGACCGCCGACGTGCGGCTGATCGCGGCCACGCATCACGACATGAACGTCCTGGTACGAACCAGACGCTTCCGCGAGGATCTCTACTTCCGGATCAGCACCATCGTCCTTCACCTGCCCCCGCTTCGGGAGCGCACCGAGGACATCGCCGCGCTGGCCGGCGACATCCTGGAGCGCGTCGGTCACGAGCTGGGACGCTCCGGCGTCACGCTCGCCGAGAGCGCCGTCCGGGCCATGCAGGAGTATCCGTGGCCGGGCAACATCCGGGAGCTGAAGAACGTCCTGGAGCGGTCGCTGCTGCTGAGTGATCAGGGCGAGATTCGCCGCATGGATCTCCGATTCGAATACCCATCGTCGGAAGGCGCGTCGGACGACAGCCGGCTGACGTTGACCGAGATGGAATCCCGCCACATCGCCCGCGTGCTCAAAGAGGAAGACGGCGTCGTCGACCGCGCCGCCAAGCGCCTCGGCATCACCCGCAACACCCTCTACTACAAGGTGCGCAAGCACCGGATCACGCTGCGGAAGCCAGACTGAATACTCACCACAGAGACACAGAGAACACAAAGATCTCCGCGTCCTCTGTGTCTCCGTGGTAATGCTTCTTGCACTGTGCAAGGATTCGAAATGCGTGTTTGAAAAATCGAAATACGCATCGATTCCATTTACCGCCACTTCCACCTAACCCACTCATATCAAGCATCTTGCCGCCAGTTTGACGCGGTGCCAGCGCGTGGTCTCACCGTTGCGATAAGCGGTGGTCATGACGCCTGCAACAAACACCCAGACAACCGCGAGGATGCTGCTCGTCGAGGACGAGCGCGTGGTTCTCTCCGCCCTCAAGAAGTTTTTCACCCGCGAAGGGTTTCACGTTGATTGCGCCCGCGAGCTGGAAGAAGCAGAAGCGCTGATCGCCACCTCGCACTACAACATCGTCATCGCCGATCTCCGCCTCTCCTGGAGCTACGCCGTGGAGGGTCTGGAGATCCTGCGCTTCGTACGGCACAACTCCCGCGGCACGCGGGTGATCATCCTGACCGCTCACACCGCGCCGGAGATTCAGCGCAGCGCACGCGCTCTCGGTGCCGAGGCCTTTCTGGCCAAGCCCACTCCCCTGCCGGAGATCGCCGCGGCGGTCCACCGCCTGATGGGTGACGCGTGATGAAACGCCGCACACTCCTCCACGACATCCTCGGGCCCGGCGGCCTGTCGATCCTCTTCCAGCCGATCTTCGAGATCGTCGGCAGCGATCCGATGCTGTTCGCCCTGGAGGCGCTGGCCCGCGGCCCGAAAGACTCGAACGTCGAGACGGCCACCGTGCTCTTCGAATACGTCCGCCGCAAAGGGAAAGAAGTCGAGGTCGACCGGGCCTGCATCGCGCTGGCCGTGGCCGCCGGGTGCAGCGTTCCGGGCTCGCCTGCCATCTCGGTGAACGTACACGCAGCGACCCTCGAGCGCGACCCGAACTTCGCCGACTTTCTCGTCGAAACATGCGGCACGCACGACATGCCGGTATCGAGAGTGATTCTGGAGATCGTCGAACAGCAGAAGTTCTGGGACGAGCGCGCCTTCTTCGACGCCCTGTTCGAGCTGCGCGGCATGGGAGTGCGCATCGCGCTCGACGACATAGGCATCGGCTACTCCAGCCACCGCATGCTCATCGAGGTCCGGCCCGAGCTCTTCAAGATCGACCGTTACTTCATCAACGACTGCACCGGCAAACCCTCGTCACGGGCGGCCATCGAGTCGATCGTGCTGCTGGCTTCTCGCCTTGGCGGACAGGTCATCGCCGAAGGCATCGAGAGGAGCGCGGATTTCGAGACCGTGACCTCCCTCGGCATCGACCTCGTGCAGGGCTACTACTTCGCCAGACCTTCCGCGCCGCTGTCGATCGGCGCTCCGATCATTCATCACCAACCCCTCGCAACAGACAGATAGGAGCAACGCGAATGCACAACAAGAAGAAGATTCTCCTGGTCGACGACTCGAACACCATCCTCATGATGGAGAAGTTCATTCTCCGAAACGGCCCTTACGAGCTCGTCACGGCGGCGAACGGTGAGGAAGGCGTCCAGAAGGCAACGGAGCAACTCCCCGATCTCATCCTTCTCGACGTGATCATGCCCAAGATGGGCGGCTTCGAAGCCTGCCGCCTGATCCGCGGCACGGAAGAGACGAAATCGATCCCCATCATCATGGTCACCACGCGCGGCGAAGCAGCCAACGTGGAAGCGGGCTGGTCGAACGGCTGCACCGACTACGTCACCAAGCCGATCAACGCCATCGAGCTGCTGGCCAAGGTCCGCAACTTCCTGGGCGACGAGGTGTGCCAGTGAGCGCCGACGAAAAGAACCGCTCCTACATCACCGTCGTGCGGGAGGAACTGCAGCAGTACACGCAGGGGCTCCTTCGCGAGAACGAGAAGCTCCGGGCCATGGCCACCACCCTGGAGAGCGACAAGCGCCGACTGGAGCTGGAGATCATCGAGGCCCGCGTCGTTCTGCAACAGAAAGAAGACCTGCGCCGGGCCGCCGAGTCGTTCGAGGCCGCGCGGATGGAAACGCTCATGCAACTGGAGAAGGCGCGCCACGACTGTGAGACCGCCAATCTGGAGCTGGAGCGCCTTCGGGCCCGGTACGACGACGTCGAACAGGAGAACGAGAAGTACGCCACGCAGTACCACCAGATCGAGATTCAAAGCAGCAACCTCTCCAATCTCTACGTCGCTTCCTACCAACTCCACGCCAGCGTGGAACGGGAGACGGTGCTGAGCACCATTCAGGAGATCGTGGTCAACCTCATCGGTTCCGAGGAAGTGGCCATCTTTGAATTCCACGACGACGCGCACGAGTTCCGCCTGGCCTCCTCCTTCGGCGTCGAAGACTCCCGCCTGAAGAGCTTCAAAGCCGGAAGCGGTCCGGTCGGCAGCCGCCTCCTCAGCGGTGAAGTGTTCGTCAACGACCACGTCTCCGGCGGCGAGGACAAGCTCACCGCTTGCGTGCCCCTCAAGATCGGTGATCGCGTCACGGGAGCCATCCTGGTCTTCCGCCTTCTCGAGCACAAACAGGCCCTGCAGCCGGTCGATCACGAGCTCTTCGAGCTGCTGGCCATCCACGCCTCCACCGCCCTCTACTGCGCCAACCTCCATCAAACGACGACTGTAACGGTGCACTGATGACCGCTCTCAATCCAACCGTCATGACATCCAACTCGGGAGCTTCCCAGGAGCTCCGTACTGTCTATCTCTATCCCGGGCAGGTCTACACGGCCAGTCAGCCGCTGATCGTCTCGACGATCCTCGGTTCCTGCGTGTCCGTCTGTCTTTGGGACGCAACAGCCTCGATCGCCGGCATCAACCACTACCTGCTGCCGCGCAGCCCCGTGCGCGGCCAATCCGACCTTCGCTACGGCAACACGGCCATCGAGCGTCTGATCGACGAGATGCTCACCGCGGGTGCGGTCATGCAACGGATCATCGCCAAGGTCGTCGGCGGTGCGTCGATCCTCGGCAACGGCAGCGAAACGCGCCAGTCCATCGGCGATCAGAACGTGGAGGTGGCCCGGCAGATCCTGCAGAAGCACGCCATCCCCGTCAGCGCCGAACAGACGGGCGGCAAGCGCGGACGGAAGCTCGTCTTTCACACCGGCACCGGCCAGGCCTACAGCAAGGAAATCTGAGGAATCGACCGATGAGCACTTTCAGCCTAGACGACAACGACCGCCAGCAGCTCATCGACGCCTTCGTGGCGGAGACCGATGACGTCCTGGACGAGATGGAGCAGCTTTTCCTCCGTCTCGAACAGACCCCGGAAGACGACCAGTTACTGCACGAGATCTTCCGCGGCGTACACACGCTCAAGGGCAACGCCTCCTGCCTGCAGTACGACGACCTCACCCAGTTCGCCCACGTCATGGAAGAGCTGCTGGACGGGATGCGCGAAGGGCGCATCGACGCGAATGTGGCGCGCATCAGCCAGTTGCTGGAGGCCGTCGACGCGTTGCGCGACCTCTCCCTCCGCTCGGTCAGCGGCAACGCCGCCCTGACCGCCGCCGAGCAAGCCCTCCTCCACCAGATCTCGGCGTGGTCCGCGGGAAGCAACACCGTCAACCACGTCAACGCCGCCAGCAACGGGGACGCGCAACAGTCGTCGCGCTCTTCCCGCTCGGCACGCACACTCCGCGTCGGCATCGAGAAGCTCGACCGCATGCTGGACCTGGCAGGCGAGATCGCCACCGTGCGCGGCAACGTGCGCCAGTTGGTGGAAGAAACCAGCCGCGACGAGAAGACCCTCGACGCCGTCCGCGAGCTCGACCGGCTCAGCTTTGACCTGCAGGAAGCCATCATGAACGTCCGCCTCGTGCCGGTCGGCCCTTCGCTGCGCCACTTCCACCGCGTTGTGCGCGACCTGGCCGCCTCGCAAGGGAAGCGAGTCACGCTCGCCCTCGAAGGCGAGGATGTCGAGGTCGACACCACCGTGATCGAGCAGTTGAAAGACCCGATCACGCACATGATCCGTAACGCCATCGATCACGGCATCGAACCGGCGCAGGTGCGCACCGATCGCGGCAAGAACCCCTCCGGCACGATCCGTATCACGGCCCTCCACCAATCCGGTGGCATCGTCTTCCGTCTCTCCGACGACGGCTCCGGACTGAACGAGACCAGCATCGCCGAGCGGACCCGTGCCATGGGACTCGACCCCGAGCGGCTCACGCGCCAGGAGCTCTGGAACATGACCCTCAGGCCCGGCTTCTCCACCGCCTCGGAGATCACCGATCTCTCCGGCCGCGGCGTGGGGATGGACGTGGTGCGGCGCAACGTCGAATCGCTGCGCGGCACTCTGAACATCGACTCGCAGACCGGTACCGGCACGACCATCAACATCCGCCTGCCGTTGACCGTGGCGGTCATCGACGGCTTCGCAGTCGGCGTCGGCGAGGAGACGTACGTCATCCCCATCGACACGATCATCGAATGCACGGAGATGCCGGGCGGTGCGGACGCAAACGCACTTCCGTCGATGGGGATCATCGATCTGCGCGGCGAGCCCCTCCCCTTCCTGCGCCTGCAGAGCATCTTCGGCCTCGACCCCGAGGCAGGCCAGCGCGAGAACGTCGTGGTCGTCGAGCACGAGCACGGCCGCGCCGGGATCGTCGTCGACAAGCTCTTCGGCAGCGCCCAGGTGGTCATGAAACCGATGGGCCGCTTCCTGCGGCAAGTCCCGGGCGTCTCCGGATCCTCCATCCTCGGAAACGGGCGCGTGGCCCTGATCCTCGATATCCATGAAATCGTCCGCCGTGCCGCCGGCGCCTCGGCCGCACAGAGCGCGAGGGTGTCATGAGCCAGCCTGTGAAAAAGCTCTCATTGAAGAAACTCATCGATTGGATTCTGGCCAGCGTCCGGCCGCGACGAACTCGCAAGCGCAGACGAATCACCGTGCGGTACCTGGTCTGACTCTACAAATTCACCAATGCGCGCCGGTCAATGTCTGCCCGGCGCAACCAAACAACAACCTTAAGGAGATACACACGATGTTCAACAACGCAAAACTCGGAATGCGCGCACTTGCCGCGCTGCTGCTCCTGGTCGGATCGGCCGGGACATTGTCCGCCGAAAACTGGCGCAGTGACGTCAACGACAGCGCGGCAGCCCTTCGCGCCGGCAGCTACGCCAACTCTCTGAAGATCATCGACCACGCCCTCGCGGACATGGTGGATCACCTCGGCGCCGGCGGTGCCGACGATGAGCTGCTCGCCACCGCCCTGACCCACAAGGCGCTGGCGAACGCCGGGCTCGGAAAGGTCGACGAGGCTCTCTGGTATTGGAACATCGCTCAGGCGATCTCCCCCGCCGCGGCAAAGAGCGACCTCTCGTCCTTCGGTGCACCGGGCGACTTTCTCAAGAGACACCCCATCAAAGACGCCGAGATCACGGCTGGCGGAAAGGTCACACCGGCCAAGGTTCTCAAGCAGGTGTTGCCGAAGTTTCCGGCCGGAGCCTCACGGTATGGCATCGCCGGCGATCTCGTGGTTCAGATCGTCGTCGACAAGAACGGGCAGCCGACGCTGCCGCGTATCGTCCGGGCCCTGCCCGCCCCGACGCTGTCGTTCGTGGCGCTCGAGGCGCTGAGGCACTGGCAGTTCGAGCCCGCCACGAGCAACGGCCAGCCCATCTCGATCGCCTTCGCTCTCACCGTCCATTACAAACTCTAACCCTGAACATCTGTCCAACAACAACGCTCATTACGAGCAGAAATCGGAGAACGTCATGTTCAACAACTGGAAAATCGGAAAGAGACTGGCCCTGGGTTTCGGAATCTGCATCCTGCTGATGGGTGTCGTCGCCCTGGCCGGCTTCTGGGGTCTCTCCCAGACCGTACAGACCACTTACGGAATCCTCCACCACGACGCCAAGCTGATGGAACAGTCGGCACAGGCACAGGTCAACGGCCTGGAGCTACGGCGCTATGAGAAGGACTCCTTCCTCAACATCGCCGACGCCCAGAAAGAGGCCGACTATGGCGAGAAATGGGACAAGGAGCACGCCGACCTGATCCAGAACCTCGACACTCTCGACCAGACCGTAACGCTTCCGGAAGACAAGGAACTGCTGAAAGCCCTCCGCACCGATCTGTCCACATACACGATCGGCTTCCAATCGGTGAAGCAACAGATTTCCGACAAGGCCATCAAGACTCCCGCGGACGCGAACACCGCCATGATCCCGTTCAAGGACGATATTCGCCGCATCGACGTCGCTCTCGAGGAATTCGCCAAGAAGAACGTCGAACGCATGAACTCCAAGGAGAAGGTGGTGCTCGATTCCGAGACCCGCACCCGCGGCACCATGTGGCTCATCGTGATCGCTGGAATCGTGGTGGTTTCGTTGATGACCATCGCCGTAACCCGGAGCATCACGCGGCCGATCCTGAACGTGGTCGAGATCGCCGAGAAGCTCGCCGAGGGACAGTCTGACTTCGAGATCGAGGCCAAGGGCAAGGACGAGACCGGCCTCCTGATGGCCGCCATGAAGACGATGATCGAATCGAACAACGAGATGGTCGCCGCCGCTACCGGCATCGCCTCGGGCGACCTTCGCGTGCGCGTCACGCCGCGCTCGCAGCGCGACGCCCTCGGCACCGCGCTCGCCAACATGATCGAGCGCCTCACCGAGATCATCGGCGAAGTCCGCAGCGGCGCTTCCGCTCTCACCATCGCCTCATCCCAGATTTCCGCCAGCGCCCAGTCGCTCTCGCAGGGCACCAGCGAGCAGGCTTCCTCCGTCGAAGAGACCACCTCCAGCCTCCAGGAGATGAGCGCCTCCATCACCCAGAACGCCGAGAACAGCGGCCAGATGGAAGTGATGGCCGTCAAGGGAACCAGCGACGTCGATGAGAGCGCACAGGCAGTCAAACAGTCGGTCGAAGCGATGACCAAGATCGCCCAGAAGATCTCCATCATCGAAGAGATCGCTTATCAGACTAACCTCCTGGCCCTGAACGCGGCCATCGAAGCCGCCCGCGCTGGCGAACACGGGCGCGGCTTCGCCGTCGTCGCCACCGAAGTGCGCAAGCTCGCCGAGCGCAGCCAGACCGCGGCCAAGGACATCGGCGAACTGGCCGGCTCCAGCGTCGAAGTCGCCCAGCGCTCCGGCCGTCTGCTCACCGACCTCGTCCCCACCATCCGCAAGACGGCCGACCTGGTGCGCGAAGTCACCGCCGCCTCCATCGAGCAGTCCGGCGGCGTCTCGCAGATCAATCGCGCCATGACCCTCGTCGATCAGGTCACACAGCGTAATGCCTCGGCTTCGGAAGAGCTGGCCTCGACCGCCGAGGAGATGTCCTCCCAGCCCGACGCGCTCCAGCAGACCATCGCCTATTTCAAGATCAACGGGCACCAGACCGCCGTTCAGTCGCGCGACAACGCGGCCACCGTCACCCCGTTCCGCGGCCCGCGCATTCCGGCCGACGCTCCCAGAGTCACAGTCCCAACCGCCTACGCCGATTACACGCATTTCTAGGAGCCGATCATGAAAGCGAACGATCAGTACCTCACCTTTTTCATGGCTGGGGAGGAGTACGCGATCTCGATCCTCCAGGTCACCGACATCATCGAGTGCGGCGTGGTCACCCGGGTTCCGGGTACGCCGCTCTGGATCCGCGGAGTCCACAACCTCCGCGGAACGGTGGTGCCGGTGATCGACCTGGCCATCAAGTTCGGCCTGCCCGCCACGGAGATCACGCGCCGGACGTGCGTCGTCATCGTCGAGCTCCGCATCGACGATGAGGCCGTGGTCATGGGCGTGATGGCCGACTCCGTACACCAGGTCGTCGACTTCACGCCCGAGCAGATCCAGCCCGCGCCGTCGTTCGGCCCTCGCGTCCGCGCCAGCTATCTCCTCGGCATGGCCAGCAGCAACGCCAAGTTCGTCCTTCTGCTCGACATCGACCGCATCTTCTCCTCCGACGAGATTCTCGCCGTCGGCTCTACCGCTCTCCCCGACGCTCCCGCCGAGGAAGTCATCAACGCAGTCTTCACGGAATAGCCATGCAAGACACGAATGCAATCCGCCCATTGACCGACCGCGAGTTCGGGAAGCTGCAGAAGCTCATCTATCGCGAAGCGGGGATTCATCTCTCCGACGCCAAGAAGGCCCTCGTCACCGGACGTCTCTCGCGCCGCCTGCGCACGCTAGGATGCCGCGACTTCAGCGCGTACTACGAGCACGTCGCCGCAAACCAGGACGAGCGGACGGCCATGCTGGATTGCATTTCCACCAACGAGACCCGTTTCTTCCGCGAGCCGAAGCAATTCGAGTTCCTCGAGGAGACGGTGCTCCCGCACTGGCGCGCTCTCGGCGCTTCAGGCCAGATTCCGAAGAGGATTCGGGCCTGGAGCGCCGCCTGCTCCACCGGCGAAGAGCCCTATACCCTGGCCATGGTCCTGGCCGCGCACTTCCCAGCCGCCGAGGGATGGTCCGTCGAGATCCTGGCCTCGGACCTGTCGACGCGCGTTCTCGACGCCGCACGCGAAGGCGTGTGGCCCATCGAGCGGAGCAACGACATCCCCGAGCGGATGAGGAAAGCCTTCATGCTCCGCGGCATCCGCTCCGAGGAAGGGAAGATGCGCGCGCACCCCTCGCTGAAGGCGATGATCGACTTTCGCCACATCAATCTCAACGACACTGACTACGGCATCAAGGGCACATTCGACCTGATCTTCTGCCGAAACGTGCTCATCTACTTCAATCACGAGTCAAAGGAAGGCGTCATCCAGCGCCTTCTCCGGCACCTCTCGCCGGCCGGTCTGTTCTTTCTCGGTCACGCCGAGAGTCTGACGGGCGGTTCGTACGGCATGGAGAACGCCGGCCCCACCGTCTACCGGCGCGCTGCGCAGCCGGCCAGGTAAGCGCCGATGGAAAACCGTCCCATACGCCTGCTCGTCGTCGACGACTCCGCCGTCATGCGCCAGGCCATGATCGCCATCTGCCGGAGAGCGCCCGAGATCGAGGTGAGCGTCGCCGCCGATCCGCTCATCGCACAGTCGAAGATGCGCCAATCGCGGCCGGATGTGATCCTGCTCGACATCGAGATGCCGCGCATGGACGGCCTGACCTTTCTCCGCAAGATCATGGCCGACGATCCCCTGCCGGTAGTCATCTGCTCGGCCCTCGCAGGCCGCGGAACGGAGACGGCACTGCGGGCGCTCGAGGAGGGAGCGGTGGAGATCGTGGCCAAGCCGCAGATCGCCCTGCACGACTTCCTCAACGACTCCACCGAGATGTTCATCGACGTGATCCGCGCCGCCGCCAGCGCCCGAACACGCCGGAAGCGCGCGACGACGCTCGTCGTCGAGAAGCGCCACTCGCCCGACGTCATCCTCCCCGCCGCGCGCCCCTCGCTGACGCGCACGACGCGCAAGCTCGTGGCCATCGGCGCCTCGACCGGCGGCACCGAGGCCTTGCGGGAGATCCTGGAGACGATGCCGGCCGACGCGCCGGGCATCGTCATCGTGCAACACATGCCCGAGGTCTTCACCGCTGCGTTCGCCCAACGTCTCAACCAGACCTGCCGGATGAACGTGAAGGAAGCCGCCGAAGGCGACCGCATCATCGACGGCCGAGCTCTGATCGCCCCCGGCAACCGCCACATGCTCGTCCGCCGCGACGGCGCCGAGTACCGCATCCACCTCAACGACGGCCCCCTCGTCTCCCGCCACAAACCGAGCGTGGACGTCCTTTTCCGCTCCGTCGCCCAATCCGCCGGCGCCAACGCCATCGGCGTGATCCTGACCGGCATGGGCAACGACGGCGCCACGGGCCTCTACGAGATGCGCCACGCCGGCGCCGTAACGTTCGCCCAGGACGAAGCCTCGTGCGCCGTCTTCGGAATGCCCCGCGAGGCGATCGGGAGGGGGGGCGTGCAATTCGTCCACTCGCTCGGCAATATCGCGCCGGCGATTCTGGCGACGAACGAGCAGTTACAGGGAAGGTAGGAACTGCGCGAAGCGCGCGATCGGAGCGCTGGCGTCCTCGCCGGCTGGCTCGGCGGCGTCTCGCCGCCGCGGGAGAACGTACGTCGGACTCTCCAGTCCGACTCTCGTCCCTATACTGTGACCCGTCGCCGGAGCGCTCTTGCAATGAGATTGCGGTTACTTCCCCTTCTACTCCTCCTCTCTTGCGAGCTGATGCCCTGCCGCCACGCCGCCTGCTTCGACGTAGCTACGCCCGTATCCCGCCTGGAGCTTCACGCCGCCTGCGGCGAACGGTTGTGGGCCATCCAGGCAACCGAGCGTACGTTGGTAACAGACGTCGATTACGGAGTCGTCCCACCAGGGTTCCGCCAGATCTTTCCCATCCACGGAAACCCTCGACCGCTGGCGAAGGGAGAGTGCATCATCCTGCTCTGGCGCGGTGACGACCAGTTCGCACAACATCACGGCGTGGCTGTCTCTCCGTCCGTCGTCAACTACGGCGGATGGCAGAGCGGACCACCAAAGGGCACGGACGACGTGTTGTTCGCTCCCGGAGGAGCGAACGAGGCGCGTGAGCAAGGGTGCCCAGCCGGGCCCAAATGTGGCGGCTGAGAATCGCGTTACTCGATCCCAAGAACCTCCGCCAACCGCTCAGTACTAAAACGCGCGTTTGTCGGAATCCCGATTCCCACCTCGGGCGCTAGACCCGGAATGGTGTTCAGCTCGCCGCTGAGGGAGGCGGCAAACGTCATGCTTGGCTGGTCAACAGTGACCACGGTATATCGCAGCCAATTGTACGTGCTCGGATCCGACCCGCAGGTATTCAATCCCTTCTGAAATCCCGTGATTTGCACGAGCGCGTCAGGCGGCACCTGCACGTCGCGGGTGTCCACCAGGCTGTTATCGCAGGAACGCCTCACCTCGATGTGCGCGTTTGCAACCACTTGACTCTGATTGTCGATGCCAACATTGATACGCGCGTCTTTCGAACCTAAATCCGTGCCGAGATGAACCTGCGGCTGATTGGCTGGCACCGCTGCACGGAAAACGGGAAGGGACACCTTTCCCAGTGACGATGGTGGGAAGGGCGCCGTCGTGCACGCATTGCCCTGAAACATCTCATCACGACTTTCAATGATCACGCCCTCGGGTACGTCAAGATGCATGATCCAAAGGCCGGGCGCGCGATCATTCATCGGTAACCACGCCGAACCCAGTACACGATCAGCCCAAACGACCTGCCCGGGAGGAAGATCGATGCTGGCGGGGATCGTACTCGATGGTGTTCCGTTACTGATCCCGAGCACTTGAACCGTCATCGTTGTATCGGTAGTGTTGAAAAATGTCAGATCGTCGTGCCACGTGAGGGTGTCCCAAAGGCCTGTCCGGGCACCGGATGCTATAAATCGAATGACGTGCGCAGGCGCCGCGCACAGCGTTTGTGTCAGCAGGAGCATGAGGCCACCCGCCAGTACTCTCACAACCGATCGAGCATTGATCATATCGTCCTCCGATCAGGGCACCACGTTGTATTCGGCGATGTTGCCGTAGGCCTGCTCGTACTCCTTCGGCCTGCCGGACCAGGCGATGTCGCCGGTGACGAAGACGAGGTCGGGAGCGAGACCCTTCCCCTTCAACTCGCCGGCTTTGGCGATCAGGCCTGGAGCGTGGCGCGGCGATCCCAGCGTTCGTCTTCCCGGAAGTGGAGGTCGGAGAGGTGAAGCCAGCGGAAGGTCATCGCCGGTGCGGGTCGATCCCGGTCACGCAGCCCCGTGTCATGAAGTAATTCTAGGCGATCCCGGGGGATTCAGCTCGAGAGCTATGAAGGGTACCGAAGGGGTGACGCATGCCGGCGACGGCATCGATCTCCGAATGGCGTGCCCTCTGGTGACGCGAGCGCGGTCCGCGACCCCTGCCGGGGTCGGTGATGGCCACGATCCCTAACCGGTGGCGGCGCGTCCTTCGGCGCTTGCCACCGTCTAATCTACCGAACGCCTCCGGCGTGCTTCGCGCTGGCTTGCCAGCGATCTGTAAACGCCAATTTCCAAATACACACCCTTAACGTCCAAACACCCAAAGCCAGCTTCGCCGGCGCGGACGGTTGCCCTTGCATCGCCATTCAGATTCTGGACACACAGATGTCCAGAATGTAGACACTGTGTCCAAAAATAGTACGATGCCGCACTAAATCGGTGCGATGCCGCACTGAAACGGTGCGATGCCGCACTGAAACGGTGCGATGCCGCACTGAATCGGTGCGATGCCGCACTAAATCGGTGCGATACCGCACTAAATCGGTGCGATGCCGTACTAAATCGGTGCGATGCCGCACTAGATCGGTGCGATACCGCACTGAATCGGTGCGATGCCGCACTAAATCGGTGCGATGCCGCACTGAATCGGTGCGATGCCGCATTGAATCGGTGCGATACCGCACTGAATCGGTGCGATGCCGCACTAGATCGGTGCGATACCGCAACGATGTTCCCTGCGTTTCCCTTCGGGACGTCAACGTTATTTGACTTGCCTGGGCCGAACGAACGAACACATCCTTACCGCCGGGATCAGTCCACGGCCCCCGGCCTCCAGCCGGGGAAAGCGTCGGGGAGCTACTCGAAAACCACCGGCTGAAGCCGGTAACCGATCTCACGCCTGCCGCGGGCGGCGATAATGTCGCCGAACGGCGCTGTCATGATCGATCAACCTGCGGTCTCTGACCTTCAATCCGGGGAGCTGACGTCACCGGCGGACGGGATGCTGAGCGACGCCATCGCCTCGACTCTGCTCGCCCCTGCCGAGGCGCGTGCCGGCCTCTTTCAGCGTCTCGTTCTTGAAATCGAACGCTTCATGGCCGCGCATCAGGAGGAACGGCCCTGGACTTGCTCGTTCTTCACCGGCACGGACGGATCGCATGTATACCGCGGCGGCCTAGGACTGTCGATCGTCGTCGACCCGGCCGGCAGGCTCTGGCGCGGACGCAATGACGAAGACTTCGTCACCACCTACGACCTCACTCCGACAACGTGCGCGATCGCCACCCTGACGCCGATCTACTCTCAGATGCGCGAGTACCTGAGGCGGGATCGTGGTGAAAGCGCGGGCGTGTGACCAAGATGGGTAACGGTCAACTGATCGCAGATGCTCGATGCGGTAAAGCTTCACCACCTCGGTCGTCTGCGCGAAGCGGAGGCAGGAGAAAGACTCCACTCCGCATCATGCCTCAACGCGCCGCGGCACGAGCAGCATCACCGCGCGAAGCACCATCGCCCACGTCCCCACATTAATGATGATGAGCAGGACGACCACCACCGACCTGGCCAGGTGCGACAAGTCCGGAAAGTCCGCAAACCGCTCCAGCAGATCGATGGCCACGCTGGCAGGCCACCCCGGCCACGCCCACGACCCGTACCACGCCAGCAGCGTCATGCCGACGCCGCCAAGCGCGGCGATGAAGCCGCGGCTGACTTTGAGCATGAAGAACCATACCGCGGATTGAATCCCGTGTTAGGAATCTCTGCCTGAAGGACTCACGCGGAGGCGCGGAGCGCGCGGAGGAAGAAGTTCCCGTCATCTCCTCCGCGTCTCCGCGTGAGCTTAAGTCGTTCGTTCCAACGTGAACGGGACACGGACTTTCAGGAAACTGTACTCAGCAACCCAGCGACCCCTCCCACTCCCCACTCCCCACCCCCCACACCCCAACAAAGAAACCTCTGGACATTCCATCGCCTCCGCGCCATCGTTTTACCGTTCGGACCTACTACCAATGACCAGGTGCCTCCTGACCGTGCTTACTGCGCTTTCGGTGATCGCCGTGCTCGCGCTGCCGGCCTCGGCGCAGGAGAGCGAGCAGGCCGATGCTCTCCTCGGGCCGCTGCCCGTCCGCGATCTCTACCTGCTCAACAACGGCTTCTTCTTCTTCGCACCCGAGGGGGCGCGCGTCCTCGATGACAATGCCTGGGTCGTCGATCTGCACACCACCGACTCCAACACCTTCGCCAAGTCGCGCTGGATCAGCCACAACATCGAGTTTGATACCGTGCGCCGCACCGGCGCACAGACTCTCGCGGTCAATCGGATGGATCCTGGAGTAACGAACTTCCTCGTCGACGGAGAGACCTACCGGACCACGCTCACCGTTCATCGCGGTTTCGGCAACAACCTCGAAGTGGCCGTATCAGTGCCTTTCACAACGATCGGCGGCGGCTACTCCGATGCCTTCATCGAACACTTCCACGCCATGCTCCACCTCGGCAACGACCAACGCGTGGCCATGCAGAAGAACCAGGAAACTGTCTTCCTTCGCACGGATAACTTCACCTACCTTCGCGAGGGCCCCTCGGGTAGTCACTTCGGCGACGTGGCCCTCTCGGCGAAATACGAGGTGCCGGCTCTCGAGGATCCCAATCTGTCGCTGTCGGCACAGGCGGCAGTTCAGTTGCCAATCGCCAGCGCCCAGAATCTCGAAGGGGCCGGCTCGGTGGACGGCGGCCTGCAACTGCTGGCCACGCGCGACTTCGGCCGCAGCCGCGTCAACGCATCGGCAGGCTTTCTCGTCCTCGGCCACAACGCCCCGCTCGGCTTGGCCTCGCAGCTCGTCATCACCGACTCGGTCGGCTTCTCCAGCCTCGTCGCCCTCCACACCTCGGCCACCGTACAGGTCACCGTCTCCCAGAGTCCATTCCGAAAACTCGGAGCGCCCGAGCTCGCGCGTCGCTCGTATCAGATGACCGCCGGCGTGCAGCACGCATTCAACGAAGGCCTCACCGTCTACGGCGGAATCGTCGAGAACCTGATCACCTACCAGAACAGCGCGGATGCGGGACTGGTCATGGGGGTCACGCATCGGTTCTGACGCGGGGGTCGGGAGTCGGGGGTCGGGCGTCGGAGTCGGAGATATGAGGGGACGATTTTGATTCTTCTCCGACCCCCGACTCCCGACTCCCGACCCCCTTTTTCCAGCGGCGTAGGTCGGACTCTCAGTCCGACCAGCGCTTGCACGACTCTGAACTCAGGCGGTAATCAATTACCGATCTCCCAAGCTCCGGTCGGACTAGAGAGTCCGACCTACGTTTAAAAGCACGTTCAACCCGCGTCGGCGATTCAACTCACCGTTTGATCTCCGACCTCCGACTCCCGACCCCCGGCTACGATCCACACGGCGTCGTCCCATACAGCGGAACGACATTCACCGTCACGTTCGAGCCGTTCACCGTCACGGACAGGTAGTGGTAATACGAGCCGGGCTTGCCCGTTCCGCTCTTCTTGCAGCCGCTCAGAGGCGCGCCCGCGCCTCCGGTCACGATGAACACCGGCTTCCCCTTGTTCGGCACGCTGCCGGTGAAAGGCCCGTTGGCATTGGACGGCGCCGGATCGACGTACAGCAGATGATCGTGCGACGCGAAGACGAAGGTCATGTTCGAATACTTGCCCTGATCGAGCAGATGGCGGAAGGCCTGCACCTGCGTCGCGTACGCCGACGTATCGCCCTTCGCCGCACCGATCTGCGATCCGCCCTGGTCTCTGACGGGGCGGTGCATGAAGCAGAAGACATGCGCTACCGTCGAGTCGGTGGCCAGTTGGTCGAGCGTCGCCTGCAGCGCCGCGAGCTGGGCTTTGCCGACGTAGCCGTTATAGGAGCAGGCATTCGTCAGCGTCACATCGAGCACATCGTCCGTGTTGATGATGAGAAAGGCCGCGTTGCCGTAGCGGAACATCCCGAACGGCGACGACATCGATTTCTGATAGGAAGCCGTCATCGAGCCGCTGAAGTCGGGCAGCTCGCCGTCGTACGGATCCTTCGACGTGCCGCAGGCGATCATCGTCTGCACGACCATCTCGTGATTGCCCGGGGCGTTGAAGAGCGGCGCGGTCAGCGGCTTGAACGCTGCCAGAAACTGCGCGTACTGCTGGTCAATGCCGACGTCCTGCTTGCCGTAGACCGTATCGCCGTTCCAGACCACGAACGCCGGCGGAGCGGCGGCCAGCTTCTGCACGATGTCCAGCAACGGCTGCGTCAGTGGATCGCCGTCCTTCGCTGGCCGGTTGTCGCCGGCCACGACGAAGGTGAAGCTCGTCGCCGTCGCGTTCGGCTGCAGCGCGGCCGCCCCCGTCGGGAGTTGGTTGATGGAAGGAAAGGTCTGCCCGAAGGCGGACGCAGCGATAGCGATGAGGAACAGGAGCCCGGCAAGTTTCTTCATGCCGGAAGTGTCGCACATCCGTGAGGTTGCCCTCCAGCCCCCCCGGTCCCTATAATCCGCCGCGCCTCGGAATTCTCCTCGGGGCGGCTGCCGTTAGCAGCGATACTTTCCAACATCGTGGGGCTGTAGCTCAGTTGGGAGAGCGCCTGAATCGCACTCAGGAGGTCATCGGTTCGATCCCGTTCAGCTCCACCAGTTAGATTCAACCGAACGCCAGAGCTTCTCGAACAGCACCCCACCCGCGTATCAGCGCCTCATCGGTCCCGCCAGTTCGGCGGGCGTTTCTGCAGGAATGCGTCGATGCCCTCGACGGCGTCGGCGAACCCGAGGTTTGCAACCATCGCATCGCCGGCCGTGTCATAGGCCGCGACGAGCGGACGGTCGAGCTGCTCGTAGAAGACCCGTTTTCCGAGGCCGACGACGGCGGCGCTTTTTGCGAGGATCCCGTCGGTGAATCGCCGGATCTCGGCGTCGAGATTCTCGGCGGGAGCGACTCGGTTGACGAGCCCCCAATCGAGCGCGGTCCGCGCGTCGATCGGCTGGCCGGTCAAGAGCATTTCCATGGCACGCTTCCGTCCGACGCCGCGGCTGACGCCGACCGCCGGCGTCGAACAGAAAACGCCAACGTTGACGCCTGGCAGTGCGAACGTCGCCGTCTCAGCCGCGACCACGAGGTCGCACATCGACACGAGCTGACATCCCGCCGCGGTGGCAATTCCATGCACGCGCCCAATGATGGGCTGCGGCAGGCGCGTCATCGTGATCATCATGCGGGAGCAGTCCTCGAAAAGGCGACGCTGCCAGCCCTCGTCTGCCATGTGCGCGCGCATTTCCTTCAGATCGTGACCGGCCGAGAAGCCCCGCCCAGCCGCCGCGAGAACGACCACGCGCACCGACGCATCGCTCGCGATGGCATCGAGCTCGGTCTGAAGCGCCGCGATCATGGCCGCGGACAAGGGATTGAATCTCTCGGCGCGGTTGAGCGTAAGCCGTGCGACCCCACCTTCGTCGTGGCGGAGCACGTGGGGCGTCTCGACTGCTGACCCTACCGCTTCCATCACATTCGCCGCGGTGTTCGTCATCCGAGACCTCCTTGCGCGAACGGTTCGACCACTTGTTTCCTCTCTGCTTGATCGCCTTACATTGCCGGCAGCGGTCGTTTGCTTGGCGCGAGGATCTCGTCGAGGCGGTCGGGCGTTCCGTCGACGCGCTCCAGTGTGGGAATGCGCAGGCCGCCATAGTACGGGATCGAAAACGATTTGTATTCTTCTCCACGGCGGAACTGCAGCTCGATCGGCTGCCGGCTGTGTTCGGCCTCGGTGATGGCATCGCGCAGAACTTTCGCATCGTACGCTTTCCCGTTGACGGAGATGATCAACATGTCAGGCGTGATGCCCGCTTTGAAGGCCGGACTGTTCCACAACACGTTGCCCAAGGCATTCGGTGGTGCACCCGCTGCTGGTCCGCCACGTGGGCTACCGACCGAAAACCCGAGCGACGTCGAGAAATCGGATCCTCCCGCGGCAGTTTCCGTCCTGGTCAGCCAGGCAGGGATCTTGTCGCTGTAAACGAGTTTGTAGCCGCCGTTGGTGATTCCGTCGACGGGCACGGCTGGATGCAGCGCATACACCCTATCGTGGAAGAACTTCATCCAGTCATAGGGCGCAATCGTGTTCAGGATTTTGACGATGTCCTGAAGATCATAGGTCTGGGTGACGAAGCTCCCGTTGAATTCGCCGAGGAACTCGGCTGCGAAGTCGTCGAGCGATTTCCGGTCGCTGGTCAGCTCGCGGATCTTCGTATCGGCGTCCAGCCAGATCAACTGGCCTTCGGTGTAATAGTTTTCCCCCAGCTGCCAACTGCCCCAGCTCACGGGACGGCGCTCCGAAACGGTGGGCTGGTTCGTGGTGTCGACCAGAGGACGCCAATCCCGGCCCGGGCTGACTTCGAATCCGGCGGCAACGCGCGCAAAGACATAGCGCGCCTGCTCCGCCGTCCGGATCCCCGAGCGCGCCGAAAGCACGCTTCCCCAGTACTGGGTCATCCCCTCGTAAACCCAAAGGAGGTCGTCGCGCATCGGCACGCTGAAGTTCGGGGTCCAGAGGTCGGCCGGACGCCGGAACTTGCCGTTCCACGAATGCGTGTACTCGTGTGCCAACAGGTCGGAGCGGAGGTTGCCGTGATCCCACTCGGTGAAGTAGCTCGGCCGCGAGCCGTCTTCGCTCGACTGATGGTGCTCCAATCCGATACCACCGACGATGCTGCTGAGCAGCAGCAGGAAATCGTAATGGTCGTAATGATGCGACTGATACAGCTTGTCGGCCTCGACGGCCAGGTTCTTGTGCTTTTCGAGGGCGTCCGCGGAGATTTCGAGATCCTTCTCCTCGTCGGCGAAGACGTTCAGGCGAACGATGTCCGTCGGCGACGGCGAAAGGTCGACGCGTTTGAAATGCACTCCGGCATAAAGCGGCGAATCCACCAGCGTGTTCAACGTCGTCCGCTTGAACGTCACCGTGGACCCTTCCTCGGATGCCGTCTCCAGGGCAGTGGCATGTTTCCAGCCCCGCGGGAGTTTGATGGTGACGTCGAACGGGATGTCGCGGGAAAAGAAGCCCGCAGGATACATGGCCACTTCGTTCCATGCAAGATCGATCATGGCGTCGGACCACTCGATGCGCCCTTCCGCCTGCTTGATGGGCGAGAGGTAGTCGAACGTGAGATCTACGGTTTTCGCTGCTGTTCCAAGCGGAATGTGGAAGGCGTACACATTGATCTGATCGCGGATCCACTGCACGCGCGTTCCGTCGACGGTGACGACGATTCCGGCGATGCGGGAGATCGTGCCGATCGGTGAGTGGGCGCCGGGGATCCATTGCGGATACAGCAGCACGAGCTCACGCGCGTTGCGCTGGACGGGAATCTGCTCGCGCACGTGCGCCACGCGGTCGGTGACATTCGTCAGGTCGACCTCGAGCTGCAGGGGGCCGGCGTAGGGCTGGTCCACCGGCGCAGCGATCGGCGGCGGCATGAGTACCGGCTGCGGCGGCGTGGGGTTCTTCACCGTTTGCGCGGCCATCGTGGCGAAGGCAGAGATCGACAGCGATGCGATGAAAGAGAGGACGCGGTTTGGTAGCACATTCATGGCGCGCGAGAGTCTACGTCGAATCGATCTACTCCTCTCGTCGAGAGTCCTTCTCCCCCGCGCTTTTCAGCGGGGGAGGGACCGACGGCCTGCGGCCGACCGCCGTGCACGAAGTTGCACGCGGGACCAGCCGGACCGACCTTAGCGGTGTCTAAGACGCGAAGAGGTCGAAACC
>Ga0210394_10000378_pt1 | contig 98468 bp, 87 predicted proteins | sample IncBWC12MmetaG_FD_160121 | JGI IMG/M metagenome (GOLD analysis project Ga0210394, IMG submission 160121) | Forest soil microbial communities from Barre Woods Harvard Forest LTER site, Petersham, Massachusetts, United States - Inc-BW-C-12-M | ecosystem: Environmental > Terrestrial > Soil >...
AGGAAGGCGTGAAAGGAAGGGAGCGATACGCCTACCACTTGACCTTGATCGTTGACGTCCAGAGCTTCGCTGAGGCTATCGCCGGGGAGCACGCCGATGTCCGTCATTTTGCCGCTTGCTTTTGTCCAGATGAACGCGTGGAAATTTGGGTTGAGCACTCCTCCAGTGACGTCGCCGGGCAGATCGGAAAATCCGACGATGACATCGCCGCGATGGTTGATGGCCATCGGAGTATTCCAGCCTTGACCGCCGAGATTGCCGAGGTTGATGACGCTGCCATTTTCCCAGAGCAACGCGTGCATGGCGCTGAACGCGCCGACGGAAGTGTCACAAGTTCCGGAGATGCCGACGATCTGGCCGTTGTCATTGATAGCCGTGGCAGCTCCGTCGGGGTCCGGGACGCCATTTTGAACGTAAGTGGGGAGCGCGGTGATCTGATCCAATCCCGGGCCGTACACAACCGGGAGGAATTGGAGCACTTGCGGTAGCACGCAGGTTGAATCGTGAACTTGTGTTTCAGCCCAGCCGACGATCTGACCCAAATTGTTTTCTCCGGAGGCAAACCCGTTGTTACCGCCGAGCGTGGGCAGCGGGCTCATCACGCCATACTGCCACACGAAACCGGTGCATACATGTCCTGTCGGGACGCCTGTGGGAGTGAACGCAGTGCAACTCCACGACTCGCCGTATGGATCGAGAGCAGCGGTTTCGGAAAAACCGGCGATTTGCCCATGATCGTTTTTGTTTGGCCACTGAACGTCACTGTTGGGGCCGCCGAGCGTCCCGAGATCGAACCTCAATCCGTAGATCCACACGGTGGCGTGCTCGGTAATATTTCCTGATTGATCCGCGGCGCCAATTGCCCAGCCTAGGTTGTTGATCGTGTTGCCCTCGCTGGCCGTTCCGCTGAGATTACCGAGATTAAATACGCTGTAGTGGTCGCGCTGGGCTTGCGCTGAAAGCCGAAGCGGGAAGACGAGGGCGGCAGCTAAAAAAATCATTGCGTTGAGGCACGTCGTAACTCGGAATGTCATGTTGTCTCCTTCTTTGAATACGCCGGTTCGCTGGTTTTGCGACCGGCCTCCCCAGGCTTTTGCCAAAAGAAGAATTCGATACGACGCGAGCAAATCTAGGATGTCGGAGGGGTCAGCACAACGGGTTTGCGACCAGCAGCGACTGGAACCCGATAGGAGGCGAGTCTAATGAGTCGAAAACATTCTTGCGGCAGGCCAGGCGGTTGCGAAACTGGCTTCACTCACTTGTTCGCTCGCTCAATGAATGTTGCCCGCCCAGCGCGGCTTGCAGGCTGGCCCGGTACGTGCGGCTCATAGTAAGTTCCGTACCGTCGCGCATCAACACCGAATAATCTCCACCCCACAGGGGGCGAATTTCGCGAACGTGATCCAGGTTCACAATGCGCGAGCGATGGATGCGTACGAAACGGGTCGGGTCGAGGCGTTCTGCCGCTGCCGTCATCGTTTCGCGAAGTATGTGGCTTTCCTTACCGGTGTGGAACTTTACGTAATCACCTTGCGCCTCGACCCATTCGATCAATCCCTTGCGCAAAAATATGATTCGCGATCCGGACTTGATCAAGATTCGTTCGCTGTCTCGAGATTCTCTCTGAATCTCTTGCAACGCTGCCTTCAATTCCTGTTTGCGTTCGATGCGGTTCACGCACGACTTGTGCTCGTGAAACCGTTGCAACGCTTCCCCAAATCGGGCCTTGTTGAAAGGTTTTAAAAGATAATCCAGGGCCCGCACTTCAAACGCTCGCACCGCATACTTGTCGAAAGCCGTGATGAAAATAACCGCCGGCAGTGCCTTCGCCGCTACGCCGTCAAGCACCTCGAATCCATTACGCCCGGGAATTTGCACGTCCAGAAACAGCAAATCCGGTCTCAGAGCACTGATGGCGGCGACCGCTTGCTCTCCGTCCGCGCATTCTCCAACAACTTGAAACTCCGTGTACTCCTGCAGAAAAGCGCGGATCTTCTTGCGGGAGAGTAATTCGTCATCAACGATTAAGGTTCGCAATTTCACGTAACCGACTCCCATCGCCATTCTCCTCGTCCGCTATGTGCAGCCGCAGCGGAAGGCGAATCTCGACAATCAGGCCACCTTCGTTCCGGTTGGTGTATCGCAAAGATTGCATCTCGCCGTAATGCTTTTCCAGACGCGCCCTCGTGTTGGCCAACCCTATGCCCTCCCTCCAGGTGGACTCCGCTGTTATTCCGGGACCATCGTCCAGAATCGATATGGACAGCTCGGCGCCAACGCGCGCTGCTCGAACTTCCACGGAGCCCGGTCGATCAAGTCGGGAAATGCCGTGTCGAACGGCGTTTTCGACGATCGGCTGCAGCAAAAGGCATGGAACATTGCAGTCGAGCGTTTCGGGATCGGCGTTTACCAGCACTCTCAGCCGGTCTTGGAAGCGCGCGCGCTCAATCACCAGGTACAGTTCCAGCATGTTCAGTTCCCGGCGCAGTGGAACCTCTTCGCTCGCGGAAACGGACAAGGTTGTGCGCAGCAACTCGCCGAGAGACGTCATCATGTTGTCCGCTGCTTCCACGTCTTCCCGCATGAGCCACGAAATCGAGTTCAGTGTATTAAACAGAAAATGAGGTTGTAGTTGGCCCTTCAACATTTCAAGCTGAGCTTTTACGAGTTCCTGCTCTCGCTGCTGGGATTTGCGCGCAGCCTTTATCGCGTGGTGAATGCCGACAATGGCCCAAAAGAACCCTGCAACTATGACGGAATTGTCGATCAAGTATGTCTGACTCTGGCGCCAGAAGGAGTGCAGAGCAAAATCGGGGTACACGAAGTGGTGCAATTTCACGCGGTACGATGAGTACAACAATTCGGTGGCTACATTCAATAGAAGCAGAACTGCCACATTCTTGACCAGCGCCGGGCGTTCCAGCCCAAATTTCTCTGCCCACCGGGCCATGACCGGCGTCATGATTAACCAGAACCCCAATTCAACTACCGTATAGCGAAAGCTTCCCTCCCAAGTCAGTTGATATCCTAAGTCCGTGCGCAAAGCGTAGTATTCTGATACCCGGACGACGAAGAACCACACTACCGCGATCCAAATCCATGAATTTTTCTGCATTTGCCTTCTTCCCAGCAGACCCGCGATTCTCGATTCTACCTCTCGTTCCGGCCGACTCTGCAGCGTTTTGTCGCACCATAATAACGCTTGGGCGCGCCGTCGGACGTCTCACCGTTCTGGTCTGTGCAGCAGTCGGAATTCCAGGGAAATCTCAGTGCCCTACTCGGACGTATGGATTCAAGTTTCCGAATACGCGACACAGGAGTTAGCGCTCTGCAAGACGGCATCTTTCGGCATGGTCAGGATGTCAATCCAATCGTGCAGCACGATACTCAGGCGGGAATTGTTGACATGGATCTCGCTGTTTTTGTAACGGATGAAACCTAATTCTCTGAATTTGTTCGTGAAAAAGTTGACCCGGGACCGGCTTTCTCCGATCGTTTCGGCCAGCATCTCTTGCGATACTCCCGGGCAATCTTCTTCTGAGGCTCGCCGCGCGGTCCGTAGCGAGCCAGCAGCAGGGTGCGCGCCAGGCGCTTCTCGCTGGAGTTGAATGGTTGATCGGCCAAATCTTCTTCCATGCGGATGTTGCGCGAAAGCATGTAAGCGATGAAGCGGTCGGAAAATTCGTGTTCATCTTGAAGCGCGCGAATCATCTCGTTCTCTTCAATCGCGAGCACGGTGGTGGGCGCAGTGGCAGTCGCGGTCGCCAAGGAGACGGGCTGGCCCGCCAGGCACCCCGCACCGCCAAAGTCACCCGGTCCCACAATCGCCAAAAACGGCTTGTTTCCCGCCTTCATTCACAACCGTAAGCCATGTTGCGACCCAAGTGCGATTAGCGGAGTTCCGACGCAGAGGGTTAGTCGGCGGCTTGTAAGTTTGAATTGACTGGGGTCGCCGCGTCGATATCTTTGCGCCGAACGCCTGGAACCTTATTCAGTAAGACACCTGTCTGCAGTGTGTACTGTTCCGCACAGTTCCTCATGGCAAGTGGCCAGAGACTATATTCGCTGAACCTAAAGGACAATTAAATGAAACGACTTCTCGCAATTGCTTGCATGCTGAGTATCGGAAGTGTTGTATGGGCGCAGTCGGCGCCACCGCTCACCTCCGCGCAGAGCTTCGCCGTCCTGGGCGCCACGACGGTTACTAATGCCGGCGCAACGGTCATCAACGGAGATTTGGGCGTGAGCCCAGGGACAGCCGTAACCGGTTTTCCCCCGGGAACGGTGATTCGAGGGGCAATTCATGCCGACGATCCAACCGCCGTCACTGCTCAGGCCGATGCGCACACTGCCTACGCTGATCTCGTAGCGGAGACGTGCGGCACGAACTTGAGCGGCGACATACTGGGCACAAGTCCTGGCGCGGTCACGCTCGCGCCTGGAGTCTATTGCTTTGGTTCCTCCGCGCAGTTGACAGGAACCCTCACCCTGAGCGGCAACGGTGTCTACGTTTTCCAGATCGGGAGTACGCTTACGACTGCGAGCAATGCCTCTGTCGTGCTGGCCGGCGGAGCGACAGCAGAAAATGTGTTCTGGCAGGTCGGCAGTTCCGCCACTCTCGGCGGCAGCACCTTTCTTGAAGGAAGCATTCTCGCCCACACCAGCGTCAGCGTCACCGGCGGCAGCAGTGTCGCCGGACACATCTTTGCGCTCATGGGTGCGGTGACGTTAGACACGAACGCAATTGATACCGCATCAAATCAACAGTTCACCATCGAATCTGACCATACTTCCCTAAGCGCGGAACTCGCTACGTCTTCAGACCCGAATGCGACTGTCCAATGCACGGTCGCTGCACCGTGTCTCCAAGACCTGTATCTAGCTTTTAACACGATAAGCCAACAACCAGCGATATTGGGTGATCCGAATGTTCTGTGGGACACGAACTCGATCGACGATCGAGATCAACCTGTTAGCCTAACGACAACCAATCTTTGTGGCAGTAATTCGGTAATTCAAGTGGGAAATGAAGATGGGACCAGTTACACATTTTCAGGATCGAGCATCGTAAATGGTGCAGGCAATAGCAACCCTTGCCTGAGTTCCCCGGGCAGTTCTACGACAGGCAGTTATAGCCTCTCCACCGGTGAGATTGGCAACTACACCATTTACGCCCTCCCAGACCCGAGCGGAACCTACACCGGAACTTTCAATGACACTGGCAGCAGCGGCAACAATCACAAAAATGCAGCTGGAAACGGCTCGGATACACTTTCATTAAGTGTTAACCCTGACTTTTCTGTTACGTCAACCTTGGTGGTTGCTCCAGGCGAACTTTGTCCGGCACAAAACTACCACGCTTACCTTATCTTCTTCGGACCCGCTAGCCATTAGCAACGGCGTTGATCCGACGGATGGGATTTCCAGCGTGAGCGTGGGCGAATCCGTGATGCTCAGCTTGGCGGACAATGTCGGCAATTTGGAATGGGTAGTTATGAGCGATCAGGACGCCAACGGGGATGAGCTTCCGGCCGGAACTCTTTACGCGACTGGATTCTCAGCCGCGGGAGTTTGTGATGGAACGCTTATTTATGACGAGCCGTTCGCTCAAAAAGGCGTCAGAGCCAAGCCGCGGCCTGGGAAACATCACCGTCGCCGATACCTAACTGAGCAGATGCGTGAATTCGAAGAGAGGGTCGAGAATGGCCAACGGCGGTAGAGAGGCTTGATTTCCAATAAGCCTGTTTGCCGAGTGCATACTAGGAGATTTAGAACTGGCGCAAATTTCGAGTCTGCTAACCATTAGCAAATGAAATTTGCGCCAGGTCCTGATTAACCCGGTGGATGCAATGGGTCGATGCAACATTAAGCTTTAACCCACCCGCCATTGAAACCAAAAACTAAAATCGCTGACTTGGGTTAGGCCATCCGGAACGCTGCCCGGGCTAAATTCTTGACCGGCTGCAGCCAAAGCGATGGTTCTTCCTCGGAAAAAGTGCCTAATCAATGCACTCGATGGTGTTGCATCGACCGGTTGAGCTGGCAGCCCTTACCGGTAACTGACCGTCAGTTCCGGTTACTTACCAGGCGTTGTTAGTGTCGCGGAAATGAATGGCCAAATTCAACTGTCGCTCAAGCACGACAGTTGCGTCGCCATCTTCCGACACTGGCTGGACGTACCACTCTCAAATCCAACCGATTTAGCGCGATTCTTGGTGCCAGAATTGCACCGGATTGAGATTATGCAATCGAAACTTCTGTGGGTAATAACGGCGGTCCGCCTACTTGGCTCGCCGAGCTTCGCGCACGCGGTTGCGGTGCCAAAACTGGGTAGTGCGAGTGCCGAAACCTTCGGCGGTAGCGCACTTTCAGTCGTGTCTGTCTCAAAGCAGGAAGACGTAGCTGCCGACTCTGTCGCGACGGCATTTGCTCAGGCACGTGATGGGGCGCACCAAGCTAAGTTAGTGCGGATCGGCATAAATCCGTTTCGGGAGAATGTTTGCAAACACGATGACCGTTTCGCTTCGGGCTTCCTCGACTCCGTTCAGTACAAAACATCCGACCCCGGCCAACTACCCGAGGCTGCGCGGCAACTCGCGGTGCGCTCGGACTACGGTGAACTCGTCGTCGCTCGTTTCGGCGTCGGCGTTTGTGCTGCGGGACAAGAAGCGTCCGGCAAGATCGACTATTCGGTGCTTATAGTAACGTACGAGTCGCGCTGGAACAGTTTCCTCAGATTTTGGGATTAATCAGACTCCGCAAATGCGCGACAAGGCAAGTTCATTTAGACGTGCCTGATTAACGCTTATCGGAAAAGTCCCCCGCGTAGCGGGATTCTGAAAAAAGGGATGAGAAGCGTGAAGGTGCTCGGCTTGGTCAGGAACGACGCCCCGCAATTCTCGCCTCAACCTTCGCCGCGGCTTCTTCCAGCTTCTTCGCCGCCTCCCGGAGAAATGAAGCCGTACGGCGTTCGGTCTCCGGCGCAACTTCTTGCTCGAGGTATTGGCGGAGACGCGCAAGCTCCTCATCAATTCGCCGACCGATTTCCTCAAATCTATCCATCTTTCCCTCCATCGCGTAGAACTCACCAGCTAATTTGAATCTATTACTGCAATCCCTTCCTCTCCGTATTCTTCGAGATTTTCGTTCAACCATGTCTGACCTGCGCGTAGTCGGTGGAATCGGACGGTTGCTTCGCGGCCATCAAAAGCCACGATAACGACAAAATCGCCCGGGAAGAGCGACGTGAGGGCGGTCTTCAATCGCCGAGCGAATTCGAGGGCTTCGCCCCGGTTTTCGACCTGGACATGGTTGACGAAGCATTCGTATCCGGTATCATCCTGCGTTGCCGTGCGGTCAGATCGGGAATCGCGTTTTTCTGATGCGAGAAGTACGCAGCCTTTTTCTTCCACGAAACCGGCATTTAAGATGTTCGACAATTTTGCCGAGAGCCCCTGCCGGTTTTTTTTCAACTCTCTCAAGAATCGGCGCATGTTTTGGTTCGTTTTCATTGCGCTGATGGTGCCATGCGTTGGAGTGCCGTGGGAAGCGGACGACTCAGGACCTCTGGCCAAAGTCTAGTTCCTGATTAACGCATTAACCTAATCGGAGAAGTAAAGTGGCACTTCATACCTCCGGTAACGCGTTAATCAGGCAAGCGAAAAATCAAATGCAGCCCGGCCGTCCCCTAGGCGACAATCGATTCTGGTATGCCGGTTTCGAGCAACTTGACGAATTGGCCCGGGGGCAATGGTCGGCTGAAGTAGTAGCCTTGGCCTTCTTCACATTGTTGGGCTTGGAGAAAAGCCAATTCTTCTGGTGTTTCGATGCCTTCGGCGATCACGCGCAGACCAAGACTCCGACCCATGCCGATGATAGCGGTGACAATCGAGGTCTCACCACCATAGGTAGTAATTTGGCGAACGAAAGATTGGTCGATCTTAAGAGCATCGATTGGAAACTTTCTGAGATAGCTCAGACTGGAGTAACCCGTCCCAAAATCATCGACAGCCACCCGTATACCTTTCGCTCTGAGAGTCGCAAGTATCGATCCAGTGGCTTCGACGCGCTTCATTAGGACGCTTTCTGTAAGCTCAAGTTCAAGAAGTTTCGGGTCCAAGCCTGTTTCCTTGAGAATTTCAAACACACCTTCCAGGAAGTGTTCGTGCCGGAATTCCATCGCTGAAATGTTCACCGCTATAGTGATGGAAGGTAGTCGTGCGTCCGACCAAGCTCGCGCTTGCGCACAAGCTTCGCGAAGTACCCACTTGCCGATTGGGAGAATCAGGCCACAATCTTCGGCGACTGGAATAAATTTTGCGGGAGAGACGAGTTCCTGGCGAGCTGGCTTCCAGCGTAGCAATGCTTCCGCGCCAGTAATCTCTCCAGTCTTTAGACTGACCTTCGGCTGGTAGTGCAGTGTGAATTCCTTCCGTTCCAGAGCTCGTCGCAGTCCTTCCTCGATGGATTGGCGCTCCACAGCCCGTTCGTTCATAGAGGATTTGAAAAACTGATAGCTCTGGCGTCCATTTTCCTTGGCTTGATACATAGCTGTGTCGGCGTTCTTGATGGGCGTCTCCGCGTCTAGACCGTCATCGGGATACACGCTAATGCCGATGCTGGTGGTTACGTGCAAATCCTGTTCATTGATGAAATGAGCGGCTGCTACGGCCTGCAGCAGTCTTCGGGCAGTAACCGCACCATCTTCGGAGTGTTCCATTTCTGAAAGCAGCACAACGAACTCATCGCCTCCCTGGCGGCTAACGGTGTCCGAGGCGCGCACGCAATCACAAAGGCGCTTGGTGATGGATTGAAGGAGCTTGTCGCCCGTGAGATGCCCCAAAGAATCGTTGATGTGCTTGAAGCCATCTAAATCCAAAAACAGTACGCCAACTTTCTTTGTGTGTCGCGACGCCAGGATAATCGCCTGGTTAATCCGGTCGTTCAAGAGCGCTCGATTGGGTAGGCCAGTCAAAACGTCGTGCTCAGCTGAGTGAGCCAACCGCAACGCCATAGCTCGCGCCGCGCTCACGTCGCGAAATACAATCACAGCTCCAGTGGCCTGCCCTTCGCGGTTGTGGATGGGAGCGACAGAATCTTCGATTGGTATTTCTAACCCATCTTGCCGCACAAGAATATTGTTCGACGGCACATGGACGGTTAGGTCTTTGTCAACCGCCAACTGCGTCGAACTGGAATTAACTTTGCGACTTGTAGCATCCAGGATCTCGACAACGTCGGCTACTGGCCGGCCCGTTGCTTCCCGATGCGACCACCCTGTCATTTTTTCCGCGACGAGATTAAGGAAAGTGACATTCCCGGAACTGTCGGTACAAGCGACGGCATCCCCGATGGAGTTAAGGGTGACCTGGGCTCGTTCCTTCTCCACGAACAAAGCGTCTTTTGCAACAGCGAGTTCCTGCGTCCGCCCAATGACTTTTTCTTCGAGCTCTGCATTCATCCTGCCGATTTGCTCCTCGGCCTTCTCCCGGCGGCCAATTTCCTTTGTCATTCTGCGAGTTACATAGAATCCAACAGCGACGCAAAGGCCTGCCGCCAGGATGAGAAGGCTCAGGACCATCCTATGTGCCTTCGTATAACGACTCCTCGATTCCGTTGCGGCTTGATCCATCTGTTCTCCCTGAAACTCCACAAAGCGGTTCCAAGAGTCGTGATATCGGATCAGCAGAGGTAGCGTCTGATCCAGCATGGCCGCCCTCGCCTGCGCGTATTTGTGCTCGTCAATGAGCAGATGAAGCGCTTGGAGGTAGCTGGCGATGTACGGTTTTCTGGCCGCCACGATCGCATCGAGAAGTTCGCGTTCTTTTCCTGGTTCGACACCGAGTTCTTCGATCTGGCGTACAAGGGCAGAGATTTTATCGGTGTTCTCGGCTCGACTCTTGAGCAATGACGGGACTTGGTCGGTGTTGTCCAGCAAAAATAGCTCCATGGTGATTCGGTTGTTCAAGTTCGAGTAGCCCAAAGCCTCTCTGCAGAATTGAACCTTGGCCCATCGTTTCGTAACGAGATTCTGTAAATCTGCGTTTATATGGCCCATTCGGCTGAGGCCTAGCCATCCCAGTCCTAGCAAAACGCAGAAGAGGAAGCTGAACGAAATCGTTAATATCAAACTTATGGACCGTTTTTTCATGGCTACAACCTCGACTCTGTTGATTGTTACAACGCTGTCTCTGGCTTTGTGAAGCTGGACCTTCTTGCGGTCTTAAACGCCGATTCGTCGAAAGTAGGAGACAACATCACAGAACGCAAAGCCCGTCCAATTCATGCAGGAGAGGTTGGTGTGACGTCAGAGCCGGAATGAAGCTCGAACGTAGCAACGGCTCAAGCAAAACAGAGCTTTCTTCGGAAGGGTGTCTTGATTCTCCCGTGACTAGATACAAAGAGTCAATCAACCGAAACCGGACATGTCCCCAAGAGTTACCTCGTGCAGCTGGCAGTCCGCTGTCCCCGCTGCTTGGCTAAGTCCCGATAAGTCGGACAAGTCGTTTTGACCGCTAACGCGACCCACGAATCGCGGTGGACGCGCAAATAGCGGCTGGCCCGGACGGCGGGAACCAGCGCGTGGTGCCGCTCAGTCTGCAGCGGGTGTTTCGCGCGGCACCGGCAGGGCGATGGCGCGCTTCCGTTTCCAGACGTAGTCTTTGCGCAGCTTGGACTGGTGCTTCTTCACCTGCACTTCGAGTTCGGCAAACGCGGCTTTGGCGCTGCCCAGGACGTCCGCACCGACGCCGGTCGAGTGCAGCGTGCCGGTGGGAAGATTCAGATTCAACGAGAAATTAAATTCGATCTTGCGCGGCGTCTTTTCCAGAGAGCCGTGTAGTAAGACTGCATCCGGAGAATAACGCTTTAGGATGCGATTCAGTGTTGCGGCGTGACGTTCGGTTTCATGTTCAATGATGGCGCGAAATTCGGCATCCACATGACTGTAAGTAATTTTCATCGGGGCACCCTGGTGGATCGCTAATTGCGGATAGAAAAAGTCGTAGCATCGAGGCGAATTCAGCATAGCGCTGCGCAAGGTGGGTTGCAACCGGACTTCGCCTGGAAACAGGGGAGCAACGTGTGCCATTTCCACGTTCCGTAGCGGGACGTGCTGTAGCGAGGCGCGCCGGTCGCGCGATTTGACAGTCTCGGCAACGGCGTCATACGCTCGACGAGTGGTGAGTCAGAGGTTTTAGCGCAGCCATGGTTGCGAAACAGAAAACTGCGGAACTCGATCCGGCGCGTCTCCTCGTGGGGCCTGCTGGCTGGTCCTATCCCGACTGGAAAGGCATCCTATATCCGCCGCGGCGGGCGAAGGGATTTCACGAGGTAACCTACCTGGCGGACTTTTTCGACACGATTGAAATCAATACTTCGTTCTATCACCCGCTGAAGCCGGATTTCGCCGCGCAGTGGCTCGAGCACGTCGCCGCAAATCCCCGCTTCCTGTTTACCGCAAAGCTTTGGCAGAAATTCACGCATCAAGACAACGCCACAGCCGGGGATGTAAAAATTGTCCGCGCGGGATTCGATATCTTGCGCGCCGCGAACCGGCTGGGCGCGGTGCTGCTGCAATTCCCGTTTTCGTTTCACAACACGGGGGAAAATCGGGCGAGGCTGAATCATATTCTCGATGACTTTGGCGTCTACCCGCTGGTGGTGGAAGTGCGCCACGCGTCCTGGGCGAAAAAAGAGTTCTACGAGCTGCTGCACGAGCGCGGGGTGGGGTTCTGCAACATTGATCAGCCCGTGATCGGGCGATCGATTCGGCCAAGTGAACGCGTTACCTCTCCCATCGGTTATGTGCGCCTGCACGGGCGGCGCTACGACACGTGGTTCAGCGACGATCCTGCGTCGCCTGCTTCTGAGCGCTACAACTATCTGTATTCCGAGGAAGAACTCGAACCCTGGGCTAAGCGGATCGAGCACGTCGCGGAAAATACTGGCATGACCTTCGTCGTCACCAACAATCATTTCGACGCGAAAGGAATTGTAAACGCTCTGCAGCTGATTCATTTGCTGTCGGGTAATAAAGTAAAGGTACCCGAGACGCTTCGCGCACATTATCCCCAGCTGGAGGCCATCGCTAATGAGCCTGCTGCTGAACCAACGCTATTCCCCCTGCCCCGGCAATAGGCGGAGCTACGCGCACGACGCGAAAATGGCGATACATATCCCAGTGCTCGAACAGAGGGGCAAAACCGCGTAATTGGAGGTCGTTACTTCTTGAAGAGATCTTCGAATGCCTTGCGCGCGTCGTTCGGACGTCCGGGGTTTGTGGGTGCCGGAGTGGCGCTGGCATAGGTCACCGGTGAAGTGTCTTTCTCCACGGTCATGCGAAATTCAAAGAACGTGCAATCGTTCTTGGCATCTTTTTTGGCGATGCGTTCGGGAATCGGCTGAGTGCACTCAAACTGCTTGCCCGTATCGAAATGCACACATTGTTTGCAGCAATGCAGTGCCGTATGGCAACGAGGGCAGTCACCGTTGGGATCAAATCCGGGCATCAGCACCGCACCACAACTGGAGCATCGCGCCCTCATCACTGTACCAACCATGCGCGGCGTGCGCGGGCCCATCGAATCCTGCTTGGGGCGCGGCTCGCCGCTGGGGCGTTCGCTTCTTTCTCTTTTCTTTTCCTGGGAATCGCGGTCGCTGTAGCCCCTCTGCTTATACTTCCGGTCCATCGGACCTCCTAAGGGGTTAATTCATGTTACTCCGAATGATTTTCTGCCCATGACGATTTCACAATCGGGTGTGGAAAAGTCATCGAATCCAGCGCGGAAAAGCTCGGCGGCCGCGCTGATTCAATCGAATGGTCCGAAAGCTTTCACCGAATAAATTTGCGGAAGAAAATCCGCCAGCAACTGCCACCGGCGCCCTTCATCGCGTGTGTAAAAAATCTGGCCCGTGGAAGTCCCGCAATAAACTCCGGCCCGGTCGCGAATTGCTGCGATACACGCCGCAGTCGTTTTGCTGGTAGAGGCGCTTGCCATCCGCCGCGGGGAGCAGCTTATGCACACACTGGCCGAAACCGGGATGCTTATCGGGTAGAATATCAGCGCGAGTACCGCAATTCCGTGGCTGCCAGGAACGGCAGCCATCCCCTGTATAGAACACCCCTGCGGCGGAAATTGCAACATACATTTTCATCGTGTCGTGCGGGCCTGGAACGATCAATCGGACGTTCTTGCGGCCACTGCGCGTGTTAATCATCGGCAACAACACGATTCCTTTGCGCAGATCGCTCACGAGCGCACCCCATTGTTTCGCCCAGCCCAGAATTTGCAGAGGCCTTCGAACGGTAAATCCGGCTGAAGAAAAGTGCGGGGCTCACCACGGTCCGCCAGCAGCGCCTCTGCCGCCAGATAACCGCTGCGCACCGCACCCTCCATCGTTGCCGGCCATCCGGTGCGCGTCCAATCTCCACAGACGTACAAATTCGGCAGGTCGATTCTCTGGCTAGGTCGCCACTGGTCGGAACCCGGTTCCGGCGAAAATGTCGCGTTCACTTCCTTGATCACCGTGGCCTTGCGCAATTGCGCTTCGCGCGTGAGCGGCAGCACGTCTGCAAGTTCGCGGCGGCACATTTCGATGATTTCCTGCCGGGAGCGCGGAATCAGATCGTAGGAGGCGCTGATCACCAATTGCAGGTACTGCCCGCCACCCTCAACCGTGGCGACCTGCACTTCGCTTGGACGTACCCCGTCATGATTCGTTTCATCGGGCTTGTACAAAAGCGTCTTGTTGAAAACCCACTGCGTGGTGTGGTCCAGCAGCGTCAGAAACGGTTCGGTCATCACCGGGCGGTCGTACCACAGGTGCACGCCGGTGATCGGCGACGTCTTGAGATGCCGCAAGCCCTCGAGCGGTGCGTTCGTTTCCGAGCACTCCGGCGGCAGCATATCCAGCAGCACGTCGTGCGGCACCGCGCAAACACAGGCGTCGGCGTGAACTTCAGTGCCGTCGTCCATCACCGCGCCGGTGAAGCGATTTCCCGCCACGTGAATCTTGCTGATTCCGCAGCGCAGCCGCACGTCCCCGCCCTGCCGCACAATCGCTTCGCGGCAACCTTCGTACAGATCGGCGAGCGGCACAGTGGGGATTCCCACGCGGTAGCCGGTGCTATTACCCAGGAACGCCTTCCAGAACACTTCGATTCCGTAGCGGGCGTCCGTGCGTGCCAGTTCTTCATCCAGCGCGCTAACCAGCACCACGCGCCAAAACCTTTCCACCGCAGCGGGAGTCTGCTTCATGCGATGCAGCCAATCCAGCATCGAGATGCCCTCGATGCGCGGCGGATTTCCTCCGGAACGCGCGATGGCCAGCATGGCATTCGCGATGCAGCGCTTGTCGTCGAGTTTCAGCGCGCGAAACAGCAGGAACGACGGCGCCATGTGCAGCGGCGGAGGCAGCGGCGCGGCTTCGATGGTCGAGCGCTGACCCTGCGCGTCGGCAAAATAAAGTCGATCGTAAAAGCGAATCTTTGCGCTCGCGCCAACACGCGAATAAAAGTCTGCTAAATTCGTGCAGCAGCCCAGCGTGACGTGCTGGCAATTGTCTACCTCGCTGCCGTCGGGCAACGTGTAGGAAGTGGCGCGCCCGCCCAGATGCGGACGCTTTTCCAGCAGCCGGACCTGGAGGCCCGCTTCAGCCAGCGCGACGGCGGACGACAGCCCCGCCAGTCCGCCGCCGATTACTAGAACGCTTTGCGAGGACATCACCCTTCCACCAGCCAGCCCGTCGCGCCGCGAGGCCCGCCGTCAGCAAATATTGGATTTTTTCCGCGCTGGAGAGCGAAATGCGCGAGGCGAACACGTCGAATTCGCGCTCTTCGATGCGCGCGAGCAAACTGCTGTAGGTGCGAACCAGCGCCCAAAGAGTAGCCTGGCTGTCCGCGTTCACGCGGGAGACGAGCGGCGCGCCTTCCTGATACATCTGCGACGCGCGCTCGGCTTCAAACGCGAGCAACTCCGCCAGCTGAGGCGTTACCGGCCCGCGCAATTCTTCCGCGCGGATTCCGAAGCGATCGAGATCTTCCTGCGGCAGATAAATTCGTCCCATCGCGTAATCGCTTCCCACGTCGCGAATGATATTCGTCAGCTGGAAGGCGAGGCCCAAACGCTCGGCCAGATCCGGCGCTTTTGGATCGTTGAAGCCGAAGACGTGCAGGCACGTCAGCCCCACCGTTCCCGCCACGCGATAGCAATATTCACTGAGGCGATCGAACGTCGCATAGGTAGAGACAGTCAGATCCATTTCCGCACCGAGAATCAGGTCGTGAAAGTAGCGCGTGGGGATCTGGAAGCGTTCGATGGTATCGGCCAATGCCGGTAAAACCGCGCCGCCGTCGGTGTGGCCGCCGATGGCCTGGTCCAGCATGCTCCGCCAGCGCGCCAGGGCCTGGCGCTTGGATTCCAGATCGCCGGGCTCGTCCGAAACATCGTCAATCAGGCGCATGAATGCGTAGAGCGCACAGAGCGCGTTGCGTTTTTCCTTGCGCAGTCCGAAGAATGCCAAATAAAAGCTGCTGCGCGCGGCCCGCGCGATGCGATTGCATTCGGCGTAGGATTCGCGAACCGTATCGGAATACGGACGGAGCTTGATTACGCTGCGATCGCGCGCGACGACTTCGTTCGTGTTTTCTTCTGCTGCCGCGGCTTCCGGGGCTGTGCTTCCCGCCGCGACCGCACGCTGCGAATCCCCGCCGCTTGAAAATGCGCGGAGCGCGAGCGTCTTGCCCAGGAGCTTCGCCTGGGTCCATTTACTCAGCGAAGGCCGATGCTCGAGCGTGTTGTAACCGGAAGCTTCAATCGCGTCCAAAATCGCCAGCCCGCCGCCGCTGAACATCTCCAAATCAACGCGCAAAAATCTCTGCACAGTTTGCGCCAGCGGCTGCCCGGCGCGAAATAGCTCGCGGGTTCGCGTGATCAGCGACGCCATCAAAGCCGTATAACGCGCATCGAACCGCCGGTTGACGATGTCCTCTTCAGTCAAGCGATGCGCCGCAAGCGCTTCGAGCGGGATATAAATGCGGCCCTTCTCCAGATCGCGCGACACATCCTGCCAGAAATTCGCGAGCTGCAGCGCTGTACAGGTGTAATCCGAAAGCTTCTGCCGCGGCTCATCGCGATAGCCACACAGATAAAGTACCAGCCGTCCGACCGGATTCGCCGAATAAACGCAGTAATCAAGTACTTCATCCCATGTGGCGTAGCGATGAACACTCTGGTCCCGGCGAAAAGCCCGCAGCAAATCGCAAAAGGGCTGCAGCGGAATATCTTTCGCGCGAATCGTTTCGCGCAATGCAATGAGAACCGGATGCGCCGGCCCTGCGCCCTCCTCGTAGATCAAGCGCAACTCGTGTTCCCACGCGTCGAGCAGCTTCAGCGCGCGCGCGGGATCGGCTACTTCGTCGCCCAAATCATCCGACCAGCGGCAATACGCATAAACATTGTAGAAATGCTGATGCAGATGGCGAGGCAGCAGCCAGGACACGACGTTGAAATTTTCGTAGTGGTGCGTCGCCAGCCAGCGCGTGTAGCGCTCGGCTTCCGCAGGAGCGCAATTGGCCTGCGGCAGATTACGCGCGATTTCAAGTTCCGGTGTGGGCAGCATGGTGCCCTGAGTTGCGAAAACGTCAGGGAATTACAGCAGTCTTCAGTTCGCCGTTCCTGTTCTTCATATCCTGAAATACTTTCGGCAGTCCTTCCAGAGTCACTTCGCCGGTGATGAAGTCGCTGGAGCGAATTTCACCGCGCGCAATCGTGTCCATGGCTTCGCGCATGAACTGCGGTGTGTGATGGAACGTGGACTTGATGGTGATCTCGGAATAGTGCAGTGCCGCGGGATCAATCTTCACCTCCGTGCCAGTGGGACAACCGCCGAACAAATTTACGGTTCCGCCCTTGCGCACCATCTGCAGCGCCCATTCCCAGGTGATGGCGCGACCGACCGCTTCGATCACCGAATCCGCACCACGCCCGCCGTCGGTAAGTTGCCGCACTAGTTCCACCGGGTTTTCGATCTTGTCCACGTCAAACGCCGCAATAGCGCCCAAGCGTTCGGCGGCCTTCATCTGACTCTTGCGCTTGCCAATCGCGATCACGCGCACCTTGCGCTGCGAAAGAATGCGAATAAATTTCAATCCAATCGGTCCGCAGCCGATGACCACCACTGTGTCGCCGGGATGCACGCCCGTCTCACGAATTCCGCGCAACACGCAAGCCAGCGGCTCGGCCATGGCAGCATCCTTAAAGGAGATGCCATCGGGAATTTCGATCATGTTCTGGCGCACGATGCGCCCCGGAATACGGATGTATTCGGCGTAGGCGCCATTATTGAAAAGCAAATCCTCGCAAAGATTCGGCTGGCCCTTGCGGCAGAAGAAGCACGCATTGCACGGCGCGGAATTTGCCGGCAACACTCGCATGCCGGGTTGCACACCGCCATTCACATTCTTGCCGGTTTCTTCAATCACCCCGGCGAGCTCGTGGCCGAAAAGCGAAGGCGGCTGAATCATGCGCGCGTGATATCCGCGCTTCCAGACTTTCAGATCGGTGCCGCAGGTCAGCGCCACGGCGACGCGCACCAGCACTTCATCGTCACCAATCTTGGGGATATCTACGGTCTCGATCTTCAGATTTTCAGCGCCGTACAAAACCGCCGCGTTCATATGCCCACTGCCCTGCCTATGAGTGCTCATTCGTGCCTTATGACTACTTTCAAAGTATTATCCTTCGGATGCGCCGCCAATTCCAGTGCCTCGGCTATTTGCTCCAACGGAAAGCGATGGGAAATTAATTCACGCACCGGCAGGCGCCGCTCGAAAACCAGCGCCGCGGATTCCGCTTGATCGTCAACGGATGCGCTGTAGCTCCCCAGGATTTCTTTTTCTTCCACCCCCACTGCCGCCGCCGGAAAGTCCAGCCGCAGGACCGGGTCGTTATGGGCAAACAGTAACACGCGTCCTCCCGGTCGTGCGAGTGCCAGAGCTTCGGGCACCAATGATGGGTTGGGCACAGCCAGCAGAACGGCATCGGCACCTCGCCCGCCGGTGCGCTGGCGAATTTCCTTCTGCAAATTTCCTGCGGTGGGATCAAAAACCTCTTTCGCACCAAAATGCAGACTCGCGGCGCGGCGTCCCGGCATAGGATCACTCGCATAAACGTCCGCGCCTTCGTATTTCGCAAGAATCATCAGCAGCATACCGATGGGGCCTTGCCCAATGATGAGAACCTGCTCGCCCGCTGCGATGCGCGCTTTGCGCACGGCTTTCAGGCAGGTGTTCACCGGTTCCACGAACGTAGCTTCTTCGAAGCTGACGTCCGCGGGCAGCGCGATCATTCCGCGCTCCACAATCCAAGGCATCGCGCGCACGTACTCCGCAAAGCCGCCGCCGTTGGGATCGAACCCCGCCGTCAGGCCCGTCTTTTTGTAGCCCGCGCACTGCGAAAAAAGTTTCCGCTCGCAATAAAAGCACGCACCGCACGGAATGTGATGAAAACTGACCACGCGGTCGCCGGGTCTGAACTTCGTAACGCCTGCGCCGACTTTTACTACCGTGCCGGCCAGCTCGTGCCCGAGTATCTGCGGCGGCGGTACAAAACCGTGATGAATCTTCTTGATGTCCGTGCCGCAGATTCCGCAGGCCGCCACGCGGAACAACAACTCACCTTCGCCAATTTCAGGAATCGGCACGGATTCGACGACCACTTGCCCGTTACCGCGATACACCCCGGCCCGCATGTGTCCGCGCTTGGGTTGGTGCGCGTGATGCGATCCGATGTGTTCGATGGTTTGGCTCATCTGCGTCAAACTGTCGCCGATCAAGGCGCCACTACCCCGGATCGCCGTTCCAGTGTTTGAAATCTTTCCGATATACATGCCACGAACTTATCGAGATAAGGCGCCAGCGATTCTGCCGCCGCTTTACTGTTCTGCCCCAGCCGCAGCAGATCCGGAACGGATGCTGGATGCAGTGCAACCTGTCCGAGGACGCGCGGAATACTGACCTGCCCCTCGTCCGTAAAAATCCGGTTCATATCGAGCGGCAGGTTATCGTCAACCGTGTCACTAATGGCGCGAATTGCGATCGCCGGAATTCCGTATGCGGCCGATTCCAAGAGTATCTCAAAGCTTTCCATCTCGACGGCGTCCGAGTGCTCGCCCAAGTGGCGCTTCTCTTCCGCTCGACCGACCACACGCACGGCGCTGTAAAACTGCTCGACCACCGTAGCGCCGCATTCCTCAGCAAACGAAAGCAACGGCGCGCTGCTCGCCAGAGGATTACTGCTCGGATCAGTCAGCTCGGCCTCTGTTCGCACTGAACGTGCCGCCAAAATTTGACCGACCTGGTATTGCGACTTGAGCGCGCCCGCTAGCCCGGAAGAAACGCAAAGATTAATCGACTCCGGATCGCTTCCGAGGACCTTTGCTCCTTCCGAGTGGGCCTGCTTCGGCCCGGCCCCAGTCAAAACAACGCCGACCTCGGCAAAGCCAACTTCGGCCCGGTATACGTTCACTTCGCCCCACTTGCCAGGGCGAAATTTTCGCATCGCGTGCCACGGTGCAAATTCATTTTCGAGCGCGAAGGTGACGAGTATTCTCATTGTGCTTCTCTATGCCGCTGCGGCGTGCGCCACCCGTTTACCACCCGCGCGATTCGCAAGGTAACCGTGCTCTTCGTACCAGCGTACTGCGCGCTCCAGCGCTGCTTCCACTTTTCCTGGCTTGTAGCCCAATTCCCTCGCCGCTTTGTCGCTTTCGACGAACATTTTGTGGCGCGACATTTTCACGCCTTCCACAGGAATCTGCGGCTCGCGTCCCGCCAGTCGCGAATAGAATTCAGCTGCATACCCAGCCGCCAGCGCAACGGCGTGCGGCAAACGCACGCGCGGCGCCGGTCGCCCGGTGATCGCTGAAAGCGCGTCCAGAATTTCCTTCAGAGTCATATTACGCGCGCCCAAAATGTAACGCTCACCGATGCGGCCCTTGTCCGCCGCCAGCAAGTGACCCGCGGCAACATCTTCCACCGCGGCCACGTTCAATCCCGTGTCCACATACGCCGGCATCTTGCCCCGCAGAAAATCCAGAATGATGCGCCCGGTCGGCGTCGGCTTCCAATCGCCCGGTCCCACCGGCGCCGTGGGATTCACGATCACCAGCGGAACGCCCGCGCGAGCTGCCTCAAGGGAAACTTGCTCCGCCAAGAACTTGGACCGCTTGTAATGACCGATCATTTCGTCCAGCGTCGCCTGGGTGTTTTCGTTCGGCAACGCGCCATGCCGCGGCACTGCAATAGTCGCAACCGTGCTGGTATATACGATGCGCTGCACGCCCGCGCGCTGCGCCGCTTCGAGTAACCGCCGCGTGCCTTCGACGTTACTCTCGTAAATCTCCGCGGGCTTTGGCGTCCACAGGCGGTAATCGGCGGCGACGTGATACACGCGGCGCACGCCTTGCATCGCGCGATCGAGCGAAGCCCCATCGCGCAAATCACCTTCCGCCGGTTCAACAGGAAGGCCTTCCAGCACTGCCAGATTACTGCTGCGGCGCACCAGCACGCGCACAGCGTCGCCGGCAGCGACAAGTTGCCGCGCAACATGGCTCCCCACAAATCCCGTGGCGCCGGTGACCAGTGTCGTCATAAGGAATGGCAAACCTGCTTGTAGCGAACCGATTTTTTCTGACGGATGCTACAGGTGCGGCTTCGTGCGACCAACCTAGCCGCGTTTGAGGAAGCATTGAAGATTCTCGCGCTGCAGAAGCCGCAGCGGCGATTTACAGCGAGCGACGCGCGCATCGCCTAGGTCCGCAGTCCGTTGTGGTTTTGCAATTCCTCGGCGGGTATCTGTACGCCGACGAATTTGCGCCGACCCTGGCGCATGTTGTCATACCGTGCAAGGGCGTACAGCGGGAACGCGTTGCGATAGATGTGATACTTCAAATAGAACACGCACGGAAATCCCGTGCCGGTAAATTCGTCTTCGTCCCAGGTACCGTTTTCGTTCTGATTAGCAACGAGCCACGCAATGGCGCGCTCGACGCATGCATCATACGGCCCGCACACCGCGAGCAACCCAATGATGGCCCAAGCCGTCTGCGAAGCCGTGCTCTTCCCTTTCCCTTTCAACGCGGGATCGTAGTAGGAAAGAATCGATTCGCCGAATCCGCCATCACGATTCTGCACCGAACGCAGCCAGTTGGCCGCAGCCTGGCAATCCGCGCCCTTGGACAATCCAATCGTCTCCAGAGCGCGCAGCACGCTGCTGCTGCCATAAATGTAGTTCACGCCCCAGCGCCCGAACCAGGGACCTTCGGAAGTCTGATCGTGGCGAATAAACGCTCGCGCCCGTTGAATCACCGGATCATTCGCCGACCAGCCCATCTGGCCGAGGCATTCCACGGCGCGCGCCGTAACGTCCGCCGTCGAAGGATCCAGCATCGCATTGTGGTCCGCGAACGGGATGTGATTCAGGAATTGCAGATTGTTTTCGTGGTCGAACGCGCCCCAGCCGCCATCTTCGTTCTGCATGCTGACGAGCCACGCCAGTCCGCGCTGCATCGAGCGGCGCAAGCGCTCGGAGTCCGGATCGGCGACGCGCCCGAGCGCCATCAGCACGAATGCGGTATCGTCCACGTCCGGATAAAACTCATTCTTAAATTCAAACGCCCAGCCACCCGGCGCGGCATTCGGATTCTTGACCTGCCAATCGCCCGGCCCAAGGATCTGATTCGCCACAACCCAGCGCTCGGCAGCGATGAGCGACGGATGAGCAGGATCGAGTCCGGCTTCTTCCAGCGACACCATGGCAATCGCCGTATCCCACACCGGTGAAATGCAAGGTTGCACCCGCAACGTGTCGCCTTCCGCAATCTCGTACCGTTCCAGAAAACCGATTTCGCGCGCGACAAGCGGATCCTGCATGTCGCCGCCTTCAGCCAGCAGCGCAAAGATCGAATTCATCATCGCCGGGTAGATTGTGCCCAGACCTTCGCTGCGTTCCAGACGTTCCACCATCCAGTTACGCGCGCGTTCCAGCGCCGTCTTGCGGAATGGTTTCCAGCCAAGTCGTTCGTGCAGCTTCAACCCACGATCGAGCGCTAGGAACACATTGCGCCAGGAGATAACCCGCTTATCCCACTTAAAAGACTTCGGCCTGCCACCAGGAGTTTTGAAAAGTTCGCTGACCGTCACGCCCTCAGGCAGCTGCCAATCCGGCTTATACGCGTAAACCAGCGCTAGTGGAATGACGATTCCGCGCGTCCAGGACGACATCTCATGAATATTGATCGGGAACCAATCTGGCAAGAGCATCAGTTCGGGAGGAATCGAGGGAACGATGCTCCAGTCCACGCCGCCCACCATCGCAAGGTAGAAGCGCACGTAGGAGTTCGTCGCCTCCAGCCCGCCCAGCTCCAGGACTCGCTCTTTCGCACGCAATAGCGGCGGCGCCGAGGCCGATTCACCCGCCAGCCGCAGCGCGACGTAAGCCTTCACGGTGGCGTTCAGTTCAGAAGGACCACCCTCGAAAATGTTCCAGCCGCCATCAGGCAACTGCTTGTGCCGAATGTAGTTCGCAAGCTTTGCTGTTTTTTCGGATTCCAGCTGACCAAGAATATGGAGGTACAGGATGTAGTCGGATTCCAGCGTGGTGTCCGCTTCCAGCTCGGCCCACCAGTAGCCGTCCTGCGTCTGCGCGGAAAGCAGCCAGTTCGTAGCGCGCGCGACGGCTTGCTCGACCTGAAATTGGATGTTTCGGCTGCGAACAGTGGCCGTACCCTGCGAACTGCGCTCGTTCGGGAGGTCCACCTGCAGTCTTGCTTTCGGCGTCATCAATCCCTCAGTACTATTTGACAACATTCGCACCGTGTCCAACGTACCGCGGTGCTCCTCTGGCGACGAATCGCGCAACTGCGGGTTGCTGCGATCCACCCAGTGATGGATGTTCGAATCTATAAAAGGCCGACAGGCCGCTTTTTACCCTGCTAAACAGGTGCTGCGCGATGAATCGCCGTGTAAAATCAGCCCGCCCTGCAGCCCAAATTGCACAGTGTTCACGCTAACGCTAATATTATCTTTGGGTTTGCCCTTAGGGTCAACTAAAAACGGGCCGCCCGTTCCCATTACCAGTAGATGTAGGCGGAGACCAGATGGCTGCTTAAAATGTTTCAAACATGCAAACGGCCGGGAAAAGTGTGCAAAAATATTGTCGGAATTGCCCACAATCGCCGGGCGGGCTCAAAGCAAAAGCGAAGAGAAACCGAAATCAAGGTCGCACGCCAGAGATAAATCGCCACCGGATATCGATCGCCTCACCGAGCGGTACGCGACGTACCTTACTCGACCGCTTTCTCTTCCTCCAATTTGCGCACCCGTTCCGCCAGTTCCGGTAAACGCGACAACCAGCCATACTGCTCCTTGAATCGTGCGAACGGCCTCGCCGGAGTACCCCAGACCGTCTGGCCGCGCCGTATCGTCTTGTTGCTCGGGATGCCCGCCTGCGCTCCGATGATCGCATCGTCTTCCAGCGTGCAGTGCGGGGCGATGCCCACTTGGCCACCGATCAGCACCTGGGAGCCAACCGTGCAGCTGCCGGAAATCCCCACTTGGGCCGCGACGACCGTATTTCTACCGATGCGGACGTTATGGGCGACCTGCACCAAGTTATCGATCTTGACGCCAGTTCCAATTTGGGTCGCGTCCAGAGAACCACGGTCAATCGTGGTGTTGCAGCCAATTTCCACGTCGTTGCCAATTTCCACGCTGCCGATCTGCGGGAACTTGATGTGACGTTCGTCGCCGAACACATAGCCAAACCCATCGCCACCGATCACCGCGCCGCTGTGCACCTCTACGCGATCTGCCAGCCGAGCGCCGGCGTACAACGTCACGCGAGGATGCAGCCAACAGTTTTCGCCCAGGCGAGCGTCGCGTCCCACGAAGCAAAATGCGTCCACCGCAGTACCCGTGCCGATTTCCACTTCGTCTTCAATTACAACGTACGGCCCGACGCGGATGTTGGGAGCGAGCCGCGCCGTCGCAGCGACGATTGCAGTGGGATGAATTTCCGGTCGCAGCGGAGGTCGCGGGAGCAGCCACGCGGCCGCCTTCGCGAAGGCGAGCTTCGGGTTTTCGACTTCCAGAACGGTCTTGCCAGACAAATCCGCGCCCCGTATGGCGAGCACGCAACGCGCCGCGGAGGCCGCAGCTCGTTCAACCTGGCGCGGAGAGTCCGCGTAGATCAGATCCTCGGCGTTCGCGCTCTCTGGATTTGCGACGCCAGATATCGGCGCATGCCCGTCTCCCAGGATTTTGGCGCTCAGATGCTCCGCAACTTCACCAGCCGTGTGAATCATCACTGCACCTCGCAGCAAAATGAGTCGTCGCAAACAATTCGCGCGCTGCAGCGCGCGCCAAGCTAAAACGGGTAAATCGGCGGCTCGCCGGGAGGGCGCGTTTTCCATCTCTTGTGTACCCAAAGCCACTGACCGGGATGCGCGCGCACGAAATCCTCGATCACGCGTGTAAACCGCTGCGTGTTCTCCCGCACGTCCGCCTCTTCATCGCCCGTGCGCACCAGCTCGACGGGCGGTTCGAATCGCAGCCGGTATTTCTGCAGAGAGTCGTCCCAAGAAAGAAACCCGGGAACCACGGCCGCGTCCGTGCGCAAAGCGATGCGCGCCAAACCGGAAGTGGTGGACGCGGGAATGCCAAAAAAATCCACGAACACTCCTTCTTCAAGCGCGGTGTTGTGATCCGAGAGAATGCCCACCGTGCCGCCGTCCCCCAGCACCTTCAAAATCGCGCGCGCGGATTTATTTTTATCAATCGGACGATTCCCTGACAGACAACGGTAACGATTAATGAGCGCATCCACGCGTGCATTGGAAATCGGCCGAACCAGAAAATGCAAAGGGTGTCCGTAGAGTGCGTGCGCGAAGGAAGACAACTCCCAGGCGCTCATATGCCCGGTCAGGAAGAGCACGCCTTTCCCGCGGCGTTGCCCAAAATCGAAATTCTCAGCTCCATCAATCACTACGACACGCTCGATGTTCTTTCGCGTGTACCGTGGAAATTGCGAGAACTCGCCCGCCATCCAGCCGATTTGCCGGATCATGCCGCGGATGACGTCCTCGCGTTTCGCTTCGCTCCAGTCGGGAAATGCCAGCTTCAGATTAAACATCGCGGCACGGCGCAGCGGCGTGCGGAAAGCGTAGGCCACAGACGCGAAGGACGCACCCACGAATCGCACGGCCGGACGCGGCAACAGTCCTAATAACTTCAGCCCTGTCCACGCGACGGCATATTCCAACCATTCCCGCATAGCGGGCCATTATGCAAGAGCCTGCAGAGAGGATGCCAGCAATCGTTCGACGAGTGTGCGTTGGCATCGTCTGTCGCAATTGCCCTCTGCCGTGACCGGTCGCGATGATCTATTGTGTCAAGCGCGCGGCGCCTCGCTTCGCGAAACAAGTTTGGCGGCGGGGATGTTAGACTCATCGCGCTTTGAGCGAATTGACACAATCCCAGCGCAAGACGAGCCTCGTCACGCTTGCCATGGCGGCTTTAGCGATCCTGATCTCGCTGTTTGCGAATCTCGGTGCAATCGGCCTGGTCGGACCCGATGAACCTCGCTATGCATGGATCGCGCGCGCCATGGCGGAAACCGGCGACTGGGTTACGCCTCGGCTCTGGGGCGTTCCATGGTTCGAGAAACCGGTCCTCTATTACTGGGCGGCCGCCATTGGATTCTGGATACATTTGCCGGCAGAATGGGCGGCGCGTTTGCCTTCCGCGTTTGCAGCCTTGGCCGCGGCAATTGCGATCGGGTGGTTCGCTTGGCGTCACTGTGGCAGTGACGACGACCTGTCTGCAAGCCCGACGCTGCTCGCGCCCGTAGTCTTCTCCACCAGTGTTGCGGCGATCGGATTTGCGCGCGCCGCGACTCCAGACATGCTATTCAGCGCGGCGATCACCTTGGCGATGGTCTGGGCTGCAAGCGTCTTGAGGCGAGCCGGCGCGCTGCGCGTTCCAAACAACGCGTCGAAGGACGATCAAACACACAATCTGCTGGCGCTCCTGTTGTGGGGAGCGTTTCTCGGCGTCGGAGTGCTTGCGAAAGGACCGGCAGCCGTAATACTCGCGGGCGGCGCCGTAGCGATTTGGGCGCTCGCCACATCCCAGTGGCGCGCAGCGATCCGGCTGGCGCATCCCGTTGCTATCATGGCCTTCTGTGCCGTGGCGCTGCCGTGGTACGTGCTCTGCGCGCTACGCAATCCCGACTTCCTGCACGTTTTTATTTTTCAGCACAATTTCGAACGCTACTTGACGCCGCTCTTTCAGCACCAGCAGCCCTTCTGGTTTTTCGCGCCAATTACAATTCTCGCGCTTCTACCGTGGTCTGCATTTTTGATCGCGGCAGTACAGGAAGCGCTAAGGCTGTGGCGTGAAAAATCCTGGAGAAATTCTCCCGGTTTCTTCGTCGCCTGCTGGGCCGTCTTCCCCATCGTATTCTTCAGCTGCTCGCAATCGAAACTGCCAAGTTACATTCTCCCGGCCGCGCCCGCCCTCGCGCTGGTTGCCGCAATCAGTGCCAGCCGCGCGTTTCAGAGAAGTCGGTCCAACGCGATCCTGCTCAGCGCCGCAATCGGCGTGACCTGGATTGCGCTGGCCGCGATGTTCCTGTACGCGACGCAGCAGCCTCCATTCACGGATCTGGGCCGCTCCCTCTCATCGTTAGCGGTGCTAGCTCCGGCACTCGCCGTTATGGTCGCCGCGGGAATTCTCCACGCGGGAATGCGCAGAAACTTTCGTTTGGCGGTGGTCCTCTGTAGCCTGTCCGCCGTCGCCGCTCTGGAACTCGCCAATTTCGCAGTCCTGCCGTCGCTCGACCTCTATGCCTCAGCCAGGCCGCACGCAGAGTTCTTGCACAGCGACCTCCATCCCGAGCGAATCTTCACCTATCAATTGCGCCGCACATGGAATTACGGCCTCGCTTTTTACTTCCATCGCGAAATCCCGGAATGGTCACCGCAGGATCCAGACGCAGCTCTGGTGCTCACGTCCCGCGAAGGATTTGAAAAAATCGTAAAGGCTGGAAGATTTCGCGGCGCCGAGGAGCCGCCGCAAAAAGGCATCCTATACGTCCCCGTGCAGGCCGGTCCGCGCTAGTTGCTGGGAGCGCGAGACGTCGCCGGCAGATTTAACAGGAAGAAACTCACCACTTGGCTCTCGTAATTCTTGCGGTCGTCATCGGACATATCCGGATAACTGGTGCGATCGCGAATCATCTGCTTGGGCTCCGGCGCGCGCGTGAATAACTCGGTCATGCCCCTGGCCAGATCCGGGCGATCGTCTGACACGAAGAAAAGTTTCGGAATCCCCTTAGTTCGGATCAACTGCGCGGTGACGGCCGGCTGATTCCGATATTGATAATTGAGCATGCGAAAACCGAGATCGCAAAATTTGCTTACGTAAGGCAAGACCGTAAGACCCGAGCGTTTCACTTCGATCTGCACCATGTCGCGCGGATCAGCATAAGCATCGTCCACGATAAACGCGGAAACTCGCGGGTCGGAGACGGCATTCTCCAGCACCACATATCCGCCCATATCCACGCCCCACAGCCCGAAATGTTTCGGATCCACATCATCGCGCGTGGCCAGAGCGTTCATCGCCGACTGCAACTCCGCCACTTCGCGATAGCCGATCGTGGTGACGCCGGGGCTGGTGCCGTGCGCGGCAAAATCAAAGAGAAAAACGTTGAACTGCTGGTCCTGCAGCGCAGTAACCAGGGTCAATACATCCGAGCGTTGCGAATGAAAACCGTGACAGACCACGATGGTCGGCGAGCCGCGCAATCCCGGATAGAACCATCCGTCGCGCGTCCCGCCATTGGCAATCGGAAACGAAAACGCCACCGGATGCCCCATCATCACGTTCAGATCAACGCTTGAGCCTGCATGCGCAGTGTGGAGCACTTGGTACAACAGAAATCCGGAAAGGGCCGCAATAGACACAAATAGGAAGAGCGCAATCGCGAAGAGTCCCGAGAGGAGCTTAGCGATGCGCGTTGTTGGATAGCGTAGTTCTGAGAGGAAAGCCATCCGGTAAGCGCGGGCGCGCGCAATTCTCGCCTCGGCGAATTGCATGGTAGCACAATTTCCCGCAAGTGCAGGGTAGCCTGATGGTACAGGCAGTTACATTTCAGACAAATTCCCCAAAGCGCCAGAATCTGCATGCGTTACGTAGCTACGCCGCCGGCAAGGCCCGCCAGTTGGGTTCTACCGCCGCCCGTGCTTATAATGGCGTGGGGGTTGTTTCCTTTAATACATGCAGATTGTTGATCTCCGGCAAATTCAGGCGCGGGCCCTGGATCCGTTATTCCAGGAAGAAACTCGCCACTGGCGCGACGAGTTGCATTGGGACTACCGCTCTTCGATTGAGCTGATTCGCAGGTTCATCGATGCTCGATCGCTGGGCGGCTACGTGGCCATGGAAGATGGCAATCCCGCCGGATACGGCTTCTACGTCCTCGAAGATCACAAAGGGCTCATCGGCGGATTATTCGTTTCTTCCCACTTTTCGCAGGCGCCGATCACTCGCTCGCTGGTCACCGAAATGGTGGCGGCGTTGCACGCCACTCCTCGTCTGGAACGCGTCGAAGCCCAGCTCATGCCCTTCGGCACCGAACTCGATCCCGAGTTTCTTTCGCAGTATTTCAAGTTGTATACGCGACAGTTCATGTTGCTGACGCTCGCGGACGCCAAGCTCAGCGGAGCGCCCCTTTCCACGGGCCTGCGCCTGGAGCCGTGGACGGATCGCGGGTTTGAATCCGCCGCCCGCCTGATCCATCTGGCTTATGCCGATCATGTAGATGGAGAAATCAACGACCAATACCGCACCGAATCCGGCGGGATGAAATTCCTGCGCAATATCGTGCTGCTACCCGGCTGCGGCCAATTCTTGCCCGAGGCCTCTTTCCTGGTGCGTCCCGCGACAGGTGAGCGGCCCATCGGCATGGTGCTCACGTCTACGGTGGACGAACGCGTCGGCCACACCACGCAGATCTGCGTCATGCCCGGATATCAGGGCCACGGCATCGGCCGCGCCTTGATGGAAAGCTCCATTCAAGCGCTTCGCCGCAGGCGCTACGAATCCCTTTCACTAACAGTGACCAGTATCAACACTTCCGCCGTGCGCCTCTACGAACATCTGGGATTTCGCACCATCAAGAAATTCGCAGCCGGCGTCTGGCGGGGTTAGCGCAGTTACTTCTTTACGCGGTCCTTCAGCAGCACCTTTAGCTCGTCCATGAATTCCTTCACATCCTTAAAATCTAGATACACCGAAGCGAAGCGCACGTAAGCCACTTTATCCAGCTTCTTCAACTTCTGCATGATGTGCTCGCCGATGTCTTTCGTGGTGCGCTCGCGCTCCGGCGCTTCGCTGACGAACTGCTCCGCCTCATCCACGATCATTTCCAGCTTGCCCACTGGAACCGGCCGCTTCTCGCAGGCCTTGAGCAAACCTTGCAGCAACTTGGCGCGTTCGAATTTTTCGCGCCGCCCGTCCTTCTTGATCACCATGTACGGGATTTCGTCAATGCGCTCGTACGTGGTGAAGCGGCGGCTGCATTTCAAGCACTCGCGTCGCCGGCGGATCAGATCGCCGGTGCGCGCCTCGCGCGAGTCCACCACTTTATCGTCCAGATTCGTGCAGAAGGGGCATTTCACCGCGTTTCTTCTCCCGGTTTCGCTGCATGCGCACCGAGTGCAATTTCTTCCGCCACCGACTCGGCTTCCTGCTCCGCAGCCGTCGCCATCTTGCGCAAATCGCCCATGGACCATCCTTCGCGGAACAGCAGCGGCAATCCCGCCAGGCTGCAGGATGCAAACGTGAGCAGCCACACCACGATGGACATCGTCGCCGCCGGCACCTTTTCTACTCCAAAGATCAGCGTCAACACAACAAATGTCGCGACTTGCGCTCCGCCGCCCACGCCAGGAAATTGCACCGCGGAGCCGACCATGGAAAATGCCAGCACCAGCGCCGCATCAGCCAGCGTCAGTTCGCCCAGCCTGCCGCCAAAGGCGTGCGCGACCCACCAATAGCACGCCACGATCAGGAACCAATGCACGGCCGAAAGCGCAATCAAAGCGCCCAGATCATTCCAAGTTCGCACGCCCTGCAACCCCTCGGCAAATCCTTCCAGCAGCGCAATAATCTTGCCCCGCCAACCGACACGCCACGAAGGTTTCTTCAATCGTCGCGCCAGCCATTCCGCTCCGTAATAGCGAAAATAAATCAGAAACCCGACCGCCACGAGCAGCCCCACCAGCAGTAAACTGCCAGCCGAACGTGTCAGCCTCAACAACGATTCGTCTGCGGCAGTTACGAGGCCTCGCTGTTCGAAGAGCAGCAAAGCGGATCCCGCGATGACCGCAGTAGCAGCCACGTCGAACACGCGCTCCAGAACGTAAACGCCGAACATGCGCGGGATCGAAAGCCCGTCTTTCCGCGCAATTAGCATGGGACGAATCGGTTCTCCAGCGCGGCCCAGCAAAAAAGTGCAAGTGAATCCCATCAAAGTCGCACTGTACACGTTGCCGAAGTGCGCCGTCCCCAGCGTGCGCGAAAGACGCATCCAGCGCAGCGCACGAATCGCGAAACAAACGTAAATCGTCGCCACTGTGAGCACGAGCAAGGAAAGTTGCGCGCCGCGCAGCGACTGACCCACGGTGGTCCACTGGAACCCTTCCAGCGTGATCGAATTGCGGAACTTATAGCCCAAACCGCCAAGCGCAACCAGGGCCAGCAGCAGGAGGAGAATCCGTCGTGAAGTGCGCAGCATTGATTTTGCACCGTAACAGCAAGCTTCCGAGAGGTCAAGGCGGCTTTCGCGTTTCTTTCGCGGCGCGGTCCGAATTCCATCGCAGCGCTTGTGTTCCCGCTGCCAAGCTCGATAAGATGCGGCACAATGCAAGTCTCCGCGAACGCACGAGGCCGCTCGACGCCACGCGTCGTCCGGCCCGCGGAACTTTTTAGCCCCGGATTGCGTTACATCTTGTGAGGCTGAAAGGGAATGCAAGCTGCGAGGCTAAGGAAGATTGGAGCCGGACGCCCAACTGGTGCAGGGATGTCTCCGGGGCGAAGGGCCGGCCTGGGAGGAACTTGTGCGGCGGCACACCCGGCGCGTTTTCAATCTGTGCTACCGGTTCACCGGCAACTCTACCGAAGCCGAGGACCTGAGCCAGGAAGTTTTCCTGCGCATCTATCGCACGCTTGCGAGTTACCGGCCGGCTTTCGGAGCGTTTCCCACGTGGCTCACCAGCGTCACGCGCAACCTGCTGGTGGATCACTACCGCCGCACACGGCGCGACCGGCTGACGGATTCGATCGAGGATGCGATGCCCAAGCTGGAAAACAAGCAATCCGCGGCGCGTACTCCGGACAAGCTGGCCTTATTATCGGAATTGAGCGCGCAGTTACAACAGGGCCTTTCGCGGCTTTCGCCGGAATTGCGCGAGGCTGTGATCCTGCGCGATTTGCAAGGCCTCGATTACAGCGAGATTCAAACCGTCCTGGAAGTGCCCGAGGGTACGGTAAAATCCCGAATTAACCGCGGGCGCATCGAGCTGGCGCGCATCTTGGAAGAAATGGGGCTTCGACCGCAGAATTGATTCGCGGGAGTGAGAGTATGACGGACTGGAACTGCGCACGAAGTGAAGAAAGGCTGAGCGATTATCTCGAAGGGATTCTTTCGCTCGCCGAAGCCGCGGAATTTTCCACCCACGCCGGCAGTTGCGATGCTTGCGGCAAGCTGGTCAAGCAAGTCCGCGGCCTCGTCCATCAGATGAGCGCGCTCGATGCGCTCGAAACGCCGCCGCAATTAATTCCCAAGATCATCGAAAGCACCCTCGGCCCGCGCCGCAAGCAAAGTGGCGGCTGGCAACGCTGGTTCGCACGGGTCCCGCAATTCTGGCAACCGCAATTCGCCATGGGAGCGATCACGGTCGCGGCGACGATATTGATCGTCCTTTACACCACCGGAATTTCCCCAGCGAAACTGAAGAAGGCCGACCTCAGCCCCGCCAACGTTTTTCGTACCGCCAACAGACAGGTACATCTTACTTATGCCCGCAGCGCCAAATTCGTGAACGACCTCCGCGTGGTGTACGAAATCCAGACGCGCCTGCAGCCCGATGCCGAGCCTTCTCCTGCGATCACGCCGGCACCTGCGCCGCAACCGAACTCGCAGCCGCCGTCCGTGAATCCGCAGGAGAAGTCGCAAACCTCGCCGCATCCCAGCCACAGTCAATCGCGCAACGGCGCGATGCTGGCGTCTCTGCTTCACAGAAATTGGGCGGAAAATGTGGGCGTGATTGTGATTGGTGACATTCCCAGGAGCCCTCGATGAATTGTGCGGTGCACACGGATGTGCCGGCCACCGGGTTTTGCCGCAATTGCGGCAAAGCGCTGTGCCCGCAGTGTACGCGCGAAGTGCGCGGCGCGCTTTACTGCGAGGACTGTCTCGCGGGACTGCTAGGAGCTCCGCCCGCGCCAGAACCCGGAAAGGCAGAAGTGAATCCGGGACTCGCTGCCACGCTGGGCATCATCCCGGGCCTGGGCGCTGTGTACAACGGTCAATACCTCAAGGCCCTCATTCACGTGCTGATCTTCGCCGGCCTCATCGCGGCCCTCAGTAGCGACCTGCCGGACGCCTACAACGCATTTCTCGGAATCGCTCTCGGCTGCTTTTATTTTTACATGCCCATCGAGGCTTACCGCACCGCGCAGGCCCGCAAAAAGGGAGAGCCCGAGCCAGCTAATTTGATCGAAGGACCCGATCGCAAACCCATCGGCGCATTCGTCCTGATTGGCATCGGCATTCTGGTGCTGCTCGCGAACTTCGGCCTGTTGCAGCGCGAGTGGTTTTCCAAGAGCTGGCCCGTAGGTTTGATCCTGATCGGCGGATGGATCCTTTGGGATCGGCTGCACAAGCGTTCCTAGGGAACAGCAAAATGAGCGACTCAAATCGAACGGTGTGCCACTGCCTGCATTGCAAAATTCGCGGCCTGATGGGTCCGCTGATGATCATCACCGTTGGCGTGCTTTTCCTGATCGGCGAATACACGCGCTTCAGTTTTTTGGAGCTTTGGCCAGTCCTATTAATCGTCGCCGGTGTCGTGCTCACCGCGCAGTCGCTCGCTTCCAAAGAAGGCCATCTCGGCTCGTGAGGCGCGCGTGAGCGACGGCAGACAACAACGCAGTTCGATATTCAGCGGCTTGCTTCTGATCGTCCTCGGAACCCTGTTTCTCCTCGCGCGCTTCCATCCGGACCTGGGAATTTGGCACTTATTCTGGCGCTTTTGGCCCGTGCTGATCATTCTGTGGGGCATCGCCAAGCTCGTGGATCACATGAGCGCACAGCAAGCCGGCGACGCACGCCCGCCATTGCTCACCGGCGGCGAAGCGGCGCTGCTCATCCTGGTGGTCTTGGTTCTGGCGGGCATGGGAATTTATTCGAAGGTACGCGAAAAACATCCCGACATGAACATCGACCTCGATGTTTTCAACCACAAATCCTCGCAAAGTGAAGAACTCCCACCGAAAACAATCTCCGCCGGCGCGCACGTCATGATCACGACAGCGCTGGGAAACATCCTGGCCCATGTGGGCGACGGCAACGAGCTGCGCGTCAGCGTCACTGAAACCGCGGAGGCCTCGAACGAGTCGTCGGCTGAGGATCTCTTGAAGTCACTGAAAGTGGTGATCGAGCAAACCAAAGACGGCTACAGCGTTCATCCCGTAAAACAAGAAACGGACACAGGACACATAACCGTGGACTTCGATGTGACCCTTCCCAAGAGCGTCTCGCTTTCCGCGGATTCGCATCACGGCGATATCTCTGTGTCCGGCCTGGCCGGAACGGTGAACCTCACAACGCAGATGGGAGATATCGAAGTCCATGACATCGGCTCCGATGTATCCGCCCAGCTTGTGAAGGGTAACGCGCGCCTCGACGATATCACCGGCAGCGTCCGCATCACCGGCCACGGCGACGAAATCGAGTTGAATGACGTCGCGGGTGACGCCACCCTGCAGGGCGAATTCTTCGGCCCGGTGCGCATCCGCAACGTCACCAAGACCACCCATTACACATCGCAGGCCGGCGATCTTACGCTGGCGCATCTCACCGGACTGCTCGAACTGGATTCCGGACAGATTGACGTATCGGACGTCGGCGGCTTTGCCAAACTCGCCACCCATGACAAGGACATCCGAGTCGAAAATGTCGCCGGCCGCCTGGACATCGCCGGAACGCACGGCGACATCAAGGTGACCTACGCTCAACCGCCGCGCGAAGACATCAACATCGCGAATGGCACGGGAGAAGTGGATCTGACGCTGCCCGCAAAATCGAGTTTCGAAATTTCCGCGATTTCGCGTTCCGGTGAAGTGCAAAGCGACTTCGAGGCGCCAGGGTTACAGCCCGCCGACGACAATGGCACAGGCCGCCTCAGCGGCAAGGTCGGCTCCGCCGGCCCTAAAATCCAGATCGCCACCAGCTACGGCACCATTTACTTGCGCAAGTCTTCCTGAACTTTTTCCTGAACTTCGCCGCCACGCAAGCGCTCGAGCGTCTTGAAAAATTCAGGAAATGAAACACCGACGCACTCGGAGTCTTTGATCACCGTATCGCCCTCGGCTCCCAGCGCCGCTACCGCCAGCGCCATTGCAATGCGATGATCGCCCTGCGGATTCACCTTTGCGCCGCGCAGCTTGCTCGTCGCCGTGCCCGCGCCGGACTCATGGCCTTCCAGGCGCAATCCATCGGGAAATTCCTCCAAGCGCGCTCCCATCTGCCGCAAACCTTCTGCGAGCGTGGCGATGCGGTCGCTTTCCTTCACGCGCAATTCTTGCGCATCATGAATCTCAATTCCCTTCTCCGTGAACGGCCCCAGCGCCGCGAGCATCGGCAATTCATCAATCATTTCCGCCACTTGCGCGCCCGAAATGCTGCCGCCCACCAGCGGCGCGTGACGCACCGAAACGTCGCCAATGAGTTCTCCATCGCGCGATTGCACTGACGCCAGATTGATCGCAGCACCAATCGAAATCAGAAAATCCAGCACGCGCGTGCGGGTGGGGTTCAGCCCCACGTTGTGCAGCATCAGCGACGATTCCGGCAGCACCAGCGCCGCACCAATCAGGAACACCGCCGACGACAGATCGCCCGGGACAATCAATTGTCGCGGCTGCAATTTCGGTCGCGGCTCGATGCGGACTTGGTCCTTAGCTACCGTGACGTTGGCCCCGAATTCGCGCAGCGCGAGTTCCGTGTGGTCGCGCGTCCTGACAGACTCACGGACGATGGTCAGACCATCGGCGTACAAACCAGCCAGTAGAATCGCCGATTTCACCTGTGCGCTCGGCACCGGCAGCGTGTAGTCAATCCCGTACAGTTTTCCGCCGCGAATTTCCAGCGGCGCGCGGTCCCCATCCGTGCTGCGAATGTCCGCGCCCATTTGCCGCAGAGGATCAACCACTCTGCGCATGGGGCGGCGGCGCAATGAGCTGTCGCCGGTAATGGTAGAAGTGAACCTTTGCCCGGCCAGAACACCGGATAGCATGCGAATCGTCGAACCGGAATTTTCCGCGTCAATCGTTCGGCGGGAAGCTTTCAGTCCATCGAGCCCCTTTCCCGCGATGCGCACGTGCTCGCCCTTCGCATCCACCGCAATCCCCAGCCGCCGACAACATTCCAGCGTGCTGGCGCAGTCCGCCGCCGGGGAAAAGTTGCGAATCTCGCTCGCACCCTCTGCCAGCGCGGCTAGAATCGCGTAACGATGCGAAATCGATTTGTCTCCGGGCAGTTCCACTACACCGCTGACGCTTCCACCGGGCGAAATCGTCTTTCTTGCCATCGCAAGATTCTAGCATGGCGCGATTTGCTTCCCCGGTATGCGGCAGGTATCATGAGCTTCTGATGCTCGTGGCCCTCCGGAAACTCCTTCCAACCTTTCTCGCCGCTCTGATTCTCCTAACCGGCCCTGCAGTGGCAAGAGCGGACGACACGCCCGCAATTTTTCCGCTGAGCCAGGTGCAGCCCGGAATGAAATGCGTCGTCTACACGATATTCACTGGCGACCAGATCGAAAAAGTGGACCTGGTCGTTCTGGGCGTGCTGCACAACGCGATCGGCCCGAAGCAGGACATCATCCTGGTCCAGCTGCTGGGCGAAAAGGTAGAACATACCGGTGTGGTGGCCGGGATGAGCGGAAGCCCGGTCTATTACGATGGCAAATTGGTCGGCGCGCTGTCGCTGAAGCTCGGTGTCTTTACCAAGGAAGCCATCGGCGGCGTGACGCCAATCGAAAACATGCTTGATGTGGGAAAAGCGCCGGAACTCCCTGCAAATTTGTCTGCGTCAGCTGCAGCCGTCAGCGCGCCAACGACGAATACTGGAAATACTTTCTCTGCGTCGCGCATCCCCCTTCCCGAAAATTTCGCGCACCAGACCAGCGCCGGCTCGGGCCAATTTCTGGTGCCAATCGAAACTCCGCTGATTTCCACCGGCTTGTACCCGGAAACGATCGCGCAATTCAGCAAGCAGCTCTCTGGATGGGGCATGACGATGATGGCGGGGGGCACCGCCGCGGCCACACCGGAGGACGCACAGCTGAAACCAGGCGACATGGTGGGAGTGGAATTAATTCGCGGCGATCTGTCGATCACTCCCGGCTGCACCGTCACCACCGTAGACCACGGTAAAATCCTCGCCTGCGGTCATCCCATATTTTCCTTCGGCAACGTCTCGATGCCGCTGGCCCGCGCGCATGTGGTCACGACGCTTGCTTCCGCGATGGCTTCCACAAAAATCATCACCACTGGCGGGACCATCGGCACGCTGACGCAAGATCGCGTCACCGCCATTGCCGGCCATTTGGGCGAAGGGCCGCCGATGATCCCCGTGGACGTGACCCTCGTCTCCGGCGACGCGCAAAAGCAATTTCATTTTGAAGTAATCGAGAGTCCGCAGCTCACTCCGGTGCTGGTGGCCGTGGCAACCTACAACGGAATCGTAGGCAACACGGCGTATGGCGAAGGTTCGACGCTGCAACTCGACGGCGAGATTGCGATCCAAGGGCACACCACTGTTACGCTAAAAGATCTGTTCGCGCCGACCGATATGCCTGTACCCGGCGGATTTTTTGTCGCCACCGGCGTGCAGAGTATTTTTGCGCAGATCTACTCGAATCCTTACGAAATCCCGCACGTCGCCGGAATTCATCTGCGCGTCACCGCGCTGCCGGAGCGCCGCGCCGCCACCATTGACGACGCCTGGGTGGAAGCAAACGAAGTCCGGCCCGGCCAGACCGTCAACGTGAAAGTCCAGCTGCGCTCTTATCGCGGCCCCGCGTTCGTGCGGGAATTTCCCATCACGATTCCCATACAGGCCGCGCGCGGCCCGCTGCAACTCGTCATCAGCGACGCGGAGACCGCGAATCGCACCGTGCAATCACTCACTGCCAGCTCCCAAGGCCAGTTGCCCGGCCTCGAGGAGCTGATCAAACTGATGAACCGCACGCACCAAAACGACCGACTGTACGCCACGCTGCTGCAACCCACGCCCACGTTGATGGTTGAGGACAAAGTGATGCCTAATGCGCCGGCATCCGCAATCAATGTTCTGGACCAGCGGCAAAGCCCCGGCGGCGCGCGCCTGCTGTATCAGTCCACCGCGGGAGAGTGGTCCGTTGAAATGCATCAAGTAATCTCGGGCGAGCGAACGCTGACGATTACCGTGAAGTAGGGCAGGCCGCAAAAGATGCCTGGCGGCAAAGATGTCCCGCAGTAAAGGAGATTGGCAGCGATGACACGGCGACTCATCTTGACGTGCCTTCTGGCGATAGCGCTGATCGCGCCCGCGCTCGTGTACGCCGAGCACACGCATTTCTGGCGGCAATCCGACTACTCGGACTTCGAGAAAGGCACAGCCAAAGGTGTCGCCATCCGGAGCGACGGCAAGCTGGTCCCGGCGCCGCAATTCGCAGCTTTCGCCGATCCTGATTTGATGTATCTCTGGGCCTTGCGCACAGATTCGCGCGGCCGCATATACGCAGCAGGCGGCTCGGACGCAAAAGTCCTGCGCTTCGACGACCCAGCCAAGCCCACCACAGTCTTCGAAGCCCCGGAACTTTCCGCGCAATCCATTGCATTCGACGCTCACGATAATCTCTACGTAGGCACATCGCCCGATGGCAAAGTCTACAAAGTCACTCCCGATGGGCAAAAGACCGTCTTCTTCGATCCCAAAGCGAAATACATCTGGGCGTTAGCGCTGGATGCACAAGGAACTCTATTCGTCGGTACCGGAGACAAAGGCGAAATCTTCGCCGTAACTCCCGACGGCAAGGGCCAGCTCTTTTACCAAAGTGACGAACGCCACGCGCGCTCGCTGGCCTTCGATGCCAAAGGCAATCTCCTCGTCGGCACCGATCCAGGCGGATTAATTCTGCGCATCGAAATCGCGCGCGCAACCGCGTCAAAAGTGTCGCAAGCTCCGCCCAGGGCCGGCGCGTCCTTCGTCGTTTACGAAACAGACAAAAAGGAAGTAACGTCGCTGGTAACAGATTCCAGCGGCAACCTCTACGCCGCCGCCATCGGCGAAAAACAACGCCCCGCGACCCCAGGCCCGCAAACACTCATCACACCGCAGCTAGCTCCGACAACACCAGCGCTCGCAGCACAGGGCGCCGTAACCGTAGCACTCCAGGCCGCGGCGGCCGCGCAACCGCCTCCCGCGTTCTCTCTCTTCCCTTCAACGACCGGAGGCGCGCAAGTGGTGAAAATTTCCCCCACAGGCTCGCGCGAAACGCTCTGGACCTCCCGCGACGACCTTGTTTTCTCCATGGGGTTTTCGCCAAACGGAAAAATCCTTCTTGGCACGGGAAATAAAGGCGCCATCATCGAGCTCCAAGGCGACAATATTTATTCGATCGTCGCCAAGACCGCCTCGTCGCAAGTAACCAGCTTGATCGCAGGACGCGATGGCCAGCTCCTCGTCGGCACCGCCAATCCCGGAAAAATCTTCACGCTCGGCCCCGCCCGGGAAACGCAAGGCACTTTCGAATCCGACCCCTTCGACGCCAAGATTTTCTCGCACTGGGGACGCCTCACCTGGTGGGGCGAAAGCGGCGCAACGCAGGGAAAAGTTTCCTTCTACGCGCGTTCCGGCAACACCTCAAATCCGGAAAAAGAATGGAGCCCGTGGTCCGGCCCCTACAAAAGCGCCAGCGGCGAATCCGTAAGCTGTCCGCCGGCCCGCTTCCTGCAGTGGAAAGCAGTATTCCAAATCGCCGACAAGCGCGACGCGCCGGAAGTTTCCTGGGTCAGCGTCGCCTACCAACCGGAAAATGTCGCGCCCGTCGTGGACGACATCGCCATCCAAGATCCCGGCGTCCGCGTGCAAGGATTTTCAGTCTCGCCCGGCGGTCCCACAACCGCAGCGTCCGTGCAACTCAAAACGCCACAGCGTACGACAAGCGGCGCCAATCCCTTTCCCAACATCGGCGCGATGTTGGATAGCACCTTATCAAAACCGCTGAAGATGGACGTGCCACCGCAAGGATTCGCAGAAAAAGGCTATCAAAGCGTCCTCTGGAGCGCGCACGACGACAACGACGATGATCTGGTTTTCTCGGTTTACTACCGTGGCGAGGGCGAAGAAACCTGGCGCCTGCTGAAAGATAAACTCACGCAGCGCTTTTATTCCTGGGACAGCACCACCATGCCCGACGGCGCGTACTATCTGAAAATTGTTGGCTCGGATTTGCCCTCAAATCCCCCAAGCCAGGCGCTCACCAACGAACGCATCAGCGAGCGCTTCGAAATTCAAAATACTCCGCCGCGAATCGAAAATCTCCGCGCGGACACCAGCGGCGCGGCGGCGAAGATTACGTTTGATGGAGTAAGCTCCGGCCTGGCGATCACCCGCGCGCAGTACAGCGTAGATGCCGGCGACTGGCTAATCGTCTTTCCCACAGGCGGACTGTCGGATGGGCCAAAGGAAAGCTATCAGCTCGACCTTCCGGGCCTCGCGCCAGGCGCGCACACTTTCTCCGTGCAAATTTCCGACCGCTTCGACAACACGACGGCGGCGCAAGTGGCTTTCACCGTGGCGTCGCGGTCCGCCAAGTGATTCCGGCCGCTGAGTCCGGCGGGCAACCCGCTAGTTATCCCAATTGCGCGACACCGACGTACGCTCGAAGCGATCAATTGCCGCGCCGATCGACATCATTCCAGTTATGTCCCGATCCTTCTCGACGCGCACGACTCGCGCGCTGCAACGCACGTCTTCCGGCGCACGCGCGGTCAATGCGGTGGGCAGCGTAAAAAAGATCTCCACCGCTTCGCCAACGCTCAGATTTTGCCGGGTCTTGAATGCGATGCCCCGCTCGGAAAGGTTCACAATTTCGCCTTGCTGCGGCAGCGGAATGGTCGTCAGTATTTTCGCATTCGCGTGCGCCGGCGCCGCCGCGACGCTCGCCACTCCCATCGTCGCGTGCTGTTCCGGGACCACATTGAACCGCGCAGGGATTGCGTAGGATTTCCGCGGGGCGATGCGACGCTAGTGGCTCGACATGGACTCCTCCTCGGGAGCTTTGGATCTTGCTTGTTCTCGAAGTGACTGCCGGAAGGGGTACACTGACGATGGCACTTGCGTTGGTCCGCGTCAAGATGATTAATGTTCTCTGGCGAACCTAAATCACATCGCCATCGCTGCAAATCCATTTCCACTCGAGATGTGCCATAATGCCCCACTGCGTGTCCCATGTCCCTTCATAGCAAATCAACCGAACTCCAACCGAACGCGCACCAGCCGCTCAACTTTGCTGCGGCGAACCTGACTCTGAACGCAATTCGCGCCGCGCATCGTCTCATCGCCCCGCGCATCCACCGTACGCCCGTCTTTACTTGCGCGTCTCTCGATCAGATCGCCGGCGCGCGCCTCTACTTCAAGTGCGAAAACCTGCAAAAGACGGGCTCATTCAAGATTCGCGGCGCCACCAACGCGGTCTTCTCCCTGACAGACGAGCAAGCAAAATTTGGCGTTGCCGCGCCATCTTCCGGCAACCACGCCGCAGCACTGTCCCAGGCGGCGCGCTGGCGCGGAATCCCCGCCTACATCGTCATGCCGCGGAACTCCTCGCCGGCGAAAAAGAGCGCGGTAGAAGCCTACGGCGGGCAAATCACTGAATCCGAGCCGAATATCGCATCGCGCGAAGCCGTCACCGCCCAAGTGATCAAGCGAACCGGTGCGTATCTGGTGCATCCTTACAACGATGCGCGGGTTATCGCCGGACAAGGAACCGCGGCGCTGGAGTTGCTTGAGGAAATCCCCGATCTCGATGTGATGATCACCCCGGCCAGCGGTGGCGGATTGCTCAGTGGCACCGCCATCGCCGCGAAGAGTCTGCGCCCAACGATCCGCGTGATAGGCGGTGAGCCGCGCAACGCGGACGACGTTTACCGCTCGCTCGCCTCTGGAAAAATCGAAGCGGCGGCAGCCACCGAGACCATGGCGGACGGATTGCGCGCCACCTTGTGCCCGCTCACGTTTTCAATTCTTCGCGAACGAGTGGACGAAGTGTCGCTGGTGACGGAAGAAGAAATCGTGCAGGCCATGCTGTTGTTGTGGGAGCGCACAAAATTGGTCGTAGAACCTTCCGGCGCCGTGGCCGCTGCGCCGGCGCTCTTTCGAAAAGTCGGCGCCGCGGGCAAGAGGATCGGCATCATCCTCTCGGGCGGGAACCTCGACCTGCGCAAACTTCCCTTCTCCTAATTCCATTTATTCCGCGCACTTTTTTCGCAGCAATCGCTCTGCTATCTATAGGTCGTCGAGCGGGCGCCAATCATTCGGTGGAAATGCAATCCTCCAGAAATTAGGCGCTGGAGAATCGAATTCGATGGGAATCTGAAATCCGTCGGGCATCTCGCGCGATGGACGGACCACCTTGCAGGCCACGCGTTCCTTCGTTCCAGAATGCTCCAGCACGAAGCGTGTTTCCGGCGGCAGTCCCTGTTTCAGAATAATCATGGCACCGTGATTGTTCACGCTCAGCGTCACGGTTTCAAATGTTGTGAGTTTGCCGTTGAGCGCCACGTACAGGCTGGCGCGTACACGAAGTAGCACGCGCTGACTGCGCCGTTTTTCCTCTCCCGCGGCCGCGTGAGCTTCGCCCGCCAACCCGACTTTGTGCGCTCGCACCGGACTGGGCGGCGCTGCCGCCCGAGCGGGCGTCGGCGCTGATCTCAGCGGTGACGCATAAGTTCTCGCTGCAGGGACCCTTAACGGTTCAAGTTTCAAAGCTCCACACCCCAGAAATTTTGGTCGGCCGAAATGAACTCTACCCCCACATCCCAACCGTCCGGCCGCCGCATCCCCTTCCACACGACGTGCCCATCCACAGCGCGGCGCGTGGCCATGTTTGTCACGCGTAATCTCTGTTGCAATTCAACTTCCTTTGGAGACACCAGCAGGCAGCCGTAGGCATTCACGACCCGGGTTATCGCGGGCTCCTGGCTCAGCGGGCCGCCGTGCCCGTTCAACTCTATCGTGACAGGCACGCGCGAATTCATCCGCGGACCGCGCCGCTTCTTGCGCATTCTTATGTCTCTAGGCAGGTCGACACCAAATGGCATCCTGATTGACTCCCCGCGAGGCTGGCACGAAACACGGGTAAGCAATCCCACATTCCGGGACGTATGCACGTCCTGAACTCATGCTAGATAGCAGCACTAGTACGGTCAATGGTACGAAGTGACAGGTAGTTTTGGTACAGCTTTAGATGCGCACCTGTACTCGCGGACAAGCAGACGAAGAATTTACGAAGCGAGAAATTTCCGTTCGGCGACCTTGCTAATCCGCGGTAACGTGGCCATCCGCAAGATCGGCATTCCTTTTTCCGGTCACTTTCCCAAAATGGTCCTCCAGCCAGCGCTGGAACGTATCCATATATGTATAGAAGACCGGCGTCAGGTATAGCGTAACCATTTGCGAGAAGATCAGGCCGCCGACCACTGCCAGCCCCAGCGGGCGACGCGCATCCGCTCCCGCGCCGATACCGAAAGCGATGGGCACCGTGCCCATCAGCGCCGCCATGGTCGTCATCGTGATCGGGCGGAAGCGAATCAGGCAGCCCTCGTAGATCGCTTCCGCCGCCGTCTTGTGCCCGGTGCGTTCGCGTTCCACAGCAAAGTCCACCATCATGATCGCGTTTTTCTTCACGATCCCGATCAGCATGATGACACCTACGAATCCGTAGAGGTCCAGGCTCAGATGGAAAATCTGCAGCGTCAGGAGCGCGCCGAATGCTGCGGACGGCAGCCCCGAAAGAATCGTGATCGGATGAATGAAACTCTCGTACAGAATTCCCAGCACGATGTAAATCACCAGGACAGCCATCAGTAGTAGCAGGCCGAGGCCGGTGAGCGAAGCCTCGAACGCTTTCGCGGTTCCCTGAAATTGTGCCGTCACCGTGGGGGGCAGTTCTTCGCGCGCCAGCCTCTTCACGGAATCCACGGCGTCGCCGATGGCTGTGTCATTCGCTAAATTGAAAGATATCGTGACTGCCGGAAGCTGGCCGAAGTGATTCACGGTGAGCGGCCCCAGGCTGGACGTAAGACGAGCCACTGCGCTCAACGGCACCAGCGTCCCGCTGCTCGAGCGGATATAGAGCATTGAAAGAGCCGCGGGATCTTTCTGGTATTTATCCTGCAGCTCCATGATCACCCAGTATTCGTCGTTGGGTGCATAGATGGTGGAAACCTGCCGCTGGCCGTAGGCGGTATAGAGCGCATCTTCGATTTGTTCGGCGGTCACGCCCAGCGCTGAAGCTTTGTCGCGATCAATGTTGACGTTCACCTGCGGATTCGCGATCAGCAGGTCGCTCGTCACATCTTGCAAGCCTGCAAGCTTGGCCATCTTCTGTTGAAACGCCGCCGATTCGCGGTAAAGCTCCTGTGTGTCCGGGCTTTGCAGCGTGAGCTGGTATTGGCTTTTGGTAAGTTCGCCGCCCACCTGGATCGGCGGCAGGTTTTGCATGTAAGCGTTCATGCCGGTCACGGTTGCGAATTTCACGCTCAATTCGGCGATCACCTCATCAATCGTGGTGCGATGCGCAAAGAGCGGCGAGATCGCTCGCAGCGCGCTTCCCACGGCCGGAACCGTGCCGTACTTCGCCTGCCACGCCAGTATTGTTGGACTCGGGATCAGCGCGCGGTCGGGGCGGTCTTTCAGGTGCAGGAACATGATTCCCGAATTGCTCGACGAAAAGTCGCCCACGCCCGAAAAAAAATCCCGCACGTTAGGATCCGCTAGCGCGATCTTGTTCAATTCCAGCTGGTGCGCCCGCATCGAATCAAACGAAATTCCCTGCTGCGCTTCTGTGGAAATGAAAATCTGGGAGCGGTCTTCCGGCGGCAGAAATCCCTTGGGTATCACCACAAATTGCCAGACAGTAACAATCAATATAACGCCGGAAACCGCCATCACGAACACACGGTGACGCAGCGACCACTGCAGCGAAACGTCGTAGTAGTGCAGCAGACGATCGAAAAATCGCTCCAGCGCCATATAAATGCTGCCGTGCTTCTGTTCGGCCACAGGGCGCAAAAATCGGCTGCATAGCATCGGCGTGAGGGTCAGGGAGACGAAGCCGGAAACCAGAATCGCTGTGATGATGACCACCGCAAACTCGTGCAACAGCCGCCCCATGATTCCGCCCATCAGAAACACAGGCAAGAACACGGCTGCCAGCGAAATCGTCATGGATAGAATCGTGAAACCAATCTCGCGCGACCCGCTCAGCGCGGCTTCCATCACGCCCTCGCCCATTTCCATGTGGCGCACGATGTTTTCCAGCATCACGATGGCGTCGTCCACCACGAAGCCCACCGAAAGCGTCAGCGCCATCAGCGAAAGATTATCAATCGTGTAGTTCAGCACATACATCACGCCGAACGTGCCGATGATGGACATCGGCAGCGCAAAACTGGGAATCAACGTGGCGGACAGATTTCGCAAGAACAGGAATATGACCAGGATCACCAGCGCAATGGCTAGAAACAGCGTGAATTTCACGTCCGCAACGGAATTGCGGATGGATTCCGAAGCGTCGTACAGCGTTTCCATCTGAATGGAAGGCGGGATGATCGCGCGAAACTGTGGCAGAAGTTGTTTTACTGCATCCACAACTTCCACGGTGTTTGTGCCGGGCTGACGCTCGATCGCGAGCACCACGGAATCCGTGTCGTTCCACCAATTCGCGACGCGATTGTTCTGCACGCTGTCGAGAACTTTGCCCACGTCTTCCAAACGCACCGGCGAGCCGTTGCGATACGCGATAATCAGCGGGCGATACACCGAGGCATGCGTCAGTTGCCCGTCGGCCTGTAGCGTAAACGCCCGATGGTCGCCGTACAAAGTTCCCACCGGCAGATTCACGTTGCCGTTCTGCACCGCGGTATGGACTTCGTCAATTCCGATTTGCCGCGTGGCCATCGCCTGCGGATCCAGTTGAATCCGCACCGAATATTTCTGCGAGCCATACACCTGCACCTGCGCCACGCCTTTCACCATCGAAATCCGCTGGCCCATCAGCGTTTCCGCATAGCGGTCCACGGTGTAGCCCGGCAGCGATTTCGAGCCCATCGCGACGTACAGGATGGGCTGGTCCGCAGGATTCACTTTGTTGTACGTCGGCGGCGTAGGCATGTTCGGCGGAAGCTGCGAAGAAGCGCGCGATATTGCCGCCTGCACGTCTTGCGCTGCGCCATCAATGTTGCGGCTGAGGTCGAATTGCAATGTGATCGAGGTTCCGCCGAGCGAGCTCGAGGAGGTCATCGAATCAATGCCGGCGATGGTGGAGAATTGCTTTTCGAGCGGAGTGGCGATCGCAGAAGCGACGGTGTCTGGACTCGCGCCCGGCAGTGAAGCGCCGACTTCAATCGTGGGATAGTCAACGTTAGGAAGTTCGCTCACCGCGAGCGCGCGGTAGCCGAGGATTCCGAACAGCAGAATCGCAAGCATGACCAGGGTGGTCATGACTGGCCGGCGAACAAATGGTTCGGCGATGCTGATCATCTTTGTGCGGTGAACCTCTCTAGCTTCCCGCGCTAGCCGCTTTTACTTGTACTTTGATTCCCGGAATCAGGCGCAACTGCCCGTCGGTGACGACCGTATCTCCGGGCGCGACCCCGCTCGCAATCACCGATTCGCCTTCTAATTGCCTCGCCACTTTTACCGGGCGCGATTCCACCGTCTGATCCGCTTTCACGACAAAAATAAAATCACCAGACTGGCCCGCTTGCACCGCCTGCGACGGAACCACGATAGCTTTTTCTTCTTCCGCGAGGCGCAAGGACACCGTGGAAAACTGCCCCGGCCACAAACGATGATCCTCGTTCGGAAAAGTTCCCTTCAGTTTGATCGTTCCAGTGGTGTTGTCCACGTTGTTGTCCACGAACGTTAGATAGCCCACTTCGGAGACCGTTTCGCCGTAAGGCGTTGCTTCGATCTGCAGACGCCCGCCTCCCATATACTTTTTCACGACGCCCAAATATTGTTCGGGCACGGAGAAATCCACGAAGATGGGCGAAATCTGGTTGATCACCACCAGAATCGGAACGTCGTTCTCTTTCACCAGGTTTCCGGGATACACCTGCAACGCTCCGGTGCGCCCGTCAGTCGGTGAATAAATCGTGCAGTACTGCAGCTGCAGCTTGGACGATTGCACCGCGGCCTGGTCGGCGTGAACCAACGCTTCTTGCGCGTCCGCGGTGGCTTTCATCTGGTCGTACTGTTCTTTGGGCGCGACGCCCGCGTCGTAAAGCTTTTGGTAGCGCGCGGATTGCACCTGATTGAGTTCCGCCTGCGCTTGGTCGCGCGCGAGGTTCGCTTCGGACTGCGCGAGCGCCGACTGAAACGGCCTGGCATCAAGCGTGAAAAGCAGGTCACCTTTGCTGACGAAGTCGCCCTGCTTGAAATGCACCTGCTCCAGGATGGCGTTTACCTGGCTCTTGATTGAAACCGTCGAGTAGGCTTCCGCGGTGCCGATTGCCGTGAGATTGATCGGAACGGTTTTCTGTACCGCTTTCGCTACCGTCACCGGAACCGCGAGATTCGGCGCGGTTTCCGCGGTCTTGGTGCTGCAGGCGGAGAGGCAGAGCAGGATCGCTGGCAGAACCGCCGTGAGCGCGGCGCGCATGAAAACCCTTTGGAGTCGTTGCGTCATGGTTCGTTTGGGTGGCTGCGAAAAGTTTCGGTTATCCGCTTGCCCAGCACGATCGGGACACGAGCTGCGGTCGATTTCCGGGCGCGATTTCCATCTATTTTACAACCTGTCGCGCAGATTGGGCCAAGATTCTGCGTTGCAGCCGCAGGCGATTCGATTTCACATCCACTTGCGGTATTTACGTACACCCCGGCAACCTTTTAGACGTAAGACAACGCGGAAGGCTTCATGAAAAATTAGGCGCGGGGTCAGACGGCGGCGGCTTGGTCGAGGAACCACAGCACGCGGCCATTGGCCGGGCGGATACGTCCGGCTGGGTATGTGCTGGGACGACCGTCCGGCTCGGCGCGCAAGGCGGAGAGAATTGGACGCTTGTTTTCCCCGGCTACCAGGAAATACGTGTTTCGGCTGGAGTTCAGCACTGGAAGCGTGAACGTCAAGCGGTTCGGCGGCACGGCGGCGACTTGAACGGGTACCACCCAGCGTTTCTTTTCTTCCAGTGCAGAGGAATCCGGGAACAGCGAAGCCGTGTGGCCTTCGGGACCCAGGCCCAGCAGAGTGACGTCGAATGCGGGCGCGGAGGAGCCGAAAAATTTCCGCAATTCCTGGTCGTAGGCTTCGGCGGCTTGTTCGGGCGTCGGCAAACTCGTGGGAGCGGCATGAACGTTGGCGGTGGGAATCGGCACGTGCGATAGCAGGGCCTCGCGGGTCATGCGGTAGTTGCTGAGCGGGTCGCCCGGCGGAACATAACGCTCGTCACCCCAAAAGAGGTGCACGCGATTCCAGTCCGTTTCGTCGCGATATTTTTCGTTGGCGGCCCAGAGCGCATACATTTTTTCGGGAGTGTGGCCGCCGGAAAGAGCGATGGCGCAGCGGCCGCGCTGGGCGATGGCCTCGCGTAGATCGCTGAGCAATTCCTCGAGAGCGGCGCGGCTGAGCGTATCAATATTTGGAAATATGCGAGTGTCGAGTTTCATTTTACTCTGCGCCTCATTTTACATTTGCCACAGCTTTTCGTATTTTGTGCTGCGAAATTATTTTGCCGCTCCGCTGATTCCCAGTTGCACCAAATCCGTGCGCAGCTGGTCAACGTTCTGAAATTGAATCGTGTGCATTCCCAGTTCGCGCGCTAATTCCAGGTTCAGGCCACGATCGTCTATGAAAACGCACTCTTGTGGTTCGCGTTGCGAAATTTTCAGTGCCAGTCTGTAGATTTGTTCTTCCGGCTTGCGCACACCCAGATAGCAGGAGCTGAAAAATGCCTGGAAATACTGGCGCAGGCTAAATTTGTGAACCCGATATTCATTGATCTCGAGCGATTCATTGTTGAGCGAAGCCATCAAATAGCTGCGCGGCTGCACCAGCGTAGCCAGAAATTCCAAGGACGGTGCGAACGGCTGGGATTGTTCGAACATAAACTGCTTGAAATCGTCCGGGGTGAAGGCGCGTTCGCGGTAAAAAATGGTGCGGCGCAGATATTCATCGAGCGTGGCGCGGCCGGTCTCGAACGCGTTCAGCATGAGCTCGTGGCGGTCTTCGAAATCGGCCCAATCCAAGTGAAACTTTTCGACGGCGGCGCGGCGTGAATTGCGATCCCAACCGTTGGTGAGAATTACGCCACCGTTGTCCCAGAACAACGCGCCAATTTCCGTCATGCTTCCCTCAGGCCGCTATGGATCAAGCGGGATGGCTCGCGGCTGACCAGCGGGACTATTATCTCTTCGAATGCCCGCGCGCCGAAAGTAATTTATCATCGCGCCGAATTCGCACCCGTGGGCAGAGCCTTTTGTCGTAGCATCCTTCTGCAAAGCACTCGGAACTACGGATGGCATGGGCACGCGCCGCAAAAAAACGCAACCAACAGTTTTCACGATCGGGCATTCCACCCGGCCGCTCGAGGAATTCATCGAGATTCTGAAGGCGCATGGCGTACAACGCGTTGTGGACGTTCGCAGCGTGCCTCGTTCCCGCCACAATCCGCAATTTAATCGAGAATCGCTCGCCCGGCATTTGCGCGCGGCTCGCATCGGGTACGTTCATCTAAAGAAACTCGGCGGGTTGCGCCATGCCAAAGCGGATTCGAAAAATCTGGGCTGGCACAACGCCAGCTTCCGCGGTTTTGCCGATTATATGCAGACCGCGGATTTTCAGGTCGGCCTGGCGCGGCTGGAAAAGCTGGCGGCGACGAAGCCGTCGGCAGTAATGTGCGCGGAAGCCGTGCCTTGGCGCTGTCACCGCTCGCTGATTGCCGACGCTCTGCTGTTGCGCCAGTTCCCCGTCGAAGACATCATGACCGCCGCACGGGCTCAGGCTCACAAACTTACACCGTTTGCGCGCGTGCGCGGATTGCAGATTACCTATCCAACCGACGAACGCGTGAAGAGATGAGATGGTGCGTGCGGCGACCGCGTAGCAGGGCGCGTCGTTAGTGGAGTGAGGGCGCGGCTACGCCTTTGGGTGGTCGCTTCATGATGAAGCACAGCGGCGCCAGGCACGCGACGATGATCGCCAAACCCGAGACGACATCAGTGTAGGCGAGCGTCGCGGCTTGCTGTTGGAGCAATGCGGCGGCGCGGGCATAGGCTTGGTGCGCGGCGTCCGACGGGCTGAGGCCTTGGCTGCGGAGCGTGGCGGTGAGGCCGTCAATCATTTGGCGGAAGCGCGGGTTGCCTTCACTCATGTGGCCGGATAGATAAGTTTGGCGCTGCTGCGTGCCGCGAGTGATAAACGTGGCAAGCAGCGCGATGCCGATGCTGCCCCCGATGTTGCGAATGAAGCTGATCATGCTGGAGATTTGATTATTTTTTTCGGGCGGGACGTCCACGTAGGAAAGCATGTTCGATGGAACGAAGATGAAGGCCAGGCCGGCGACCTGATAGACGCGGAGCATGGCGGCGGTGCGGAAGTCCATGCCGAGGCTGAGGTGGGTCGTCATGTAATAGAGCGCGGCGGCGGTGGTAGCAAAGCCGACAGACATGAGGAGGCGCTGGTCCATTTTCGAGACGAGAAAGCCGGAGAGCGGCATCATGAGCATCATGATGAAACCGCCGCCGGCGAGGGCTTCTCCGGCGCTGACGGCGGAGTAGCCCATGAGTAGCTGCAGATATTGCGGGATCAAGACCGTGGTGCCGTACAAAACGGCCCCAAGAACGAACATGAAGAACATCGCCGTTGCGAAATTGCGTTTCTTGAGAAGCGTGAGTTCGACGATGGGATGCTCATGCCGCCATTCCCAGATGACCCAGGTCACAAGCAGGATGATTGATGCTGCCAGTAGTGCGGTGATCCAGTGCGAGGAAAACCAATCGGCTTCCTGGCCTTTGTCGAGGACCAGTTGCAGGCTGCCGATGCCGAGCGCGACGAGGCCGAGCCCCATGTAGTCAACGCGAATGCCCTTGCGGCGTTCTTTTTCTATTTTCAGGTACGGCGGGTCTTCTACCAGGCGATGGGTGAGATATAGAGAGATCAGGCTTATCGGAACGTTGATGTAAAAAATCCAGCGCCAGCTGTAGTTGTCGGTAATCCATCCGCCGATTGTGGGGCCGATCGCGGGCGCGACCACCACCGCCATTCCGTACACAGCAAAGGCCATGCCGCGTTTCGAGAGGGAGAAGGTGTCGGCGAGAATGGCTTGTTCGCTGGGCTGGAGGCCTCCGCCGCCGGCACCTTGCAGCACACGGAAGAAAATCAGCATGCCGAGACTGGGCGCAAGGCCGCAGAGGAAACTGCTCGCGGCGAAAAGCGCGACGCAGGACATGTAGAAGCGTTTGCGGCCCATGCGCGTGGCGAGCCAAGCGCTGATGGGCAGGATAATTGCGTTCGAAACCAGGTAGCTGGTCAGGACCCATGTGGATTCGTCGGAACTGGCGCCCAGAGAGCCAGCGATATGTGGCAGCGCGACGTTAGCGATAGAAGTATCGAGAACTTCCATGAAGGTGGCGAGGGTCACCGTCAAGGCGATGAGCCACGGATTGTGGCGAGGACGCCAGGCTGCGATGTCGAAGGATGAGTCAGCGGTTAAGCTGGCAGTGGCCACGAATCACCTTTGCTGGCGCGTGTGGATGACCTAGTATATACATGCATGTATGTATCTTGTAAAGGACTGCGAAATGTGAGAGAAACCGAACCATGAACACCTCTTCGATTGTCACATCTGGCCGCCGTAAGAAAGCTGCCCCTACGTCGCCGTCCCGGCAGCAGGCGCGTACCGCGGCTACGCGGCGAAAGCTATTGCTCGCAGCGGAACAGACATTTGCGCACGATGGGTATGAGGCGGCACGATTGGAAGATATTGCAGCGCGGGCGGGATATACGCGTGGGGCGTTCTACGCCAACTTTGACAGTAAGGAAGATATTTTTTTCGCGCTGCTGGAACAGTGGGTGGCGCAGCGGATCTCCGAAGTGAACGAACTACTGCGGCGGCACGAAAATCCGCAGCAGCGTTTGCGCGCGCTGCGCGAACACTACGCGCAGATTGCGAAGGACCGGCGGCTGGCCCTGCTATCGCTTGAATTCAAACTTTTCGCGGTGCGCCATCCGGAAGCTCACGCACGATTGCGGGCGCGGCAGAGAGGGTTGCGTTCTTGCGGCGGGGATATTCTGCGTCGGGTGATGAAATCACTCGGGCGGTCTTTGCCGATATCGAGCGCGGCCGCAGCCACTGCTTTGGGCGCGTTTTCACATGCGATGTTGCTTGAGCATTTGGTGGATTCCAGTTCGCTGTCGGATGCGGAGATTCGCCATCTCTTGGGATTATTTTTTGACGCCGTGGTGGCAAGCCAGAAGCAGTAAGCAGACAACGCCAGACTCTGCCCGGTTCGATGAATCCCTCCACGTACCCTTCGATCTCGCGGGTCGGCATTTCGGGATGAATCGCGCCGCAACGCGATCCACGGATTCAAAAGCAATTCCAAAAGCAGATTCAACCGCGCCAGTGCGTAGCGCTCAGGGGATTTCCCTTCCCTCCCCTGCATCCAATACCCAAAACCGATGCGCGGCTTTTTCGCGATCGAGGGCGCGCTGCAGTTCGTTTACCGGCTCCTGCTCGCCGTCATCAGCCAAGTGGAACGTGCCGAAGTGAATCGCGATGCTGGTAGCCGCGCCTACTTCTTTGTGTGCACGGACTGCATCTGCGGGAGAAATGTGCACCGGGCCCATGAACCACAGGGGGCGATATGCGCCGATGGGCAGGAATGCCAGACGGATTTCCGGAAAACGCTCGCGGATCGCGGCGAAATGCGATCCGTAGCCGGTGTCTCCGGCGAAATAAATTGTGCCGGAGGCGCTTTCGATTACGTAGCCGCACCACAGAGTTCTGTTGCGATCGCCTAAGCTGCGGCCGGAGAAATGGCGGGCGGGAACGGCGGTCACCGTAATTTTGTCGAACGCGTCGGCGGATTGCCACCAATCCATTTCCTGAATTTGCGAATCGCGCGCGATGCCGTGCGACGTCAGGCGCGCGCACACTCCGAGCGGGACGGCAAAAGCCGGATGCCATTGCACGCCGATGCGGCGCAGAGTGGGTAGATCAAAATGATCGTAATGGTCGTGGCTCTGCAGGACCAGATCAATTGAGGGAAGCTGGTCGAATTGAATTCCCAGTGCGCGGTGGCGCGGCGGTCCAATCCAGGAAAGCGGGCTGGCGCGATGCGACCAGATCGGATCACACAGAATGTTCAGCCCTTCGAGCTGGATCAGAACCGATGAATGCCCGACGAACGTAGCGCGGATTTTTCCTTCGTCCACGCGTTCGGGTGGAGTGGCTCCCGGCGACGCGTCGATCCATTTGCGCCAAGACGAGGGCCTGCGCGTGAGCATCCATTTGAGCACGCTGCCACCACCGTGCATCGGTGCGCCGTCACGTGGATTGAAGAAATGTTCGCCGTCGAAGTGGTCGGAGCTCGGTCCGCTGTAAAGTGGCATCTCGGGTTGGGTTGCGTTATTTCTCCGCGGCGGCGCTGGCTTTCGGAATTGCGGGAGAAGCGGCCGGCGCGCCGGTAACGCGAGCGGGCGCCCAAGTTCGGACCGAAGTGCCTCCGCTGACCATGTCCTGAATGTTGCCGCTAAAGAAAATGTACGGGTGCACGGGTTCAAGCGCAGAGGCTTCGTCGAGGCGCTTGCGCAAATCCGGCGGAATGGAAATCTCCGCGGCTTGCAGGTTGTCGTTGAGCTGAGAAATTTTCGTGGCGCCAATGATGGTGGAGGTAACGCCGGGCTGAGTGATCACCCAATTCAGCGCGACTTGCGCGGGCGACTTGTTGATTTGTTTCGCGACAGCCACCAGTGCATCACTGATTTTCCAATTGCGTTCGCTGAACTTGTTGAACGCTGGGTTGCCGGAAGCTTTGGTGGTTTCCAGCCGCCCAACACCCTTGCCGGAATTTCCTTCGCGCGTGTATTTTCCCGTGAGGAAACCGCCGGCGAGAGGACTCCAGGGACACAGGGCAATTCCCAGCTCCTGCGCGGCGGGAATGTGTTCGCGCTCGATATTTCGTTCGACCAGCGAATATTCCAACTGCAGCGCGATCAGGCGCTCCTTGCCTTCTTTTTCAGCGAGCGTTTGCGCACGGGCGACGTACCACGCGGGCGTGTCTGAAAATCCGTAGTAGCGAATTTTGCCATCACGGACGAGGTCATTCATGGTGGCGAGGACTTCTTCGACGGGAGTAACCGTGTCCCACGCGTGCAGCCAGTAGAGATCAATGTAGTCGGTCTGCAGGCGCCGCAACGAGGCTTCGAGCGATTGATAGATATTTTTGCGACCGTTGCCGCCGGAATTGGGGTTACCAGGCTCTGTGTTGAAAGTGAATTTTGTCGCGAGAACGATGCGGTCGCGGAGTTTTTTATCGGCGACGAATTTCCCCACCATTTGTTCGCTCTTGCCCTGCGTGTACAGGTTCGCAGTGTCCACGAAGTTGCCGCCCTGGTCGGCGTAGCGCTCGAATATTTCGCGAGCTTGGGGCTCTTCGCTGCCCCAGCCCCATTCGGTGCCGAACGTCATCGTGCCCAGCGACAATGGGCTCACGCGCAAACCGGAACGTCCTAGCGTCACATAGTCGGTCAAGCTCATCGGTTGCCTCCCGGTCTCTTGGATGCCGCGCGTCACTCGCGCGATTCCATCAATCCGCGCGTCTCACCTGAGCGCGGCACCACGGCCGTCGTCCCCGACGCAAACATCGTTTCCTATTTGGAGCGCACGCGATTATCCTATGGGACTTCGGCGCGAGGCGCAATCGAGAGGTCCAGCGGTGACGCAGATTGTAACGCAGAAAGTTTCGTTGCAAGTGGCGGACGGGAGCGCGATGAACGCTTACGTGGCGCGTCCCGCCGATGGCACGGCGCAGCCGGGGCTGCTGGTATTTCAAGAGGCGTTTGGAGTGAACGCCCACATTCGCGATGTGACGGAGCGTTGCGCGCGCGCCGGGGTGGTGGCGATTGCGCCGGAACTGTTTCATCGCACAGCAGCGGGGTTCGAGGGAAAATATGATGAGTTCTCTGCCACCGTGCCGCACATGAAGGCGATGAGCGTTGAGGGGATGACGCAGGATATTCGCACGGCTTACGATTGGCTGCTGGGTGATCCACAGGTGCGCAAGGGCGCGATCGCGAGCATTGGATTTTGCATGGGCGGGCGGGCGTCGTTTTTGGCGAACGCGACCGTGCCTTTGCAGGCGGCGATTTCGTTTTATGGCGGCGGGATTGCGCCAGCGTTGCTACCGCAGGTGACGAACTTGCATGCGCCGATGCTGTTCTTCTGGGGCGGGAAGGACAAGCATATTGGCGTTGAGCAGATTCGGGCGGTCGTGGATGAATGCAAGCGGCTGGGGAAGCCGTATGTGAACGTTGAGATCTCAGACGCGGACCACGGCTTTTTCTGCGACGCGCGAGCGAGCTACCATCCTGAAGCTGCGAATCTTGCCTGGAATATTTGCGAGACCTTCCTGCATTTTCACGTACACAGGCCAGAACTACGCAAGCGGGTGCGTTAGTGATGTTGCGATGTGGAATTTTGCGGTTCGCTGCACGGGGCAGCGACGGTGGCGGAAAAAAATAGCGGGTGAGTCTGTAAGCCGGATTCTGTGCGCTGCGCAATCGTTGTCCCGACTTGCGTCGAGACTTTCGCTCGCGCCGCGCGATGATCATTCCTCTAGGTCCCGGATCGCTCCGGGACTCCAGCAGCCTACCCGAGGGTTGCAGCAATTTGCTCCTTCGAGCGCCTTGCATACGGGCTGGGCCAGCCCTCCCCTCCTATTTGGCCTTGCTCCACGCGGGGTTTTCCGTGCCCCGGATGTTGCCATCCGGGCGGTGGGCTCTTACCCCACCTTTTCACCCTTGCCAAATGCGCTGCGCCGAAACAGGCAGCCCCGTGGTTTCCCGCAGGCCTGCCGCCGAGGTGCAAGCATCACCGGCGGTTTAATTTTCTGTGGCACTTTCCGTAGCCGTCGCAAGATCCCCAGAAGCTGCCAGTGGCAGCTTCGAAGGGCTCCTCGCGACAACCCCCTGGCGTTACCAGGCGCGTCGCCCTGTAGTCCCACACTCTTGCGAGCTGAGGACTATTGGAGTCCGGACTTTCCTCCCGTCTGCGTTTCTTGCGAGACGCGAACCGGCGATCATCCGACTCACCCGCTGCAGGAATTATACGCCGAGAACGGGAGCGCGGCAATTTGCGCGGGGCAGGGGTGTGCGTTAGTCGGGCAGGTCCAAATAGATGACATAGCCGATGCGTCGCGCTACGTCTTGCCGCCTTGGCTCGGTGAATGCGTAGTAGTCGCGGGCTTCGATACGCAACGCGTTGGTCCGATTGGGTTGGCAATCAACGCCGCCGCCGAAGTTGATAGCGTTGCCTGTGTCAAAGAGCCGCGAGTAGCCCGCGGTGAAGAATGGGATGAACTTCTCGTTGGAGTTGATCTTCCGCCTGGTGAGGTAGTTTGCGGAGAAAAGCGCAGAACCGGTTTTGAGATTGGCCCACGGCCCGATATAGCCGCCTTCGAGCAGGAGGCCTTGCCACGAGTTTGTCGGAGCCACCGCGAACGATGCGCCCAGTTGCATCGCGCATCGCGAATGGCCATGCGAGAGACTCGCGCCGGCGCCGCCGAACGGCACGAACTGCGGATAATTCACCAATGAAGGATCATTCGCGGATTGGGCACTGGATTCGGGCGCGGCGGCTAGCGCGAGCGTGATTGCCAAAGCGATGGCGCAGAAGATTGCGATTTTTCTGGCGGCGATTCGATTCGAAGAATTTGCCGGGCTGGTTTGCACGGCCGCCTCCCGCAAGCGATGTGGGATCGAAACTACAATTTCGAAACCGCATTGATGCAACGGGAGTGCCACTTGCTTCTATGGGTAAACTCGCACAAATATGGGATTTTCGAAAAGATGCTGCGGCGACGTACGGCGCAGCGCGCAAGAATTAGCCGTCACTGTCAGCAAGCCCTAGCAGTTTGCTTGGAAGCTACTTGGCGTTTGTGAGTTTTTCGAACTGGGCTTCAGTGAGGATTGTGACGCCGAGGTCTTTGGCTTTGTCTAGCTTGGAGCCGGCGTCTTCGCCTACTACGACGTAGGTGGTTTTCTTGCTTACGGAGTTGCCGGGTTTGCCGCCGTGGGAAATTACCAGGGCTTCGGCTTCTTCGCGGGTGCGTTTGGCCAGGGTCCCGGTGAAGACAAAGGTCATGCCGGCGAAGCGCGCAGACACCGGGGCCTGGCGTTCCTCCTTCATGTTCACGCCCACGGCACGGAGATGCTCAATGAGCTTGCGATTGGCGGACTCTGAGAAAAATTCGCGCACCCCTTCCGCCACCTTCGGGCCTACCTCGGGAACTTCCATCAATTCTTCCTGGCTGGCTTCCGCAAGCTTGGCCATTGAGCCGAAATGTTCGGCAAGCAGTTGCGCGGTGCGTTCCCCGACGAAAGGCATGCCGATCGCGTAGATCAGTCGCGCCAAGCTGTTCTTCTTGCTGCCGGCGATTTCATCCAGCAGATTTTGCGCGGATTTTTCTCCCATGCGTTCGAGATTTTCCAGAGTCTTCAGATCCAGTTTGTAAAGCCCCGCGAAATCCTTCACCAAATCCTTTTCGAGCAGCTGGTCCACGATTTTTTCACCCAGGCCATCAATATTCATCGCGTGCCGCCCGGCGAAGTGCAGCAGCGATTCCCTCTTGCGTGCGGGACAGGACACATTCACGCAGCGGTAGGCCACCTCGCCTTCGGCGCGGTGCACGCGCATGCCGCAGACGGGACATTTCTCCGGCATCTTGAATTCTTTTTCTTCCTTGCCGTGCTTCACCACTTTCAGCACGTGCGGGATCACTTCGCCGGCCCGCTCGACCAGCACCGTATCGCCGGCGTGGACGCCGAGGCGTTGCACTTCGTCCATATTGTGCAGCGTGGATTTGGTGACGGTGACGCCGCCAATTTGCACCGGTTCGAAAACCGCGAACGGAGTGAGCACACCAGTCCGGCCAACGCTCACTTCGATTTGTTTCAGCAGCGTGGTTTCCTGGTGCGCTTGATATTTGTAGGCGATGGCCCAGCGGGGGGCTTTCGAAGTGAAGCCCAGCTCGTTCTGCAAACCGACTTCGTTCACCTTCACCACGATTCCGTCAATATCGTACCCGAGCTTCTCGCGCTTGGCGTCCCACTTGGTGATGTAATCCTCCACTTCCGTGACGCCGTGGCACAGCGCCCAGTCCGCGCTAACCTTGAATCGCAATTCGTTCAGCGCTTCGAGTACTTCGGAGTGTCGTTTCTTCGGCACGCGGCCATCCACCAGCAGGTAGTAAGCGAAAAAACCGAGGCCGCGTGATGCCGTAATGTTGGGATCGAGCACGCGCACCGAACCGGCGGCTGCGTTGCGCGGATTGGCATAGCGCTTTTCGCCTTTCGCGTCTTGCTGTTCGTTCATGGCTTCAAAAGCTTTGCGGGTCATGATGGCTTCGCCGCGCACCTCGAACGAATGCGGGATGGCGGCTTTCTTGAGTTGGGCGGCATCAATCCACAGAGGAATCGAGCGGATGGTGCGGACGTTGGGCGTAACATCCTCACCCGTGGTGCCATCGCCGCGCGTGACGCCGCGGACTAACGCGCCCTTTTCGTAAATCAAGGACATGCTCAGCCCGTCGAATTTGTGTTCCGTGACGTATTCCACTTTTTCGCGGCCAGTAAGCTCGCGCACGCGGCGATCGAAATTCGCGAGATCCTCGAAAGAGAAGGCGTTGTCCAGGCTGATCATCGGCGTCTTGTGCCGGACTTGCTGAAAACCATCGCGCGGAGCCCCGCCGGCCCGTTGCGTGGGCGAATCAGGCGTCACGAGCTTCGGATTTTCGGCTTCCAGCTTTTTCAGCTGGTTCATCAACTTGTCGAAGGCCGCGTCGGAGATTTCCGGATCATCGTTTACGAAATACAAATATTCGTGACGACGGATTTTCTCACGCAGACGTTCGATTTCTTTTGCAACCGCACTGTTCTTAGCCATGAACACCCCGTGCCAATGCCATCGGTGAATTGCGCCGGGTATTATACAATGACCGTTTAGTTTCACAGGATGACCGCAAACCTATGCCTGAAGGAATTCATGACGCGCTGCTGATCTACAACCCCACCAGCGGGGGGCGGCGCCACCGTCGTTTTCTGGAAATCGAGCAGGCCGTGCGGATTCTGAAGGACGCCGGAATCACCACAGAGATCGCCGCGACGACCGCAGCCGGGTCCGCGCAGGGCATCGCGCGGCAGGCTGTGGAGCAACGCCGCGGCATGGTGATTGCTTGCGGCGGCGATGGCACGGTGAATGAAATTATCAATGGCCTGGCCGGTAGCGCGGTGCCGATGGCGCTGCTTCCAGCAGGTACCGCGAATATTCTGGCGAAAGAATTGCGTATCCCCTGGGACATTCCGCACGCGGCGCGCCTGATTCACAATGGTGTGATTCGCCGTGTCGCGCTAGGCCTGGCATCTTCGCTGAACGGTAACCATTCGGCGGACATGCCTTCCGGGGGTCGTTATTTTGTCAGCGTGGGCGGCGCGGGCCCGGACGGCGCGATCGTGAACGCGGTGAATGGTGAATTGAAGAAGCGCGCTGGCGTTTTGGCTTATTGGGCGGAAGGGCTGCGCCAGCTGGTTAGTTACGATTTTCCCGAAATGCGTGTGCGCTCGGACGGACAGGAGCACCTGGCTTCGATTTTAGTGGTCGGCAGGACCGTGAATTATGGCGGGCCATTCAAGATCACCACCGGCGCGAACTTGTTCGAAGACTCATTCGAGTTCCTGACGAACTCGACGCGCAGCCGCCTGCGCTACCTCGTTTGCCTGCCCGCGCTGTGGCTCGGAAAACTGCGCAGTATGGAAGGCATTGCGGCATGGAAAGACACCGAGGTGATTTGCGAATCGGCGAACGGAGCCGTGGTCTACGCGCAGGTGGATGGCGAGCCAATCGGGCCGTTGCCGCTGGCATTTCGCATTGTCCCGGACGCGCTTTCGCTGGTTACGCCCGCAAATTTGAAGTAGCCGAGTCGCGCGTGCAAGAACGTGACGAAATCGTGCCGCTAGCAGCACGCTGAATACACGACCGTGGAGATTCTCACTCACGCGCTGGTAGCCCTGCTGCTGGCGCGGACCGGCCAGAGGCTTTTGCCGCGTTATGGGACTGCGATGCTTGTTGTTTCTGGCGTTGCGGCTGATCTCGATTTCGCTAGTTATCTTGGCGGTCCCGCGGCGTTTCTGCGGATTCATCGTGGCGGGTTGCACTCAGTTCCCTGCTCCGTTGTGTTGGTCGGTGCGATTGCGCTGGCGTTCTGCGCCGCTGCTCGACGGCACACTGCAGCAAATCCGCATTCGAACTTTCGCCCGTTGAGTTTCGTCCAGGCAATCGCGGTTTGTGCTTTCGGCGTGGTGGCGCATTTGCTTCTCGATCTCGCAAACGGAATTGGCGTGCAACTGCTGTGGCCGTTTCGTCAGCGATGGACCGCGTGGAACCTGCTCAGCACTCTCGATCCCTGGCTCTTGGCGCTTCTGGTGTTGGGGTTGCTGTTGCCGGAGGTGTTTCGCCTAGTCAGCGAGGAGATCGGCGAGCGCGCGAAAAGACCGCGCGGCCAATTCGCCGCTATTATCACTTTGCTGCTGGTTCTGATTTACGTCGCCACACGCGCAGGTCTGCACAGCCGGGCTGTGGACGAACTGAATTCGCGCGACTATCGCGGCGTTCCACCCCTGGCGGCAGGCGCCTTCCCTTCTGCGCTCTCGCCCTTCGCCTGGCGCGGCCTCGTGTCCACCGACAACGCAATTGAAGTGATCGAAATGTCGCTAACGCCCGGCGCGGACTTCGACCCGGATCGTGCCGCGCGCCACTACAAGCCGGAAGACTCAGCGGCGCTGCAAGCGGCGGAGAACACGCCCGCTGCGAAGACATTTTTACGCTACGCGCGTTTTCCGTTGGCCAGCTTTGAACGCGGCGACGACGGTTATCGGTTCACGCTGCGCGATCTGCGCTTTGCGTCCAGCGACAACAGCGCGGATAACCTCGTCGTGGGCGTAGAGCTGAGCGCGGATTTGCGACTGGTGCGGGAGGAATTTCGTTATGCCAATTCGGCGGATCGCTGATGACGGTTTTGCTGGGTGATCGAGAGACGAAGGCGGGTTACGATTTCGACGAAGAACGATGGAACACGAAGTGGGTGACGAGGTAGAGCAGCAGGACGAGCACCAACACGGCTAGCGCGAAGGCGCCGCCGTGCGATTTCAGATAATCCAAAGCAGCGTCGCCATACCGCACCGCGAGAATTCCTTCGCCGCCGTAGCGCAGCCCCCGGCCCAGCAAAATGGCCATGATAAAGGTACGCGGCGGCACCTGAAAAACCCCTTCCGCCAGGATGAATGGCTTGAACGGAAACGGCGGTGGCAGAATCGCGGGAATGAACGCGCTGAGAAATCCATTGTTATCAACCCACTCTTTGATTTTTTCCGCTTTGCCTCCCGCATGCTTGTGAAAAAAAGCCTCACCTCCCTTCTTCGCAAGGAAATACAGAACCAGGCAACCGGAGAGTGAGCCAAGCGCCGCCATCGCTGCGTAGTAGGGCATGCGCACGTGATTGGCGATGCAGAGCTCGATCAGCACCGCATCCGGGAAAAATGGGAAGGAAAGCAGCGAAGAATCAAAAAACGTAACGACGAATAATCCTCCGCCGCCGAAGGCCATGACCAAGCCCTGCAGCCACACGAGTATTTTTCGCCGCCCCATATTTGCAAATTGCTCCCGGAAATTCGCACGATTGTAACAGACTTTCCTCGCCGCTCCGGCTCGCCCGCAATTCCGCCGCGCATCCGAAAAATTGCTCTATCTGATCCGGTCAGTTAGAATTTGCGCTTGAACAATTCCACTTCAACTTCCACCTTGCTCGACAAATTGAACGCACAGCAACGCGAAGCTGTGGTGACGACCGAAGGCCCGCTGCTCGTGCTTGCCGGAGCAGGCACCGGCAAGACGCGCGTGATCACCTATCGCGTAGCCCACTTGATCGAACTGGGCGTGCCAGGCAGCGCGATCCTCGCTGTCACCTTTACCAACAAAGCCGCAAGCGTGATGAAAGAGCGCATCAGCGACCTGCTGCGCTCTACAGGACGCGACGCCTCCGAAGTCTGGGTTTCCACTTTTCACTCTTTCTGCGCGCGTCTGATTCGCCGCGAATCGCAGCACCTCGGCCTGCCGCGCGATTTTGCGATTTACGATGACGATGACCAGACCGCCGCCGTAAAGCGAGCGCTGGCGCAGCTCGATCTTTCCACCGACGATTACCCGCCGCGCAGCATGCGCGCGCAAATCAGCTACGCAAAGAATCATGGGCTCACTGCGGACGAAATGGCTGCCATGGCCGCCGAAGCTCGCGATGAGGCGCGCAAACAAGCTGCTGAGGTATTTCGCGTGTACAACGACATTCTGCGTAAGGCTGCGGCGCTGGATTTTGACGACTTGCTGCTGCGCGCCGTGGAGCTGCTGCGCGAGCATGCGGATGTACGCGCTGCGTGGAATGCGCGTTTCCATTATCTGATGGTGGACGAATTTCAGGATACCAATCGCTCGCAGGAAGAACTCGTGCGCCTGCTCGCCGGCACGCGCAAGAACGTCTGCGTGGTCGGCGATGAAGACCAATCCATTTACGCCTGGCGCGGCGCGCGTGCCGGAAACTTGAAGCGCTTCACGACGGATTTTCCGACCGCAAAGCTGATCCGCCTCGAGGAAAATTACCGCTCGACGCAAACGATCCTGGACGCGGCCGCCGCAGTCGTGAAAAACAATTCCGACCGGCTCGGAAAAACTCTCCAGGCCACACTCGGAGCGGGCGCTCGCCTGAAATTTTTTGAGGCGCCGGATTCTGCGGCAGAGGCTGAGTTTATTTGCGGCCAGTTGTCGGGACTGGTGCGCAACGAGCCGGATGCACGGATTGCGGTGCTGTATCGCACCGGCGCGCAATCGCGCTCCTTCGAAGAAGTCCTGCGCCGCCTGGGCATTCGCTATCGTGTCGTGGGCGGCTTCAGCTTTTACGAACGCGCCGAAGTTCGCAACGCGCTCGCCTATGTGCGCTTGATTTTTCATCCCGAGGACGACGTCGCTCTGCTGCGCGTGCTGAACGTTCCGCCCCGCGGCATCGGCGCCGTGACGGTGGCTGCCTTGGAAGCGCGCGCTAGGGAAACGGGGCAATCGCTTTGGTCGGTGATTTCCAATGGTGAATTTCTTACCGGGAAGAAATTCAGCGGCGCGCTGCGCTCCTTCTGTAAATTGATCGAAGACCTGCAAAAGGATTGCCAGGGTATGCAGCCGACGCAGTTGATCGAGCGCGTCCTGGGTAGCACCGGCTATCTCGATTGGGTGGAGCAACAGGACAACCTCGAGCACACTTCGCGCGCGGAAAATCTTCGTGAGTTGGCAAATGCGATGGCCGAAGCCACCGAGCAAGGCCAGACGCTCGAAGATGTGCTCGATCAGGCCGCGCTCGCGAGCGATTCGGATCAGTATGACGACACAATTCCTGTGTCGCTGATGACTTTGCACAGCGCGAAGGGCCTGGAGTTCGACGCGGTATTTCTCGCCGGCCTGGAAGAGGGCCTTTTACCGCACGGCCGCGCGCTGGGCAGCAGCGCCGAAGTCGAAGAGGAACGGCGCCTATTTTACGTGGGCATGACGCGCGCGAAGCTGTCGCTGGTGCTTTCGCGCGCGGTGTATCGCCGCACCTACGGCGAAGAGCGGTTGCGTGCGGCGTTGCCTTCTCGTTTTCTGGCGGAGATTCCTGGAGATTTGATTGAAGCGGCGATGGGTTCGCAATCGGAACCGGGCGAAACGCGGCGTTACGAGCCTGACCCGGAATTTTCTGAAAATTATGCTTACCGCCAGAAAACGCGTACGCCGTACGGTCAGGCGTCGCGCGGTGCGCGTCGCGCGTCGAAGGATCCGCTGATCGGCACGCGCGTCCGGCATTCGAAATACGGCGTGGGGACGATCATCGAAGTCGAAGGCGAAGGCGAAGACCGCAAGCTGACTGTGAGCTTTCAGGACTACGGCGCGAAGAAACTCATTGAGCGTTATGCCAACCTGCAGCTGGCGTGAGGCGCGGGTTTGCGAATCGCGCGTGTACCACACAAACGAGCTAGGTTGAACGCACCGTGCTATAGCATGATGTCGCCAGCGGACAGCGATGGCGCGGGCCGCTGTGGTAGCGCGAAGATTTTTGCCCGACGCACTGATACGCAGGGTTGCACCGTAGCTTTTCGCAGGGTAAAGTTTCTCGCTCTCTCACGGGGAAGGTGACGATTGGGCGCACAGCTTTTCCGCACGAAGGATATTGACCGGCTCATTTCCGATTCGGAAGACCCCGAAAAGCGGCTAAAGAAATCGCTGGGGTGGTTGAGCCTCACTTCGTTGGGGATTGGGGCTGTGATCGGGTCGGGAATCTTCACCATCATCGGCACCGCGATCGCTGGGCAAAAGCTGCAATTCAAATCCGTGTTGAACGCCCCCTTGCTGGAATATTTGATTTATCACTCGGCGTCGTTCGGGCGTCCGGGCGCGGGACCTGCGATTGCGTTGTCGTTCGTGCTGGTGGGAGTGGTGTGCGCTTTCGCTGCGCTTTGTTACGCGGAGCTTGCAGCGATGATTCCGATCGCGGGCAGCGCTTACACTTATACGTACGCAACGATGGGCGAATTGATCGCATGGATTATCGGCTGGGATTTGATTCTCGAGTATGCCGTCTCGAATATGGCTGTCAGCGTGGGCTTTTCCGCGCACGTGGTAAATCTGCTGGACTGGTTTGGTGTGCACCCGAGCTTGCGCTGGATTACGCCGGCTTATCTTCCGGCGGGCCTTGCGGACCTGCAGGGAAACACTTTGTACGATCCCGGCTGGCATTTCGGATTCAATTGGCCGGCTTTTATCATCGTGATGCTGCTCACGGTGATTCTCGTGCGCGGGATCCGCGAATCGGCGAACGCCAATAATATTATGGTATTGCTGAAAATCACGGCGATCATGGTGTTCGTGATTTTCGCGTCGCGCTACGTGCATCCTGCAAACTGGCATCCTTTCGCGCCAAATGGATGGCCGGGAATTCTCACGGGTGGCTCGATTATTTTTTTCACGTACATCGGATTCGATTCCGTTTCGACCGCGGCGGAGGAGTGCAAGGCGCCTAAGCGCGATTTACCGATCGGGATTATCGCAACGCTGGTGGTTTGTACGCTTTTGTATATCGCGGTCGTCGTGGTGTTGACGGGGCTGGTGCGCTGGGAGACGTTGCTGGACGACGCGGCACCAGTTGTGAACACGCTGAAGAAGCTAGGTTTCAGAAATATTCAGCTGATCGTACTGCTGGGTGCGCTGACCGGCATGATTTCTTCGCTGCTGGTATTTCAACTGGGGCAGGCGCGGGTGTGGTTTGCGATGTCGCGCGACGGATTGCTGCCGGGAATATTCAGTCGCGTGCACAAGCGCTTTCGCACGCCGGATTTTTCGACGATCATGGCGGGATTTCTGGTGGGCATTCCGGCGGGGCTGCTGGACATCGGAACTCTTGCGGACCTTTCGAACATTGGCACGCTATTCGCGTTTGCGTTGGTGGCCGGCGGCGTGCTGATTCTGCGTTATAAGCAGCCGGATCGTCCGCGAGCGTTTCGCGCGCCGGGGGGAATTCTGGCGCCGGTGGTTACGATTCTCACGTGCCTGCTTTTGATGGCCGGGCTGCCGATTACCAACTGGATTCGTTTCTTCGTGTGGCTACTGATCGGATTGTGTTTTTATTATTTTTACGGGCGCCGCCACAGCCAGCTTTCCGACGCGAATATCAGAGCGGACGCCGATAAGGGTAAACTGCGTTAATGCGCCGTTCGTTGCAACGCGCGATGATTTTGTCTGTGGGGATTCTGGTCCTCGCATTGGCGCCGCTTTTTGGCTGGGACGAAACTGCGGACCGCCTAGTGACCAATCGGGCGGTGGACACTTTGCCGCAGGAAATGCAGCCTTTTTTTTACGCGAACCGCCAGTTTCTGGTGGAGCATGTGGGCGCGGCCGATGATGCGGATGTGAAAAACGGGACCGCGCGTCATACGGATTTCATTCAGCTCGACCACTACGGACCCTTTCCCTTCTCCGCTTTGCCGCGTGAGTACAATGCCGCGAGCACGAAATTCAATCGCCGCATCCTGGAACAATACGGAATCCTTCCGTGGGAAATCGGTTTTTACAGCAAGAAACTTACCGATGCCTTTCGCGAGCACGATTGGAACCAGGTGCGGATGTCCGCCGCCATTCTGGCGCATTATGTGAACGCGGCGCACGATCCTTTCAACACCACGACCAACATGGATGGGAAGCTTTCGGCGCAGCCCGGCGTTAACGAGCGCTTCTCCAGCGGCTTGGTAGACCGCTATCAATTGTTTTTCTTCGTGCAGCCGAACGAAGCCGTGTTCATTCACGATCCCACGGACCATGCTTTCGAACTTTGCCTGACCGCACACTCGTGGTTGGAGAATGTGTTGCTAGCTGACCGCCGCGCGCACGAAGGGCTTTCCGGATACACACAGGATTATTACGATCGCTTTTATTCGCTGGCTGGGGCGATCCTGGTCCGCCAGCTTTCGGACGCTTCCACCGACGTGGGCTCGTATTGGTTGACGGCCTGGATCAACGCTGGCCGCCCGCAATTGCCGCAGCAATAGAATGAACCTGCACACAAACACAGCTCGGCCGCCCATGGCCATCGACGCGCTGCCGAAAGCAGAACTGCATTTGCATCTGGAAGGCTCGATCCGCCCGGATACTGCCATAAAACTTGCGGCGCGCCACGGGGTCACTCTGAAGCCCGAGGAAGTGGCGGCGCGCTACAACTTTTCCAACTTCAATGGATTTCTGGAAATGTTCAAATGGGTCACTTCTTTTCTGCGTACGCCGGATGACTATGCGCTGATCACGCGCCAGCTGTGCGAAGAGTTAGTGCGCCAGAACGTGGTGTACGCCGAACTGACGATTTCAGCGGGCGTGATTTTGCGCCGTACGCAAAATCTGGAAGCGACCGTCAAAGCCATTCGCGAGGTTACGCAGTCCGTCCCTTTTGTGCGCCTGCGAACTGCATTTATTCTGGACGCTGCGCGCCAATTTGGCCCTGATCCGGCGAAGGAAGTTGCCGTCTGGGCCGGCAAGCTACAGCCTTTGGGCGTGGTGGCGTTTGGCATGGGCGGCGATGAGCTCGCGTATCCCACCATCAATTTTCGTCCGGCGTTTGATCTGGCGCGGCACGACGGGTTGCACATTGTGTGCCACGCCGGCGAGATTGGCGGGCCGGATTCAGTGCGCGAAGCCATCGAACTACTGGGCGCGGAGCGAATCGGCCACGGCATTGCGGTGATGCGCGATGCGGCTTTCGCGGAAACGTTGGCGACGCGGCGCGTGGTGCTGGAAATTTGCCCCACCAGCAATTTGTGCACGGGCGCGTTGGCGCGGCAGGTGGAAAAGGCAGATGCTTCGCTGCGAGACCATCCGCTGCCGGATTTCATCAAGCGCGGAATTGCGGTCACGCTTTCAACAGATGATCCTGGAATGTTTCATACCGATCTTCTGACGGAATATTCCAACGTGGCGTCCCTGGGCGTTTCCACGCCGCACCTGGTGAAGCTGATGGAGCAGAGTTTTCACGCGGCATTCCTGCCGCCGGATGAAAAGCGAAAATATCTGGTGGATTTTCGTGCGGCCGCGGATTCGGCCGGGCTGCTATAATCTTGCCGATGAAAGCACACATATGGGTCATGCTGAAGTCCACGGTTCTCGATCCACAGGGTCAGACAATTCAACGAGCACTATCGTCGCTGGGATACTCCAAAGTGCAGGATGTGCGCCAGGGAAAATTTTTTGTGCTGGCGCTGGACGGCCTGAGCCGCGAGGAAGCTAAGACGCAGGTGGAACGGATTGCCAAGGACGTGCTCACCAATCCGGTGATCGAGGAATTCCGTTTCGAAATTTTGGAGTGACGGGCCTGCCGCTTCACGGGCCGTCTTTTTGTGCTGCGTGACGCCTGCCGCACGCGTCGGGGCCGCCGCCGTTGTCTGATGCAACCGATGTGCTAACCTTATTCTAGGCGCGGCTGCCTATAGCTTCGATCCCAAGGCAGCTTCCAGGAGCAAATTCCCGTGTGCGGAATTGTTGGTTATATTGGCAACAAACCCGTGGTGCCGCTCATTCTGGATGGCCTGAAGCGCCTGGAATATCGCGGCTATGATTCCGCGGGGATCGCTGTGGTGCAGAAAGACGGCAAGCTGGAGATCCGCCGCGCTCCCGGGAAGCTGCACAACCTCGAAGAATCCATCCGCGCGACGCCGCTGGAAGGCGTGTACGGCATCGGCCACACGCGCTGGGCCACACATGGCCGGCCGACCGAAGAAAACGCGCACCCTCATCGTGATTGCAGCGGTGAAATTGTGGTGGTGCACAACGGCATTATTGAGAATTACCTCGAACTGAAGCACCAGCTGATCGCCGAAGGGCACAAATTCCTCACCGAGACCGACACCGAAATCATTGCCCACCTGATTGAGAAATTTTCTGACGGCGCGTCGCTCCCAGGGGCCGTGTTGAAGTCTGTAAAAGTGATGACCGGCGCCTTTGCGCTGGTCGCTTTGTCTACGCGCGATCCTTTGAAGATTGTTGCGGCGCGGATGGGTCCGCCCATCGTAGTGGGGCTCGGTGAAAAGGAATTTTTCGTTGCCAGCGACATTCCCGCAATTCTGCAGCACACGCGCAGCGTGTTCTTCTTAGGCGACGGCGAACTCGCCGTGCTGACGCCGCAGGGCGTGTGCGTGATGGATTTCGAGGGGCGTCCGATCGATCGGAAGCCGCAGCACGTGACTTGGGACCCGATCATGGCCGAAAAGGGCGGGTTCAAACATTTCATGCAGAAAGAAATTTTCGAGCAGCCGCGCGCGGTGCGCGACACTTTGCTCGGCAGAATTTCGCAAGACACCGGCAAAGTGTTCCTCGATCAAATGGAAATCAGCGAAGAGGAATTCCAGAGTTTTCAAGGCGTGAAGATTATCGCCTGTGGAACAAGCTGGCATTCCGCACTGGCCGGAAAATTCATGATTGAACGGCTGGCGCATCTGCCCGTGGAAGTGGATTACGGCAGTGAGTTCCGTTATCGCGATCCAATCGTGAATAAGCACCATCTGGTGATCGCCATCAGCCAATCGGGCGAGACGGCCGACACACTGGCGGCGGAGCGGGAAGCGCGGCAGAAAGGCGCTAAGATTCTGGGAATTTGCAATGTGGTCGGTTCGATGCTGACGCGCGAGGCCAATGGCACAATCTACACGCATGCCGGCCCGGAAATTGGCGTCGCATCCACAAAAGCGTTCACCGGCCAATTGACCGCGCTGATGCTCACCGCGCTTTATCTGGCGCAGGTGCGCGACAAGCAGACTCCCGCGGCTGCGCAAAAGTTGATGCAGGAACTGACGCGCATCCCGCACAAGATTGAAACGATTCTGCAGCACGACGCGGAGCTGGAAGAACTGGGGCGACTTTTTTTCCGCCACACTGATTTTCTGTATCTTGGACGCGGCATCCACTACCCCATCGCGCTCGAAGGCGCGCTGAAGCTTAAGGAGATTTCTTACATTCACGCGGAGGGATATCCCGCGGGAGAAATGAAGCACGGCCCGAACGCGTTGATTGACGAGGATTTGCCGGTGGTCGTGATCGCCACGCGCGATGAATCAGATCCAGGTTCGATGACGCGCTACGAGAAGACTATTTCGAACATGCAGGAAGTGAAGGCGCGCGACGGAATCGTGATCGCTGTGACTACCGAAGGCGACCGCCAGGCGCGGGAGATTGCGGACCACGTGGTGGAGGTGCCGTCAGCGCCTGAGCTCCTGGCCCCGATACTCGAAATTGTTCCGCTGCAACTTCTGGCTTATCACATCGCCGTGCGCCGCGGTTGCGACGTGGACCAGCCGCGAAACCTCGCGAAGTCTGTCACGGTCGAGTAGCGGAGTGGCGTGGCGTTTCGGCTGACTTTTTTTCGGTGCGCAATTCGCGGGTTCCCCTTCCGGTTTCTGTGTTCTAGAATTACAGCATGATGCGCTACCGCTTCTTCCACAGGCTCTCGTCGTTATTCTGTGCTTGGCTCCTGTTCGCACTCGCGTTCCCGCCGTTGTCTGCGTCTCGCCTGCGCGCGACCCCGCAAAATGCTCGCCCCGGGACCGCGCGCCTGGATTCTGTGTTGGTCGCAGGCTCCATGCGATTTACTTCGGAGCAAATCGTGGCCGCCATCGGCTTGCAGCCTGGCGCAACCGTGGGCCGCGAGGAGCTGCAAGGCGCCGCCGACAAGTTGGCGGCGCTCGGATTGTTCTCCAATATCCAGTACCGCTTTTCCACCGTCGCCAACGGCGTGAAAGTTACCTATCAAGTGTCGGATGTGCCCGCGCTACCTGTCACGTTCGATAATTTTCCGTGGTTCACCGACGAGGAATTAGCCGCCGGAATCAAGAGTTCGGGAATTCTGTTCGATGGCGGCGCGCCAACGAAGGGCACAATTCTGGATGCGATGTCCGGCGCGCTCGAAAAGCTGCTGGATGCACACAATGTGCACGCGCGGGTGTCGCACGAAGTGATCGCGCAGCCTTTCAACAATCAAAGTGTGCAGGAATTCCGCGTGGAGAACACCGATTTGACGATTCAGAAGATTGATTTTTCCGATCCGCTGGCGCAGAACGACCGAGTGGTGCAGGAGCGTCTTCCGGACCTGATTGGCAAGCCCTACTCGCGCAGCCGCGTGGAACTTTTTGAGTTCGAACAGCTGCGCCCGGTCTATCTGACGCATGCGTATTTAAAAGTGCAGTTCGGGCAGCCCCAGGCGCATTTTGCCGCGAATCCGACGAATCAGCTTTCCGGACAGTTGATTGTTGCGGTGCCGATTGATGTGGGCGTCCCCTATCTTTGGGGCGGCGTGCAATGGAAGGGCAACGATTCCGTTCCGGCGCAGGAGCTGAACAAATTTTCCGCGTTGCTACCCGGAGACCCGGCGGACGGAAATAAAATTCAATCCATCTGGGAAACGGCGCGGGCGGCGTACGCGCAATTGGGCTTTCTGGACGCGGCGTTGAATCCCGTGCCGACGTTTAATGACCAGACGAAACGCGTGAAGTATGAGGTAGAGGTCACCGAAGGCCTGCAATATCGCATGGGAAAGCTTGTGCTCACCGGACTCTCGATGGAGGGTGAACGCCGGCTTAAGAAAGCGTGGAGCATTGCGCCCGGCGCGGTTTTCGATAAGAGCGTGTACGACGATTTCGTCAGCACGGGAATTAAGGCAGCGTTTGTGGGGCTGCCCGTGCATTACGACAAGATCGGCCGTTTTCTCCAGCTGGATCCGCAGAACGCCAAGGTTGATGTGCTGTTGGATTTTCAGTAGGCGGAATTAAGTTATACTGACTCAGATATGTCCAGCGTTTCACGATTGTCGGTCACTACGCCTGCCGCTCCTGCTCCGGCGCTGGATGCATCGCAGGCGCTCGCCAAGCAGGAAAAACTTTTTACTGCTTTGCGCGAGCTTGATTCCGTGCTGGTGGCTTTTTCCGGCGGAGCTGATTCCGCGTATCTTGCTTGGGCGGCGCATCAGGCGCTAGGCGAGCGCGCGCTGGCCATCACGGCGCTTTCCGCGAGTTTTTCTCGTCACGATCGCGAGCAGGCCGAGGCTTTTATCGCCGCTACCGGGTTGCATCACGAGTTCATCGAAACGCGCGAGCTGGAAAATCCTTTGTACGTCGCGAATAATGCCGACCGCTGCTACCACTGCAAGGACGAGCTGTTCGATCAGATGGATGCTCTGGCGCGGACGCGCGGGTTCGCGGCGATCGCCTACGGAATCAACGCTGACGACACCCGCGATTTCCGCCCCGGCCATCGCGCCGCGCACGAACATCACGTGCTCGCGCCGCTGCTCGGCGCGCAGCTCTACAAGGCTGAGATTCGTTTTCTTTCGCAACAAGCTGGTCTGGCCACGTGGAATCGTCCCGCTTCCGCCTGCCTTTCATCGCGCGTGCCCTATGGCAGCGCCGTGACGCCTGAGCTGCTGGAGAAAATCGATCGGGCCGAGGCCGTGCTTCGCGCGCTGGATTTCCGGCAATTTCGCGTGCGCGCGCATGGCGAGCTGGCGCGAATCGAGATTGCCCCTGACGAACTTGCGCGGGGATTCGAACCTGACGTCTCGCGCCGGATTTCCGAAGGCGTCAAAAGCGCCGGCTTCGTCTTCGTGACCGTGGATTTGGAAGGCTATCGCCAGGGCTCGCTGAATTCCCTTCTTAAAATCAAGTAACGTTGGGGCTTCGCAATAATTTGCGCTGGCGCGGCAAGTAGTCACCCGTGTGGAACTTCTGGTTGCGCTTCCTCGTATATCTCTGATAGGAAGGATGGCCGGGCGCCATCACCTAAGGTGCCCGAGATGCCGGCCTCGCAACGGCGAACACAAAAAATGACCCGCTTGCAAAAACTCGCTTGCGTCTCACTGGCAGCCTGCACGGCTCTCCTCGTCGCCGGATGCAGGTCGCAGCCCAGCGCCGAAGGTACGTTCGATAAGACCTTCACGGTGAACGGCCCCGTGCGCATTGAACTGACCAACGGCAGCGGCGATGCCCATATCAGCGCGGGCGCGCCAGGCGAAGTACGCGTCCATGGCGAAATCGAGGTACATTCGTGGTCCGAAAAAAACAGCCAGGAGCGCGCTCAGGAAATCGCATCGAATCCTCCGCTCTCGCAGGAGAGCAATCTGATCCGCATCGGCGGCTCCGGGCTGCATACCAGCAACGTTTCGATTGATTACACGATCGTGGTTCCGGCCGACGCGGAGGTTCACGCGGCTACTGGCTCGGGAGACGTGGTGGTGGACGGAATCAAGGGCCCGGCGAATTTTGTTTCCGGTTCCGGCGCGATCACTGCATCCAATATTTCCGGCGACCTGCAGGCCATGACCGGCAGCGGCGAGATCAAATTTTCGCAGGTGCAGGGGCAGGTTCAGGCCACGACCGGTTCGGGCGACATCACGCTGGAGGATGTGCGCAATCAAGTGCGGCTGCACAGCGGCTCGGGCGACATGGAAATCACGAATCCCGCCGGCGCGCTGGAAGCCAGTACGGGGAGCGGAGACATTACGATCAAGGGCGCGTCCGCGGATTTACGGCTGCGGACCGGTTCCGGCGACGTGGACATCGAGGGCAATCCCGCCGGGTCGAACTACTGGGATATTCGCACCAGTTCCGGCGACGTGGCGCTGCAAGTTCCACCCTCGGCGAGTTTCCGCCTGATGGCGCATTCGAACTCGGGCGACATTGACGCCGCGATTCCGATTGTGATGGAAGGCACTACTCAGAAACACGATCTGCGCGCTCGGCTCGGTGATGGCAAAGCGCGCGTTGAGGTGCAGACTTCTTCCGGCAGCGTTTCGTTGAAGTGATGGAAATTTCTAATTCCCCGCGTGCTCTGGCGCTTTCGCGTTAGAATTGCGTTTCGAGTGTAGCTACGCTGCTCATTCTGAGAGGTCTAGTTGTCTCTGCCAGCCCGCGAAAGCCGAGCTGCAATTTGCCGCTCTTTCTGCTCGCTATTCATATTCGGCGTTTTCCTCGTTGCCGCACCAAGTGCCCGCGCGCAAAATGCTGTGCCTGCACCCAGTGCGCCGAAAACGCCTCCCGATGTCATTTCCAAAAAAGACGCGGACCCCGAAACCGAACTGCAAAAGACCATTGCGGATGCAGGGAACGATCGCGGTGCGTTGGTTCGCAATCTGGAGCGCTACCTGCTACGTTTTCCGGACGCGCCGCGAAAAGGAGCCGTGTTTCGCGCGCTCGTGGAATCGTGCGAGCAGGTGCAGGACGACGCTTGCGCGCTCAAGTATTCAGAGCAATTAATCGCCCTGCGCCCCGACGATTCCGAAATTATGATGTTGGCCGTGGGGTTGCTGCAGAAGCAGGGAGACGAATCTAGCCTGACGCGCGCGGCTGGCTACGTCAGCCGCGTGCTGGATCGTGTTGAAAAATCCACCGCGACGGAAAAGCCTCAGCGGGTTTCGGTCGCCGATTGGCAGCAGCATCACGACGAACTGCGCGCCGCGCTCTACAATCTGCGCGGGCAGATCGAAAGATCGCAGCACGATGACGCGGCTGCGGAAAAAGATTTGCGCATGAGCTACTCCGTGCGGCCGAATGCGATCGCCGCGGAGCAGCTTGGCGAGATTGCCGAGATGCGCCGCGACTACGCAACGGCCGCCCAGGAATATTTGCTCGCTTTTGTGCTGCCAGAAGATGGGCCCGTAGGAAAAGTGAACCGGCGCGAAGTGCGCAAGCGCTTGGGAAATGTGTGGCGGCAGCTGCATGGCAGCGAGCAGGGGCTGGGCGAAGCTGTGCTGGCGCAGTACGATTTGCTGGCGGCAGCTGCTAGCACCACAACTGCTGCGCCTTCGGCGGGTCGGGCGGCAGCGAACAAAAGTGCGAAAGACGTTTACGCGTTTGTACTGCGCAAGGTGGATGGGATGGCCATTCCGCTGGCGGGTGATCGCGGAAAAGTCCTCGTGCTCAGTTTCTGGGCCACGTGGTGCGGCCCTTGCCGCGAACTCGAGCCACAGTTTGTGCAGGTGGCTAAGAATTACGCGGGAAATACTGGGATTGTTTTTTACGCCGTGAATACAGATGAGGACGAATCGCTGGTCGCGCCTTTTCTGAGCCATGAGAAGTGGGATGTGCCAGTCGTGTATGCCGACGGCCTCGATGATTTTGTGAAAGTGGAGTCGTTGCCCACCGTACTGATTCTCGATCGCGCGGGGAAAATCACCTATCGCATCAATGGCTATCCGCCCGAAGGATTTGCCGAGAACCTCACAACCGCGATTCAAGCCGCCGTCGGCCCCGCATCAACCACCTCTGCGCCCTGATCGCTCGCATCGAGTTTTGTCCTTCGCTCGTCATCCTGCTTGCCTTGAGTGATTTCGCGCAAGGAGCGTAGCGAAGCCTGCCTGGCGCACTCCGGAATCTCACTTCGCGTTGCGTCGCGGCGCGAGAATTAGCCTCGCGCGGCTCTCTTCCCTGCCGCATCACGCGCCGCCAGAATCGTGCCCACGTGTATCGCCACCGTGTCCTGCACCCGCCGCGCGTATCCGCCTGCCTGCGTAATCACCACAGGGCATCTGTTGCTGCGCGCGTATTCCATCACCAACGCGTCGCGCTTCCCAAGCCCCTCCATCGTCAAAGCCAGCCCGCCTAACTGGTCTTCGCGATAGGGATCGGCTCCCGCGATGTAAAAAACAATTTGCGGCGAAAAATCAGAAAATGCCGTGTGCAGATGCTTCTCCAGAATCGCCAGATAGTCCACGTCTCCCACGCCGTCTGGCAAGTTGATGTCCATCGTGGATGGCGGCTTCACAAACGGATAGTTATGCAGCTGATGAATGGAAAGTGTGAAGACGTCGTCATCTCCGCCAAAAATTGTCGCGGTGCCGTTACCGTGATGCACATCAGCATCCACCACCATCGCTCGTTCAATCGCGCCGTCGAATTGCAGGCGCCGGATGGCGACGGCCACATCATGAATCACGCAAAAACCTTCCCCATGATCGGGACATGCGTGGTGGAACCCTCCGCCAATATTCGCGGACCAGCCATCGCGAAGCGCGCATTGTCCGGCAAGAATCGAGCCGCCCGCCGCGAGCCAACAGGCTTCGATTAGCACCTTAGAATAAGGGATCTCGAGCTGCTGCACCTCGGCATAGGAGAGCGAGCCCGTCTTCAATTTGCGCACGTAATCCGACCTATGCACGCGCAAAACGTCTTCGTCCGTCGCCGGCGCGGGTGCAAGAAAATCGCCGGCGTCAGCGATGCCGCGGCGCAATAGCTCTTCGTAAACCAAACGATACTTCTGCGACGGAAATACGTGGTCGCCCAGGTTCAGATCGTACCGCTCGTGGTAGATTAATTTGAAAGGCAGCACGCTGCAGCCAGCGTACCGCGATGCCTTTCCTGGCGCAAATCATCGCTGGAGACGCCCTGCGGCGCGAAGGTTGCTTGCGGATACAAGCCGCGAGCAGCTGTGGTAGAATTTTTGCCGATGCGTCGTGCGCAAGCCATACTCGTCATCGTTGCGCTGCTGGCCACGCCCCTAGCGTTGCTGGCGCGCGCAAACGATTCTGGCATGGCCGATTGCAACGGCATGTGCTGCCTGCCGCATGGCGGGCACCATCATGCTCCGGCGCAGACTCCTTCGCAGCAGCCTCAGAAGGACGATATGGCCTGCCATCATGGCGCGCTGGGCCACATGATGGAGTGCAGCATGAGGTCCGGCCAACCCCGCATGGATTACGGTCTACTCGCGCCGTTTCCACCGGCTCAAACGTCCGGGGTCGCCTCCGTCATTCCGCCGAAAGTATCTAGCATCGGCAACCCGCAGTTCCCCGCCGGCAATTTGTCCGCCGGTTTCCTCGCCGGTCCCTTTCAACCGCCGCGCACCTAGCTTCGTCCGTTAAAGCCGGTAAAAAAATTAAGGACGGAGGCTTTTGTGCGCAAGTTCATTTTCTGCTCGTGTCTCGCGGTGTTTTTGTTTTGTGGCTCGCTGCTGCACGCCACTATTTTCGGAAAGATTCAAGGAATCGTGCACGACCCGCAGCACCGCCCGGTGTCTGGCGCGTCGGTAAAGCTGCAGGCGATCACTTCGGACTGGTCGCAGACAACGCAAACGGATGATAACGGGGAATTTTCTTTCACGAGCGTGCCGGTGGGCGATTACAAGATCACCGTCACGCAGGAAAAATTCCAGACCGCGGAGCAAGCCGTTACTGTGGCGTCGAGCTCGTCGCCCGTTCTGCACTTTCAACTAGCCATCGCGGCGCTAAATCAGAGTACGGTGGTTGTGGGGCAGGCAGACGTGGCCAACGTGGATTCGGTGACGCCCACGACGCTGGTGGATCGCCTGGGTATCGCGCAAACTCCGGGTGCAAACCGCACTAACGGATTGCAGATGATCACCGATTACGTGCCAGGCTCCTACGTGACCCACGACATGCTTCATATGCGCGGCGGCCACCAAGTCGCCTGGTTAATTGACGGCGTGCCGATTCCCAACACGAACATAGCGACGAATCTGGGCCCCCAGATTGATCCCAAGGACATTGATTACCTGGAGGTACAGCGAGGCAGTTACGACGCCGCTTACGGCGACCGAACCTATGGCATTTTCAATATCGTGCCCCGCACTGGATTCGAGCGGGACAATGAAGGAGAACTGATCACCAGTTTCGGCAACTGGTTTCAAACCAACGATCAGCTCAACTTTGGTGGCCACACGCAGCGCTTCGCTTACTACGTCAGCGTAAACGCGAATCGCAGCAACTACGGTCTGCAGACGCCGATCGGGCAGGTGTTTCACGACGCGGAGAACGGCTTTGGGGGATTCGCCTCGTTCATTTTCAACCCGAGTCCGCAGAACCAATTTCGGGTCGTTACCTCGTTACGGCAGGATTATTACCAAATCCCTTACGATCCGGCTCCGAACTCGACCAGTGTCGGTCTGCGCGATAGTGAACGTGAACCCGATGGCTATGTCACTTTCTCGTGGGTCCATACGTTCAATCCAAACCTGCTGACGACCGTTTCACCCTTCTATCATTACAACAAGGCCAGCTATGACGCGTCGCCCAACGATACTCCGGTAATCTCCGACGTCACCCAGACTTCGAACTACGGGGGCTTGCAGGCTTCCTTGAACGCACACGTCTGGAAAAATGACATTCAAGTCGGAGTGTATGGTTTCGCTCAGCACCAGAGCGAATACTTCAATAACGTCTTCAACCCTTGCGGCGTCGGTTGCATGAACGGTCCCGCTTCCACAGGCGCGATCAGCGGAGGACTCGAGGAATTTTACGTGGACGATAAGTTCAAGGTGACGTCGTGGCTCACCTTGATCGCCGGCTTTCGGCAATCACACTTCGCTGGGGACGAGGTTGAAGACCACGTCTATCCCCGATATGGCGTCGCCATCCAGGTTCCTCATCTGAACTGGGTCTTTCGCGGGTTCTGGGGCGGCTTCTACCAGGCCCCTCCTTTGCTCACCGCGACGGGGCCCCTGCTCGATTTGGCAATCAACCAGAATTTGAAATTTGGACCTCTGTTCGGCGAACGCGATCGCGAATACCAGCTTGGCGTCACGATTCCGTATCGCGGGTGGGCTCTGGATGCAGACACGTTTCAAACCTATGCGCGCAATTGGCTGGATCACAACAATATCGGCGAATCCAACATTTTCTGGCCGATTACCTGGGATAAAGCTCTGATTCAGGCATGGGAACTCACCCTGCGGTCGCCCCGTGTCTGGAACCGCGGTCAATTTCACCTCGCCTATTCAAATCAGATTGCCCGAGCGAGCGGACCCATTACGGGCGGTTTGATCTGCCCTCCGAACAACCCGCAATGCCCACTCCTCATAGCGCCTGGGTATTCACCGGTGGACCACGATCAGAGAAATACGCTGAACGTGGGATTCAACGCAACACTTCCGTGGCAATCGTTCGCTTCGACCAACGTCTACTACGGCTCGGGCTTCACGAACGGAACACCGAATGCCCAGTATCCTGGCAACTATCTACCGCAACACACCACGTTCGACGTTTCGCTGGGGAAATCTTTCGGCGAGAAATACACGGTGGGATTCACCGCGCTCAACGTGGCAAATCGCCGCTTGCTGCTCGACAACAGCCTTACCTTCGGCGGCTTTCATTTCAACGACCCGCGCGAAATCTACGTCGAATTCAAATGGAAGTTCCACTACTGAGGAAAAAAATCAACATCTTGGTTATCATCAGAAGCGGACCGCGCCAACCGGCGGCACGAGGCAAATTGTGAAAGTGTTTTGCACGCGAGTACTACTGCTGCTGGCGATTCCCGTAATCGTCGTGATCGCGGGATTTTTTTGGCTGTGCTCGACGGGCTTAAACGCTCGCGACATGCCCGGCTCGTTGGAAACTCGGTTGGCGATAACCCTGCAACGCCTCGCCATTCCCCGCGCCGAGCGCGAGTTGAGCAATCCGATGCAAGCGACCCCGGAGCTTCTGGTGGAAGCGCGCCGGCATTTCGCGGACCACTGCGCCAGCTGCCACGGCAACGATGGCAGCGGCGCAACGGAGATGGGACAAAAACTCTATCCGCGCGTGCCGGACATGCGCCTGCCGCAAACGCAAAATCTTTCCGATGGTGAGATTTACTACATCATTGAAAATGGCGTGCGCTTCACCGGCATGCCCGCATGGGGCGCAGGCGGCACGAACGATCACGACACATGGCATCTGGTGCTGTTCATTCGCCATCTGCCGAAATTGACTGAAGAGGATTTGCAGGACATGAAAGAACACAACCCACGCAGCCCTGCCGACATAAAAGAAGAAGAGCGCGAAAACGAGTTTTTGAATGAGCCGTCAGATACACACAAACCGTCGCATCCGCACTAAAGGAGAAGTGATTATGCGCACAATTGCTGCCGCAATCCTGATATGCCTGACGTTTTCGCTCGTAACGTTCGCCCACGGCACGGACAAACACGTGCTCGGCACAGTAACGAAAATTACCGATAGCGAAGTAACCGTGCAGGGGCAGGATGGTCAGCTGCAAGTAGTCAAGATCGTGCCGGCCACCTCGTTCGTGAAGAGCGGCGCCAGCGCGAGCATCAAGGATCTAAAAGTGGGCGATCGCGTGGTGATCCACGCGAAACCGGTGGGAGACGATTTGATCGCGCACGAAGTGCGCTTCGGCAAGCCGCCGACGGCGACCCCCGCTACCAAGAGCAATTGAACTGCGGCCTCAGTTCTCGCGTTCTAGGATGAAATCGGGCACGGCTAGCAATGCGCGCCGGTATTCGGTGTCTGGCAGGACTTCCAAGCTGGCTTTCGAGCGACGCACGTATTCCTTTGCCAGCTTTGTGGCGCGGTCCAGTGCCCCCGTTTCGCGCACCAGCCTGGCGATTTCTTCCGCTCGCACGGTGCGGAAATCACGCTCTTCCAGAACTTTTTCAACCATCCACCGTCCGTCGTTGCTCGCATGCGTCTCGCCATTGCCATCGGCACTCGCCGTGTGCGACGCCCCATGCGCGTGAGCCTGGGCCTGCAGCGCGAAAATCAGCGGCAGCGTGACTTTTCCTTCCTTCAGGTCGCTCAATACCGGCTTGCCCAATTTTTCAGGCGACGCGGTGAAATCGAGCAGATCGTCCACCAACTGAAAGGCGAGCCCTGCATCGCGTCCGTAATTCGCGAGGCCGTCTTCGATTTCCTTCGCTTGCTTGCCCAGCACGGCGCCCAGGCGCGCGCATCCGCTGAACAGACAAGCGGTTTTGCGGTAAGCGAGTTCGGTGGCTTCGGCTTCGTTCAAATCGATCTGGCCAAGGCGAGTGAGCTGCAGCAGTTCGCCCTCGACCATGTTTTGCGTGAGATCAATCAGAATATCGAGCACCGCGAAATTGCGTTCGCGCAAGGCCATTTCGAACGATTGCATGTACAGCCAGTCGCCCGCCAGCACGCTCATGTGATTCCCCCAGCGTGCATTCGCGCTAGGCCGGCCGCGCCGCGTATTCGCGCCGTCAATCACGTCGTCGTGAATCAACGTCGCGCTGTGAATCATCTCCACCACCGCGCCCAGCCGGATCGCGCTCTCGCCGCGATATCCCGAAGCCCCCGCCGCCAGCAGCAACAGCGCGGGACGCAGCCGTTTACCACCACCTTCGCGCAGGTAACTGGAAATTTCGCACACCGGTTCGATCGCCGCGCTGTTTTGCGCCGCAATTTCCTGCTCGACGAGCGCTAAATCGTCGCGCACCAGATCGAAAATGCCTTTTGCGATTTGGACAGCGAAAGCCATCCTGGGGTTCACCTTGGCCGGGCTGGAATTTCCAGGCCGCCTAGCCGGAAAAACCGTCTGAAATTCGCCGCCGTCGCGGCGGCAACTTCTTCGCGGCCCAAGTTTCTCACATTCGCGAGCGTCTGCGCTACCTCCACGACGTTGGCCGGCTCATTTCGTTTGCCGCGGCGCCCCTGGGGCGAAAGAAAAGGCGAATCGGTTTCGGTGAGGATTTGGTCGAGCGGCAGCTCCCGCGCCACGTCACGGATCAGCTGCGATTTCGGGTAGGTCACATTCGCGGCGAAGGAGATCAGAAAGCCCATGTCCAAACCGCGCTGCGCTTCGCGCAATGTGCCGCCGAAGCAGTGAAAAATTCCGCCCAAGCCGGTGGGCTTCCAGTCTTTTTCAAGGATCGCCAGGCAATCGTCCCACGCATCGCGGCAGTGAATCACGATCGGCAGCTTCGCCGCCCGCGCCTGCTGCAATTGCCTGCGAAATACCGGATGCTGCACTTCGGGCGGCGGCTCCTCGTAATGATAATCGAGCCCCATTTCGCCCCAAGCAATCACTCTGGGATCCTTCGCCAGCGCGTCCAACTGCGCGTAATGCGGTTCCTGTGCGTCGGCCGCATGCTGCGGATGGATTCCGATGGTCGCGTATATCCAGTCGTAATCTTTGGCTACCGAGAGCGCTGCATCCAACCGGTCCGGCCCCGACCCGCCGCTGCCGATAGCCAAAACCACTGACACGCCAGCCGTCCGCGCTCGTTCCAGCATCTCCGCCCGGTCGCCATCGAATTCCTCAGATTCCAGATGCGCGTGTGAATCAATAATCTCCAAATTTGCCGCCACTCCGTTTCTGTTTTTGACTCAGTAGCGCCGGCGTCCCGCCGGCTCTTTGCCGTTGCCCTTGCCGTGCTCTGCGCCCGCTGCGTCTCTGCGGTAGGAATTCCCGATCGCAGTCGATCTTGCCCGTCATCCTGAGCGCAGCGAAGGATCTCTCTTCGCCTTCTAAACCTGCGCCCTCACCCTCACTTCACCTTCGCCCCAGCCGGCACATCCTCCGCAAACGTACAGAGCACTGGCTTGCCGTCCGGGCCGACGGATGCAGCCAGCAACATCCCATTCGATTCCAACCCGCGCATCTTCCGCGGCGCCAGATTCGCCACAATCACCACCTGGCGCCCTAGCAAATCTTCCGGCGCATAGGAAAGCGCAATCCCCGCCAAAACCTGCCGCACCTCGTCTCCAATATCCACCAGCAACTTGAGCAGCTTGTCCGCGCCCGGTATGCGCTCCGCCGATTTCACCACGCCCACGCGCAACTCCACCTTCGCAAAATCCTCAATCCCAATTTTCGCCGCGACAGCAGGCGCAGCCGCCGCTCCCGCCGCGGCGCCAGCAGCCGAACTCGACGTAGCATCCCCCCCAGCCGCCGCCGGCTGCGCACTTCCCGGATTCCGTATCTCGTTTTCCATGGTTTCAATCCTCTCCAATATTTCCTTCTTCTCCGCGCGTGGAAAAACCCCTTCTGGCTTCCCAATCCGCGTTCCCGGCTTCAATCCACCCCATTGCAAATCGTTAATGCTGACGGTTTCGATTTTTCCTGCTTGCCCAAGCTGCTCCCAAATCTTTTGCGTCGCATCGGGAATCACGGGATGCGCCAGAACGGAGACAATCCTGAGCGATTCCGCAGCAATATACAGTACTTGCTCCAACCGCGTCCTTTGCGCAGGGTCCTTCGCAAGCGCCCAAGGTTTCTCTTCGGCCAGGTATTTGTCGGCGATCGCCACAAACCCCCAGATTATTGTCAGCGCATCCGAGAATTCGAATTTGTCGTACGAGCTCCGGATGGTTGAATGAAAAGCCGTCGCAGCAATCTGGTGAAGGTTCGCCGGCGCGGCGGCTTGGGCCGGGACATTGCCGCCGCAGTAATTTTCGATCATGGTAAGCGTGCGACTAGAAAGATTGCCCAGGCCATTCGCCAAATCCGCGTTGTAGCGTGTAATCAGCGCATCCTTGCTGAAATTTCCATCCTGCCCAAACACAACTTCGCGCAACAAGTAATACCGCAGCGCATCATTCCCCAGCACCTTCACAATCGGCTCGGCATAAGCCACGTTGCCCTTGGACTTGCTCATTTTTTCCTGCTCGAAGAGCAGCCAGCCGTGTGCACGGATCTCCTTCGGCAGGGGCAGCTCCGCAGCCATTAGAAATGCCGGCCAGTACACCGCGTGAAAGCGAATGATTTCCTTCCCGATCATGTGCACGTCCGCCGGCCAGTACTTGAAATCCGCACCGTCGTGCTCGCCATCTACGAAGCCAATCCCACTCATGTAGCTGGTGAGCGCGTCGTACCACACATAAAAGACATGCTCGGGGTCGTCCGGCCAGGGGATTCCCCACTTGATGGTCTTGCGGCTGATGGAAATATCTTTCAAACCGCTTTTTACGAAGCTGATTACTTCGTTTCGCCTGAAGTCTGGCTGAACCGATAACCGCCGGGTCGGATTCAGTTGAGTAATGCTCGACTCGGGAATTTGTACTGGCGGCGCCGAGGGCTGAATGAATTCGGGGTTGTCTTGGTAAAGTTGAAGAAGCCGGTCTTGAAAAGCTGACAACCTGAAAAAGTAATTCTCTTCGGAAATCAACTCCGCGGGACGACCGCAAATTTGACAGTTCGCTGGCTCTGGCGTGTCGCTCACGTACAAATTGTCGTAAATGCAGTAGCGGCCTTCATACTTTGCTTTGTAAATCGCTCGCTTCGACGGCTCCAAATGCTTGTCTCGCTCGAGCGTCCGCCGAACCAGATTTTGCACCGCCCGAGCATGCCGCGTCTCAGTCGTGCGTATGAAATGTGTGAACTGAATCCCCAGCAGCTTCCACAGATCGCGAAAAATCTGCTGGTTACGGTCCACCAAATCCGCCGGCGAGATGCCCAGCTTCTCTGCCGCCCGCTCGATATTCACTCCGTGCTCGTCAGTGCCGGTAAGATACGCCACGTCGTAACCGCACATGCGCTTGTAGCGCGCAATCACGTCGCACACAATCGTGGTGTACGCCGACCCGACGTGCGGTCGCGAGTTCGCGTAATAAATAGGAGTGGTCAGGTAGTACTTCGGCTTGGCGTTATCCATGAACTAAGCGGGTTTCCCGTCCGGCTTCGCGATCTCCGGCTGTGCTTCGAGCCATTTCTGAAATTGGTAAGTGGCCGCTTCCAGCACCTGCTTCAACGGAATCCCCTTCTGCGCCGCGATCCGCCGGCAGTCTTCGTACTCCGGAGTGGCGTTCAACACCGACCCGTGCATTCGCGAAATTTTTATGCGCACTTCGCCAAACGGCGTTTCCAACGTTACCGATTCCCGCGCCAGCGTCCTGCGCCGCACATCATGTGTCCGTATCCCAATCGTCGTCGTCTCGCGGAATAACAGGTCCATCAGCCGGCTCACGTTGTGCGGCTCGCTCAACAGCGTCAGCAGCATTCCCGGCCGGTTCTTCTTCATCTGCACCGGCGAAGAGAATACGTCCAGCGCCCCAGCTTCCAGCGCGCGCTCCACGAAATATCCGTAGATTTGCGGGCTCATGTCGTCAATGTTCGTTTCGATCACGGTCACCGGCGCGTCCCAATATTCTCCCGCCTGGCTGACGGCTGTTTCGCCGATCAGCAGCCGCAGCACATTCGCTTTTTCCTTCAAGTCCGCGCTGCCCGCGCCGTAGCCAATGGCTTTCAGCGTCATTTCCGGAATCTCGACGTATCGAGTCGCAAGCGTGGTAGCGATCGCCGCGCCCGTCGGCGTCACCAATTCTTTCGCGATCCCGCTGGTAAACATCGGTGCGCCCTTGAGCAACTCGGCCGTCGCCGGCGCCGGCACGGGCAGCAAGCCGTGCGCGGTCTTCACCTGCCCCGAGCCCACGTCCAGCGCGGAGCAGGCAAATTCATCAATCCCCAGCAGCTCGAATCCGATCGCCGCACCCACGATGTCCACAATCGAATCCACCGCGCCCACTTCGTGAAAATGCACCTGTTCCACAGGCAATTGATGAACCTTCGCTTCCGCCTCCGCCAGGCGGGTAAATATTTTGCGCGCTCGCTCCGCCGCGCGCGGCGCAAGTTTCGCGTTCTCAATTCGCTGCAGGATGATCGAAAGACCGCGGTGATGGTGCCCTTCGCTGGTCTCGACCTTCACGTGCGTCGCGAAAATCTCGCCGCGCTTCACTTTCGCCGCCGAAATGGACCAGCCCTCCAGGCCCAGCTTGCGCAGCTCGGCTTCGATCGCGCGCAAATCCGCGCCCGCATGCACCAGCGCTCCCAGCACCATGTCGCCGCTGATGCCCGAAAAACAATCGAAATAAACGTGCCGCAACGTTTTCATCGGATGGTCTTGCACAAATCCCGCCAAATCGCGAAAAAACGATACTAGTCTGGCCTCCCAACGCTGTCAAATCTCCCAGCAGCAGCGGCTTTGACGCTTTCCGCTGCTTTACCTATAATCGCCGGATTCACTTTGCACAGGGAGCCACGTGTACAAAGCCGTCGAAGACCGGTTTCGCAAGGCGCTGCGCCATCACATTCACGAACGCTATAAGACGGACGTGCCCATCGTCACCGAGCGCCCGCCCAAGCTTTCCATGGGCGAAGCCGCCTCGCCGGTCTGCTTTGAGCTGGCCAAGCGCCTCAAGAAGCCGCCCCGCGCGCTGGCGCAGGAAATCGCTAATTCCCTGAAACCGATTGCCGGAATCGCGCGCGTGGAAGTCGCAGGCGGCGGCTACCTGAACGCTTTCTTCGACCGCGCCGCTTTCTTTCGTTCTGCGGCGGAGGAAGCCGGACGCCAAGCGGTAACCGCCGAAGCCGGCGCGACGAAAACTGTCGTCGAGCACACCAGCATCAACCCGAACAAGGCCGCGCACATCGGGCACCTGCGCAACGCAGTCCTGGGCGACACGTTCGCGCGCTTGTTGCGCCACTCCGGACGCCGCGTCGAAGTGCAGAATTACATAGACAATACCGGCGTCCAAGTTGCCGACGTGGTCCTCGGCTTTCTGCATCTGGAGAGAAAATCGCTGGCCGAAGTTCAAGCGCTCACCCAAGCCCCGAAATTCGATTATCTGTGCTGGGATTTGTACACGCGCGTGACGCTGTTTCTAGCCGAAGACAAATCGCGCCTGGAATTGCGCAACCACACGTTGAAGGAGATCGAAGAAGGCCACGGCGACGCGGCAAAGATGGGCGAAATCGTCGCCACCGCCATCAACTACTGTCACCTGCACACGCTCGACCGGCTCGGCATAGACTACGATCTCCTTACGCAAGAGAGCGACATCCTGCACCTGAAATTCTGGGATGCCGCATTCGAATTACTGAAACGCAGCGGCGCCGTGCAACTAGCGACGGCCGGAAAAAATGCTGGCTGCTGGGTGATGCAGCTGCCTTCCGACAAGGAGGTTAGTGCGAAGCTGGCCGCGGAAGGTGCGGAACCTGCCTCCGGCGATGCGACCGAAGAACCGCCGGAAGAAGCCGAAGCTAAGATTATCGTGCGCTCTACGGGCACCGTAACCTATGTCGGCAAAGATATCGCGCTGCATCTCTGGAAGTTCGGCCTGCTCGACCGCGATTTTCACTATCACCGTTTCTACCAGCATCCCGATGGACACCAAGCATGGATCACCGCCAGCGAACGCGACGATCCCGGCGCGCCCGCGTTTGGCCACGCCCACGAAGTCTTCAACGTGATTGATTCGCGCCAGTCATATCCGCAGCAAGTCGTGGTTGCGGGGCTGCGCGCGCTCGGCTACCACGACGAAGCAGATCACCTGAAGCACTTCGCTTACAACGTGGTCGCGCTCACGCCGCGCTGTGCGCTAGAGATGGGCTACGAGATTCCGCCGGAGGATGCGAAGCGGCCCTACGTGGAAGTGAGTGGACGGAAGGGCCAAGGCGTGAAAGCCGACGATCTCCTCGACCGCCTAGAAGCCAGCGCCCAGGAGGAAGTGGATTCGCGCCATCCAGACACCCCCGACGCCGAGCGCGCCGCGGTCGCTCATGCTGTCGCCATCGGCGCGCTCCGCTACTTCCTGCTGCGCTTCACACGCTCCACGGTAATCGCCTTCGACTTCAAGGACGCGCTAAGCTTCGAAGGCGAGACCGGTCCCTACGTGCAGTACGCCGTGGTCCGCGTGAATGGCATCCTCCGTAAAGGCGCGGAGCTGGATCCGAGCCTCGCGGTAGAAGACGCTGCGAACATTGCCAGGCTTAAGACCGGTGAGCTGGACGCCAGCCGCTTTCTGGCTTCACCGGACTACGAAGACATATGGGATCTGGTACTGCTCGCGGGGTCGTTGGACGCCCGGCTGGAGGTTGCGCTGGCGGCGCAGGAACCCGCCAACGTCGCGCGCTTTGCATTCGAGTTGGCGCAGGCCTTCAACGGCTTCTACCACAAACACAATATCAACAGAGAGCAGGACGCGGAGAAGCGAGCGTTCTTACTTTATGTGACCACGCTAGTGCGCGAACAACTCGTCTCGACGCTCGCCCTGCTAGGCATCACCGCGCCGGAAAAGATGTGACAATTTTTCGCTATGGCCGTCATCCTGCTTGCCCTGAGTGATTTTGCGAAGGGAGCACAGCGAAGCCCGCCTGCTGCGGGCGGGGATCACTCTTCGGTGTTTCCGGCCTCGTAGTCCGCGGGAATTGACGCTACAGCTTCATCGCGAAGTCAACGATGGAGCGAATCGCCACGCCCGTCGGCCCTTTCGCCAGCCAGGGTTTCCCATCATCGACCCAGCACGTCGCCGCAATATCCAGATGGATCCAAGGCGTATCTTCCGCAAATTCCTTGATGAACCACGCGCCGGTGATCGCCCCGCCGCCCTTGCCTGAGCCGGTATTGCGAATGTCCGCGATATTGCTTTTGATCATTTCCTCGTACTCGTCGTCCATGGGCATGGGCCACATTTTTTCCCCGACGGCTTTGGCGCTCTCAAGGAACTGGTCGAGGTATTCGCGCGGCGTGCCGAACGCGCCCACATGCACGTTGGCGAGCGCCACCTGGATCGCACCGGTGAGCGTGGCTGCATCAATCAGGTGCGTCGCGCCAAGCTTGCGCGCATAAAAAACGCCGTCGGCCAGAACCATGCGGCCTTCCGCGTCGGTATTGATCACTTCAATCGTCTTGCCGGACATCGCAACCTGCACGTCTCCAGGTTTCTGCGCGCGCCCGCCGGGCATGTTCTCCGTGGCGGGAATTACGGCGATCACCGGGACCGACGGCTTCAGGTAGGCTATCGCACGCATCGCGCCGAGCATGGTGGCTCCGCCACCCATGTCGTACTTCATTTTCTCCATGTTCTCCGCCGGCTTGATGGAAATGCCACCGGTGTCGAACGTGACGGCTTTGCCCACCAATCCGAGAACTGGCGCATCAGGACGCGCATTTTCCGGCGTGTAACGGATCACGATCACGCGCGGCGGCTCGACGCTGCCCTGCGCGACGCCGATGAGCGCGCCCATCTTCAGCTCGGAGATCTTTCGCTCGTCGAGAATTTCAACGCCCAGGCCGACTTCCTTGGCCATGGCCTCGGCGCGAGCCGCGAGCATGCGGGGCGTGAGGCGGTTGGAAGGCTCGTTGATCAAATCACGCGCGAAATTCTGAGATTCCGCGATCACCCGTCCGTGTTCGACGGCTTCGGGCAATTTGCCATTCTGAACAGCGTCGAAACCGGCGAGCAGCACCGACTGGATTTCGCGATTTGTTTTCTTGTCGGTCTGATACTTGTTGGATTCGAAATCGGCGACGCCAAGTCCTTCGGTGACGGCCTGCGCGGCGGCAGGTCCGCGTTCGCCTTCGCGCGCAAGGAAAATAAACTTCTTCACGCCGCGCGATTTCAAATGGCGCAGCGCGGTGCCGGCGATTTTGCGCAAGTCCGACTGCGCGAATTTTTCGGGCTTGCCTGCGCCCACAAGGAGCAGCCGCTTGGCGTCCAAACCTTCCGGGAAATGAACGAGCACAAGCTCGAGCGCCTTGCCAGTGAGTTCACCGGTAGCGACCAGAGCGGCGAGCCGGCCGTCCATAGCGTGGTCAATGTCGTTTAAAATTCCATCAATTCTATTTTCTTTGTCAAAAATGTAGGAGACGATCGCATCGGCCTGAATCGAAGAGTACGGCTGGTTCTCCAGTTGAATCTGCATAGCTCCCTTTCACTTTTAGCGCCGGCGAGAGCGATACATCGCCTCGCTGGCTTCGCGTTTTGCTTCTTTTTGTTTTTCGGATTCGCGGCGGTCGTGGAACTTTTTGCCCTGCGCCACGGCCAATTCGCATTTGGCGATGCCGTCCCGGAAATAAATCTTCGTCGGGACGATGGTCATGCCCTTCTGCTGGGTCTGCACAAGCAAGCGGTCAATCTCACGACGGTTCAGCAGCAGCTTTCGTTTTCGCAGGGGATCGTGGTTGCGGTAACCTCCGGCAAGATACTCGGGAATATGGCAGTTTACCAGCCACGCCTCGCCAAGGCGAATCTCGGCATAGGCCTCTCGCAGGGTCCCCTTCCCTTCGCGGAGCGTTTTAACCTCGGTGCCAACCAGCACCATGCCGGCTTCCAGGCTGTCCAGGAGATGGTAGTTGTAGGACGCCTGGCGATTCTGCGCAACAATCTTGACGCCTTCGTGTTGAGATTTATCAGGCTTGGATTTCACGGCATAACTATCATAGCCGCCGGAGCCGAGTCGCCGCAAGTCACAGACGATGACGGATTTCCGGGTACTCGCGCCCGAATTCACGGAACTTTCACCCAAACCGGCTGAGGCCCTTCTATTATTCATACGTCTAACACAACTTTGGGATTCCTTGCCGCATCGGAAGACGGGTGCTAGACTCTTGAGGAAATAGCCTACCCGTCGGAGGAGTGCTTTTGCGCCGTTCCAGATATTTGCCATTCCTAGTCGCCGCTGCCCTGCTGCTGGGCGGATGCCCTAAGGGCAATGAAGACTACGAAGAGGCCCGAAAGGCCAACGCCCTCCAGGATTACGACACCGCGCTGGTGCACTACGAACGTGCCGCCCGCACCGACCCTACAAACGCCGAATACAAGCTCCGTGCCGCCCAGGCTCGTTACGATGCCGGGCAATTCCACGTGCAGCAGGGCAAAAAAGCGCTCAAGAACGGGGACCTGCAGCTTGCGCTAGGCGAATTCCAGAAGGCGCAGCTGATTGATCCTTCGAATACGGCGGCCGACCAGGAAGCGAAGCGGACGATGGATCTGATGAACGGGCAGAACGGGCCTAAGGCGCTGAATCCCGCTACGAAACCGGACGAGCAGATTCTGGCGCAACCACCGGAACTGAAGCCGCTATCGCGCGACCCGATCAACGGCCTCAAGATGACCAACGACGCGCGCGTCGTTTACGAGACGATCGCGAAGCTCGCGGGGTTGAGCGTGATTTTTGATCCGGACTTCACTTCACGGCGAATCACCGTGGATTTCCCGAGCGTGACGCTGGAGCAGGCGCTGGATGCCGTATCGCTGGAGAGCAAGGCGTTCTGGAAGCCGGTTACTTCGAACATTATTTTTGTGGCGCAGGACCAGCCGCAGAAGCGGAAAGATTTGGACGATGAGGTTGTACAGACTTTTTATCTTTCGAACACCTTGACGCCGCAGGATCTGACAGAAGTGGTAAACGGGTTGCGTGTGCTGCTGGATCTGCACCGGTTGCAGCAGGTGAACGCGCAGAATGCCATTGTGATTCGCGACACACCGGATAAATTGCTACTCGCCGCGAAAATTATTCGCGATATTGATAAGGCTAAGCCGGAAGTATTGATTCACGTGCAGGTGATGACCGCCAGCATGGATCGTTTGCGCGATTTGGGGATTTTGCCGGGGCAGACGGTCTCGTTGGCTTTCACGCCGCGGTCTTCGCTTGGACCTTCTACTTCGACGTCGACGACCACCAATACGACGACTCAGAGTGTGCCGCAGGTTTTATTGAGCCAACTGAAGAACCTGGGGAGTTCCGACTGGGCGCTCACATTGCCAGGGGCGACAGCAAACGCCATCTTGACTGACGACCGCACGAAAATTCTGCAGGATCCGGAATTGCGCGTAACCGATGGCCAAAAAGCCACATTGAAGATTGGTTCGAAGGTGCCGGTGGCGACGGGCAGCTTTCAGGCGGGAGTCGGCGTCGGTGTTACGGGCAGCTCTGGAGTGGTCAATCCCCTGGTGAACACGCAATTCCAGTACATCGACGTGGGCGTTAACATTGAAATTACACCGCGCGTGCATCCGGATGGCGACATCAGTTTGAAAGGAACCGTGGATGTGTCGCAAATTACGGGGACGAGCAATATCGGCGGAATCAACCAGCCGGTAATCGGGCAGAAAAAAACGGAAATTGACGTGAGGCTAAAGGAAGGCGAGCAAAACATTCTGGCGGGCTTGATCGAGCGCACGGATACAAAAAACATAAATGGCATTCCAGGACTTGGTGAAGTGCCGCTGATGGGGTATTTGTTTTCGGATAACAGCCACGAAATCGAAGAGGATGAAACGCTGATCGTGATGACGCCACACATACTGCGCTTGCCGTCGTTGACGGCTGCAAATCTGCAATCCATGGCGGCGGGCACCGATTCGAACGTGCGCGTTTATCGAGGAGAAGAGACGCCAGCGACCGCGGTACCTGCGGCAGCGCCAGAGCCTCCTGCTCTGCGACAGAATTCTGGCAATGTTGCGCCCACGCCGGGCGTGACGCCGGCTGCGATGGCGCAACCTGCTCCCGCGCAGGGCACGAGCGCTGCGGCGCAGCTTCATTTCGAGCCGGCCACGGTAGTGCTGAAGGCTGGCGACACGACCACGCTGGGCCTGGCGGTTTCCAACGTGCGCGATCTGTATTCGATTCCACTGATGATTCACTTCGATCCAGCGGTGGTCCGCGTAGAAGAGGTGCGTGACGGCGGATTTCTATCCGGCGGATCGCAGCAGGTGGCCGTAGTGCAGAGAATCGATCAACAGCAAGGGCAGGTGATTGTCTCCGCGACGCGCCAGCCCAACACGCCCGGAGTGAATGGAACCGGAACGGTGTTCGGTTTCGTGGTGCGCGCTGTCGGACCCGGGACCGCGCGGCTGCAAATTCTTCAAGTAAACGCTCATGATTCGCAGCAACAGACGATTCCGATGGTTTCCGGAGAAGCCACGATCCAGGTGCAGTGAGGCGCGATGAATTGGAATCGTTTCAAGCCGAAACTCCATTTTGCGCGGCCGCGGTTCTCCGCCCTATCTCTTGCGCTGAGTCGCGGCCGACGCGGTTCTGCTGCGTCTGAGACCGGAATGTCACTGCTGGAATTGGTAGTCGCCTGCGCCATCTTGCTTGTTCTGGCGACGGCTTCGATCCCGATTGCGCGCAACACGATCAAGTGGAAAAAAGAAGAGGAACTGCGCTGGGATTTGCGCCAGATGCGCGAAGCGATTGACCGCTACAAGGACGCGTCGGACAAAGGGCAAATCCAAGTGAAGGCCGGGACCGAAGGATATCCGGAGGGCCTCGATTCGCTGGTCAAGCCGACTCCGCTAACCGGAACCGCCGCTGACAAACGGATTCGGTTTTTGCGCGAAATCCCGATGGACCCCATCACCAAGAACAAAGATTGGGGGCTGCGTTCGGTCCAGGATGACACCGATTCGACTTCTTGGGGCGGGCAGGACGTGTTCGACGTGTATTCGAAAAGTTCCGGAACAGCGATGGACGGTTCGAAATATTCTGATTGGTAGATGGGTTCGCTGGGGCAACTGAGGATATTGATGCGCGAAGGGTTCAACACGAGGACGATTCTTGAGCGGCGCGGCTTGGCGCAGCGCGGATTCACCCTACTGGAACTGATGGTGGTGATGGCGATCATCGTAATTCTGATGACCATCGCCACTGCGAAATTCGAACAAATGGTAGTGAGGGCGCGAGAGGCGACGCTGGCCTCCGACCTGAAGGTGCTGCGGCAGGCGATTCAGGACTACACACGCGACAAAGAATGCGGCCCTTCTTCGCTGGACGATCTCGTGAGCAACAATTACTTGCGCTCGGTGCCGAAAGATCCAATCTCCAACCAAACCGATTGGGTTACAAAGTCCGATGACGTCTCGCTCAGCCCCGAACAAAGCTGCTACGGCATCAGCGATGTGAACTCCTCATCCGACCGTCTATCGCCATTTACCAGCACGCCGTACAGTTCCTGGTAGTCCGCAAACGCTTTGATTTTCCACGCGCGTCCAATTTTTCTGCCGCGCTTAACGCTTCTGCTGCGCTCAATCGAAACGAAATTCTCGCCCGGCCGTTGCCGTTTGACGGCACCCCATGCATCCGCTATCATGCTTACGCGGGGTGGAGCAGCCTGGTAGCTCGTCGGGCTCATAACCCGGAGGTCGTTGGTTCAAATCCAACCCCCGCAACCAAACTTATAGATTCATAAGAGCTTTCGGATTGGCCTCCGGAAGCTCTTTTTCTTTTTGGGAAAGATTTGGGAAAGAAATCACTTTTCCCTCCGGCCAACCCGTCCCGAAAAGCTCCCCAAGTTTCTCCGCCGACTCGCGCTCGTCCTTCGTGAAAGTGTGCGTATATTTCTCCGTCACGCTTCCTCCGCTGTGGCCGAGCCGCTGCTTGCGAATTTGTTACGGGATATCGAGAGAATCCATCGCCGTAGCGTTCGTGTGTCGAAACGTGTGAAGCCCTAGCGAGGCGGCACGCTTTTCGCTTAACGTAGCTTGCTCGACGGTTCTATCCTTCCCAACAAATTTCGCAAGTAGTTTTGGGTCGATCTTCGGAATTTCGAGGCGTTCAAGCAGGCCGTTTAATCTCCGCGCGAGCACGTTGCTAGTATCCCAAGGCTTACCCGTGGAGGATTGGAATAGGAAGCCGTCGGTCCTGCCGGCCAGATATTCCTTGAGCGCTGCGCCGAGCCGGTTGGAAATGCAAATCGTTCTGTTCCCGGCTTCGGTCTTGGGGCTATCTTCCGCACCGCCCCAAATCGCTTTGCTTACTTCCACTGAAAAGCTTTCGAGGTCTACGTCGCTGACGCGAAGCGCGATAATCTCTCCGGCGCGCATCCCGGCTTCGGCGGCGAGCCAAAAGAAAATCCGTTCCGCGTCCTTGGTAGAGGCGAGTACTCGTTTAACTTCCTCGACGCTATAGCACCTCATCCGAAGCTTTCGCGCCCTTGGAAGCTCAACTCGTAGATCGCCCGAGACGTACTTCCAAGCAACGGCAGAATTCCACATAATACGAATCGTCGCCGATACGCAATCGCGGCGATCATTGCCATATAACTACCAGCCCGCCTCACGGCTTTCTTATGCTTTATCGCCTCATCGGTGTCGGGCTTCAAGTAGGCTCGCCGCCGCAATTGCCAGCGCCGTCGAATGACCGCGGCGAGCATCTCATCGTTGAGCGCAAACGCCGGGATGCTTCGTTTCAGGGCGGGTTTTCTCGTGTGAACACTCATTCGCGTGTAATCTTCGAATGCAATTCGGCTTGCGGTCGACACCGGGAGCGCACGCCGTCCGTCAAATTGGTGGCGATCAAAATGGAGGTCGCTCATTGGTGGCCTCTCTTTCGCGGTCCGGCGTAGACGGTCGAGCAGTCGGCGCATTCGCGCTTTCCGTTCTTTGTCTCGATATAGATACTCGATTCGCAAGCGGGGCAATATCCACTCATACGCTCGTGAGCACGGTCTTCCGGCGCTTCTAACGGGTCGCCGCAAGATCGAGGAAGGACGACCGGTCGAGTTTCGAAGGGCGGTCCTTGCGGAAAGCAAATCGAACAGTAGGGCGAGCGCTTCCCTCGACCCACGCGGTAGACCGAGTGTTGACATTTTTTCAGAATCCGGAACGTCGGAGGTGTCGAAACAAACTGGACGGTTGCGGCTGCCACGGATTTGTTCCCTGTTGCTGGAGATCGACTTCTACTGCGGGGAAAGCTCTTCCGTTATCCTCGAACCCAAATTAGACAGAAAATGTTAGGCAAATCTTTTGCGGAAGATCAGTAATCCTCTCGAGCAAGAGCGCGATCTAAGGCTGCGCTATCTATCGAAGAGGTCCATTGTTTTCCCTCCGCGCCGGTCGCCACCAGTGCGTTCGGGTCCGAATTTCCTCGGGTCATTCCAGTTTTCTGATCGTGACAGGGTTTACATACGCCTTGGATATTTTGCGTATCGTAGAAGAGCGTCGTGTTGCCTTTATGATCTTTGATATGGTCGGCTACGGTCGACTCGTCGCCGCCGTGCTGCCGGCACTTGTCTGTAAGCATAAGTTGACAGAGCGGGTCGCGGCTGAGGATGAATTCGCGCAAATTTCTCCACGCGGCGTTTTGGTAGAGAGCGCGCCAAGGCGCGTCGCGAAGCCGCGAATTATTCTCGGCGCGTTCCACCTCGGCGGCTGGCTTCGTATGTGGCGCGCAGTAGTTCGTCCCGGCCACCGCAGCTATTTGGCACGCGGGGTAGCCGCATTGTCTTGGCGCTCGATTTGGCATCAGTATCTCCTCGCCTTAATTCTCTTGCGTAGTTCGAACTTTTCGCCGCGCGTCAACTCATCTGCGACGATTTGCGGAAAATTCGGCCAATCGAAAACGATCTCGGGCTCGTTCGGGTCAGAAATCACGGAGAGATCGCGGAACGGCTTCGATTCATTCCAGGCTACGGTAAGCTTATCGACGCGCGCCGCGATCAACGGGTCCCGCATAATTTTCCACGCGAGGTCGTACACAGCGTACGGCTTCTGAATGATCTTCGCGTCGAGGGCTGTCTCGCAGAATCGCAAATAGTCGATCATAGGAATTTTATGCCGTCCTCGTTTTGGTCTTTCGTCGGGCGAACGCGCGCGCGGTTCATTGGCGTCATCCCGAGACGATCTAAGAGCGCCGTGATTTTCGTCTCCGCCTCGTTCGCAATCCCTAGCCAGAGGTTCTTGGCCTTCGTCGTTATCTGCTCTCCAGTTTTGGAGAGTCGTGTGTACTCAACGATCTCGCCCTCGTCCGCGACGTGCTTCCGCGCGCGCCGGTACTTATCGACGGTCGAGGCCAACAGCTCAAGGATGATCGCGTCGGCGCTCGTTACCGCCCGGCGCTTCTCAAGCTCGGCCGCGGCGCTCTTGAAAATCTTCCGAGCTTCCGGGGAAAGCTCCTTCGGGCACTTCGGACGGCTGCCGGCCACTGAAACCTCGGGCGCAGTCCTACTCTCCGTCCCCTGAAGCTCGTGAAGCTCGTCGCTCTTACGCTCTCTCACCGGAATCCTTGTCGAGCTGGTCTGGGTCGTTGTTTTTCACGTACCGTGCCGACGGAGCCTCGGGGTCGGCGTCTAATACCGGCGTGTCGGCTGGTGCGCCTGCGCCACGGAGCGCGATCAGCGTTTCGCCGACCGTAAGGCCGCAATCCCAGTTTCCGGTCCGCTGAGCGAGATCGATACGCTCCTCGGCGCTAGTCACCGCGCGGACGGCGCGCGAGATCGACATTCGGGAACAGCGGAGCCCGAGCGCCTTCGCGACGTCACCAAGATGCGTCCCGTTCTTAACGAGCCGCCACGCCTCGATAGACTGGGCGGGAGATAAAGCTTTTCTCATAACGGTCCTCCGTTACGTTTACGCGGTGATGTTAGGGCTCCGCCGGGCGCGAGGAAGCCGCGGCGATCTCGGGTAAACTCGGTCGAAAATCGCGTAATGTCGGCGCGAACTGCCTGAAGAAAGTGCCGTGGCAATCGCCGGAGTGTGAATTAAGCTGAACGAACGGTTCTTTGGTGTGTGGAAATGAATCAGTGACCCCCTATACCCTATTCTATACAAAGCAGTTAGTTTAAGTCATAGTTAATATGGTGGTCATAGTTCGGTCGGTCTCGTCCAATATAAGGGCTCGCAAAAGCCCTATTTGCCCTCGATTTGGGCCTACAAACGCCCTCAAACTGCCTACATTGAGCCTGTTTGCGATGGGTTTTTCGAAGCCGATTCGGAAAACAAACAGGCGCGGAGCGACCGCAGCGCGGCTCCGGCGCGGAGATCGATCTAGCCGTCGAGGAGAAGCTACGTCGTGTGGCGAGGCTGGCCAACGCGGGCGTTCGTGCTTTACGCGCGGTCTCTCGTACTTCCTTGCCTTATTCTCTTACGAAACTCTCTTACTCACTGACTCTTCTTCGTTCTACGCACACCACACCACCGCTTTCCGAACCGCGGCGTTACTATGACTCATACGTATCGCCTTACGGACTTCTCTGGCTTACCAAGGTTCTTTATCCGACGGAGTTCCTTGGCCTCCTCTGTTTGGCTATTCGGGCTTCAACATCTATCTGGATCAAGCCTTCGCACCCCATCTGCAAAGCCTAGTTTCCGATTACGCGACTTACCAGGAGTTGGCTTTCGTTTGGCCAGATTTTCGTAGAAAATCCCGTTACGACTTGTCGAGAGTTAAGCTGTACAATCGCCGCGAGCACTCTGATGGGAAGACTTACGGAAAAATTGATTTTGCTCGCTCAGATAGTCCTCGTAGGGGTCGGCATCCTTTCGCTTGTGTTCGGGGTATTCGCATTGATTGGCACATGGCTTTCCCACGGTTCATAGTCGAATCGACGCCTCCTGCCAGGCTATGCGCCCTCTCAAACCGGCAATTGAAAACTTGGAATTTCACATCTCCGGTTACGCGACTAATCGTCCACTGGAAACCCAGGGGCCTATCCGGTTGGCCAAACGCCGCGAGTTATTGCTTCTGCAGGATGCGCCACCGCCAAGTGCCGACGAACAAAACCCAAGCCAAACCGAATACATACCACGACGTGATAGCGGGAACCAGAGGCAGTACCGCGTAAATAAACAACCAGAAGAACGTAAGTACGGTAAGCAGGTAAACCAGGAAGCTAATCCAAAGTGCATGCAGGAATGCCTGTGACCGGGTTCGCGGTTTCTTGTTCCACAGGGAGCGCACGAAAGCCAACACCCACAGAGAACCCACGGTAACGAAGCAAAAATTTAGTGTTGCAAACTTCGCCCACTCCTGGTTTGGGCCGGCTGCTAGGATTGCGGTCCATTGGTTTATGCGGTACTGCACCGCCCAACCGAGGAAACACGCCCAGTAGAAACCTTGGAATCGATATGGCGTGTTGCCCGTGGCATCGCCTTCAGCCGCGCGAGCTGATTGCAAACGGAGTCCGCCGGCCGTGATGCCCGTCCATAGCGCAGTGAACCCACTCAGGTAGATGAAGTAACGGGAAAAATCTCCGACATAATCACGCCGAAACGGGCCGTCCGGACGGCTCAAGTCGAAGAGTTCTTGACAGGTCCCATGGAGTCCGACGTACTTCCGAAGCCCGCACCACCATGCCACAGAAACCGCCACCGCAAACAGCCAACTCGTGCCGATAAACAATGCCGGCTGCTTTTCGGTTCGCACCCCGGATGGCATCCTTGCGGGCAAGGCGCGGGGCGAGGACGTCGAGAGAAATTTCCTAGGAAGAATCGATCCCGGCAATGGCAGGAGGAAGACAAATAGTGGTGTCAGAATCGCTTGCACAGTGTTGCCGAAATAGAGCAGGGGTACGGCGCGGGCGCACGAGTGGAGGAGCCAATCAGCTCCCAGAGCTTGAGCTCCCTGAGCGAGTTGCTCCATCGGAATCGCGAAGACGATCGATACCGCGATAGCGACCCCAAGGAATACCCAGGCACTTCGATTTTGCGACCGAGCTGTCACAATGGGTTGCGGTCGACTTTACCATCAATGCGACATGGCAATTCCTGATTCTCAGATAGTGAGAAGAATTC
>Ga0210394_10000379_pt1 | contig 98196 bp, 85 predicted proteins | sample IncBWC12MmetaG_FD_160121 | JGI IMG/M metagenome (GOLD analysis project Ga0210394, IMG submission 160121) | Forest soil microbial communities from Barre Woods Harvard Forest LTER site, Petersham, Massachusetts, United States - Inc-BW-C-12-M | ecosystem: Environmental > Terrestrial > Soil >...
GCAGGTGCCAATTCCTGAGTACACGCCTTCTCTTGTCGTTGTGGTTTTAAAGCCTATCCATGTGCTCTAACACCCTCTTCGCCAACCACCGAGCTGCCACACGTCCTCGTTATCGACGGATCGGGGACCATCAATCTTCACTTGCAATTGAGACCGAGAGGGAGTAGACCGGGAGGTGAGAGCTCCACGAGCTCCGGAGGGGACATGACTCCACCGGACTTAGAGCTGAACCAAAGCTGAACACACCGCTCTCGCGGTGCGAGTCGCTCTCGAAACATACGTGTACTTGGCGCGCTTCGAAGACGACACAGCCAATTAGGAAAAAAGGGGGAGCCGCCCGGCTCCCCCTTTTTGATTTTATCTTTTTGATTCTAGCGGTCAGTGCTGACCCGAAGTGTGGTGATGGTGGTGACGACGGCTGCGATGCCGGCGATGGTGACGGTCGTGCGATGAAGCTGCATTGGATGACGACGATTGGCCATTGCTGGCCGTCGAAGTGAGAGCCGGTTGAGCGTTGGGAGTGCTTTGCGCGTCAGAAGCAAAAAGCGACGGTGCGGCAGCCAGCGCGAAAAGACAAACGGTACGTTTCACAGAGAATCTCCGCTGATCAGAATTCCCGCGTGGGCATATTGAAACATAAGAGAGCCCGAAAGTCGCGATGGATTTTTTATGAGAAAATTATCGATTAATGAGCGAGTTCGAGAGAGGCGCAAGAGGGGTGCCAGGCACGCGGAGGGAGGCGCGCCTGGCGTTAGCGGGGTTTGGGCATAGGGAAACTATCCACCAAACTTAAGAGACTGGAGCCACTGAATCGTTTCACGCTGATTGGCGATGACCTGAGCCTGCCATAGCAAAGCCACCGACATGATACCCATGGTGATGATACAAAACGTTAGAACCACGCCCATGGCAGATTCAGAGGCTGGAATGCGAAGCTTGCGAATGAGCCACGGCATAGTAAGGGTTCTCCTAGTACTCGGTCTGCCGAAATCTCCGACGAACCGTGTCTTAACCGACAGGTCAAATACACCTACGAGCTCTCAACAATCACGTAACAAAAAGCAATTGAAGGGCCACGATCGTTGGAAGCAGAAAAGATCGCTATCCTGTCCGAAACAGGAGAGTTGGCCGAGTCGCATGGAAACACAATCGTGTGCGAAGTGTCAAGCATGTGGAAAAGCAGTGGCAATACAGACATTTTGTTTCCAAAGATTCATCTCGGCTTCTTTGGTTTTTTAAGCGCTTCCTATCGTCGCGGTGAGAGATTGGCGAGCACTTGTTCCCATGTGTCAGCGGCTCGGAGTGGTAGTTCTATTACTCGACTAGCTTGCATTGCAGCTTGTACAGGAGGTATGTCTGGATTATTGTCGCTCACCCCGGTCAGAAGAATGGCGCGATCGCATGCAGCGAAAAGGGCCACCTCTTGACCCGGCGTGGCGATTCCGACGGTGCGGGCGTGGGAGCGGAGAGCGCGGTCGTATAGTCTGGAAAGTTCGCTAACGCAGCGCCGAATGCTCGCCCCGATGGACAGGGACCACAGGATGCCCCGCTGGCGAAGCTGAATACTTCGGTCGCGGCCTGCGGCCTGGAAGTTTTCGATGGCCTGCTGAGAGGCTCCTGCAAAAAAAAAGAGTTCGTCAAAATCACGCTGGCGCGCCAGCTCTGCTTCGGCCGATGGCAAATTCGCGTTCAGCGCCAACGCGCGGGGAGGAAGAGAGCGCAAAGAGACGACCGACACACCGGTTTCGGCCGCAAGGGTTTCCAATGCTTCCGCAGCCGCGGGTTGCGGCTCGGCGACCGGCAGGCAAGTGAACCGGCCGAGGCGGACGGTAGGCGTATCGCGCGGCCGGGGAGAGGTAGTTTGGGGCCTCAAGTGGAAATAGCCTTCGGGAAGGAATACTCCAGAGCCATCCTCGGCGATAAAAGGGTGGGTGTGTCCGAGTTTGCGGCGAGGCCCATCCATTTGAAGGCGAGTGCGGCTGGTTAGCCAGACTGTGGGAATGCCACGGTGATCAAGGGCGGCCGTGAATTCATCGAGGCCAGGTACACTCTTTCCGTGAGCGGGAATCAGGTCATCGATGGCGATGTACAGGATGAAAGAAGTTTGATGCAATCGGTGCTCCGCTGTGCGTGCTTCCATCTTAGCGGAGTTTGATAAGAAACCTGACCACGGTTCCAAAAAAAAGAGTCACGAAGAGGGCCTTAAGAGAGGACGACAAAAACAAAGCGGGCAGGAATCCCTGCCCGCTTCGCTGCCTCGTTGGCCGAAATGGCCGAGGTTTGCCGTACGCGTTTAGTTGCCGGAAGTGGTGGTGGTGGTGGCCGGCTGCGAGTTCGCCTTGGGGATGCTGACGTATCCGCTGACCTGGTCCTTGCCAACCTTGTTGACGACGATTTCTTCCGGTATATGCGTGCCGGAGATGTAGAAGAAAATAGGCTCGTTGAGGGCGCGGTTCTTTTTCTCGAAGCGCTTGTCCTCGACGGTCATGGCGAGATTGACTTGGTTCTTCTTCTGGTTGACGCCCTTGAGCTCGACGGTGACGTTGCCGACCTTCTGGGGCTTGTTCTTGCCTGCGATGGTGAATTCAACGTAGTCGCGCTCGCCGATGCGGCGGAGTTGGTCGATTTCATCATGGTTGCGTGCGATGAGAGTGCCCATCTCGCTCTTGGCCATCTTCAGGTCTTCCTTGGTGGTGTTGAGATCAGCGCCAACAGCGGTGACCTTCGTGTCGACGTTCTTCACGTCATCCGCGCCAGCCTTGGTTGCCAGTTCGGTGTGGACGGAGGTGTCCAGAGCGCTGAGCTTTTGCGTGGTTTCGTCGTTCTGCTTCGCGACCAATTCGGCCTGCAGACGAGCCTTCTTTAGCTGGCCCTGGGTAATCTTTAGCTTGTCGGTGACAACCTTCAGATCGCCCTGGAGATCAGCATTAGCCTTCTCATCCTGCGCCAGGCGATCCTTCAGAGAAGACATATCCTGCTGGACGGACTGTTGGGCCGACTTAACCTCGGTGGTCACCGCTTGCTGCGTGGAGTCAAGCTTTGACGAAGCGTTCCAACCGAATCCCAAGCCGGCTATCGCGACCAAGCCAAGTACGATGATCGCAGGCAACTGCCAAGATGAGCTGTTTCTCGTTTCGATGATGTGTTCCTCTACCATAAAGAGTGTTTTCTCCTCACCCCAATGTGGGCGGACGATTTTGAATTCTTAATCGGTCCGTAACAAAGAGGGAGCAACTAGAACGCCAAAGGATGTACGGGGAACATGGGCGAAGATACCTGTAAATTGATGAATAAATGCGGGTTGCCCACGGAGGCGAATTGCAAGGGAGAACACAGGCAGTACTAGTCCTAGCAATCTTTACGCAAGGAAGACACATTTCGGTGTTTCTTACTCTTCTGGCAGATCGACTCCCAGAGATTGGAGGTCCGAAGCCAGCTGAGCTGGAGACTGGAACTGCAGGCCACCCATGCCAAGACGCTGAGCGGCCTGGACATAGGCCGCAATGTCATCAATATAAACGGCTTCCTGAGCTCGGACTTTGAGGGCGCGGAGAGCTTCCCGGTAAATGATCGGATCGGGTTTGCTGGCACCGACGACGCAGGAATAGATCCGAACGGGAAAGAAAGCGAAAAAGCTGTAAGCGGCTTCCATATGCCGGACGTGAATGGCGTCGGTATTGGAGAGCAGGGCAAGGCGATAGCGTTTGGATAGTTTTTCAAAGAAGGCGTCCTCGTGAATGGGAGTAGGATCCAGGACGCGATTCCAAAGTTCAGTGAACTGCTCAAAGCTGAAGTTACCTCCAAAGCGCTTAGCCAGATGGAGATACCAATCGCGGGGCGAGATACGACCCTCTTGCCAGTCCTGCCAGCGAGGATCCTTCTCGATGGCTGTCCATAGTTCCGAAGGAGAGAGAGAGCCTCCAGCCGCTAGACCCTGCATGGCTCGGGAGACATCAATCCGAATCAGGACGCGGCCGATATCAAAAATGACGGCGCGGAGTTTCGGGGCGGTCATGGGCTTATTTGACCTTGCGGTTAAATACGACCGGGCCTGAGGGAATATCTGAGGTCTTTCTGGAACGGAGCACGCCGATGACGGCAGGAAGTATAGAGAGGACGACGACCACGGCAATCACATAGTGAATGTACTGGCCGATGTTGGGGATGAAATGCCCAAGCGAGTATCCGCCAAGGATCGTGGCGCCGACCCACAGAGTGCCGCCCAAAAAATCAAAGAGAAGATAGCGCGCATACGGCATTTTTGCGGCACCCGCAACGGGCGGACAGAACGTTCGAATGATGGGCACGAATCGGGCGAGAATAACGGCACGGCCGCCATATTTTTCGTAGAAGTCGTGGGCCCGCTGGAGATGGCTGCGGCGAAAAAAGAGGGAATCCTCGCGGCGGTAAAGTGTGGCGCCGGCGGAACGGCCAATCCAATAGCCAACCTGATCGCCGGCGATGGCACAAAGCATGACCGGTAAGAGAAGCCACTTGAGGGGAATGACGCCCGCGTAGGAGAAGATTCCGGCAGTGATCAGAAGCGAGTCACCTGGCAGGAAAAACCCGACAAAAAAGCCGGTTTCAATAAAGACGATGGTGCAAACGAGAGGAGCGCCTCCGGAGCGGATCAGCTCTCGAAGTCCCTCGGTGCTGTATAACGAGTGGAGAAAGTGGAGGATGGATTGGAGCAAGCGGAACGGTTCCTCGATCGGTGTATTTGAGAAACGGGCACGGCGACGAGCGTTTGCGAGCGCAGCGTCGCAAATGCACCCAATCCAATACGGTAACAGAAAACGCCGATATCTTCTCCGCATTCATGCCACAGAACGATGGAAGCGATAATGGCGGCGATTAGAGCAGTTAGGCGAATCATCGGGTTGCCTCCGCGAGCCAGAGATGACTTTGTGCTTCGGCCTCGATCCGAGCCTGGAATTCGGTATGGGCGTCTTGAGGAGGGTTGAGCAGTTTCTGGATGCGGGGGAGCGCGCGGCGTGCCGCTGCGGCGCCGGCTTCGATGGCCTCGTCGGCGCGATCAAAATCATCCCAGGCGAGAGACCCGACGTCGGGGCGGAGAACCAGGTCGGCGTGACGCTCCCATATTTCGAGCTGATGCTTCTGGACGGCGCTGACGGCGCGGCAGACGACTTGAAAGATGTTGGATGGAGCGCCGCGGTGACCATCGTCGAGGCCAACCGAAACGGCAAGCACGTGCCTTGCACCAAGGTCGCGGGCCGCGGATGTGGGAACCTGAGCGACGAGACCGCCATCGGCAAGGCAGCGTGTTCCGATTTGCACGGGTTCGAACAAGCCCGGGAAAGCGCAGCTTGCGCGAATCGCTTCGCACAGATTTCCGGCTGTGAAAACTACGGGCTCTCCGTTGGCCAAGTCCGTCGCGACTATAGCCGTGGGAATTTTGAGATCCTCGAACTTTCGCGATTCGAACACCTGCTCGATCAGATCGCCCAGGCGGTGATTGCTGGCGAGCCCCAGCCGGGAAACTCGCCACCTGGCGATGTCGCGGAAACGGAGCGTGCGGCAAGTAGCAATGATGCGCGCGAGAGGCGCCCCGCTGGCGTAGGCCGCGCCGAGGATGCTGCCCACGCTCGTGCCAGCGATATGAGAAATCGGAATGCGATTGTGCTCGAGAACTTGCAGGACGCCGAGATGGGCGAATCCACGGGCGAATCCGCCGCCTAGAGCCAGGCCTAGCCCTGGTCTTTGGGACGGGGCGACTGGCCCAGCGTTCAGTGAGGAATGATGGGGTCGCGACATGCCAGAAGAATGGCATCCACATCCTTTATTCCCAATGGGCCAGGTGTCCCTATAAAACAGTACGTGGGTACTGGTGGGGCAAATGGGAGCAAAAGCTTGTTTGAGAAGCAGGCAGTACCTTCTTACTAGGCTAGTACCCTCTCTGTACCATTGTTCGCGGAGGTGCGTTCAGCGATTCTGGTTCTGTCAGAGAGTGCTGGAACATCTGCAGGAGGGGGAATGGACAGCGCATACGCAATATGGTTGGGGCAGTCGGTCGTGCTGCAGGTGGCACTAGGCGATATTAAGGTGCCGCTGCGGGGTACGCTGCTGAAAGATGGCGATGAGACGGTTCGAATGAGGATTGGCGAAGGCTGGGATGTGGACATCTATAAAACGATGATCCTGGCGGTGGAACAAGATGCTATGGCGTTGCTTCCCGCATGAGGAGGAACAATGAATAGCCAAGTGCCAAAGTATGTGACCCGAGGACGCGCGGCGTTGCTCCTTGGAATTTCTGAAGCCGAAATTTCCCGGCTTTCGCATGAATCAGGACTGGGACGCAAAGAGTGCGCGGGAGAGCAGGAAGAGATGTTTTTTACCTACGAAGAGTTAAGAAAGATTTGCATGCTGACCTTGCACCAGGTGAACTAAGAATTTCTCGAGTTTCCTCCGGCCCCCCTCAGCAGTAACCCCCACCCCGGGTCGCTCCCCCCAGCGACCCGGGGTTTTTATTTTCCGAAGAGATTCCGCGGCACGGATCCCGACCCTGCGTGGACGTATCTCTGAAGGCTGCGGCCTGGTCCTTTTCGCTGGGCTCAGATTTCCTTTGACACCAGGCGATTCGAGAATGAGACTTAGCGCCGTAAAGTCACGGGGGGAGAAGAAAATGGGGCAGAGGCCATTTCGCAGGATGTGGATCGCAGCCATCGTAATTGCTGCGGGAACGATCGCACTGAGTTATGGCGTCGGGGCGGGGTTCGCGGCCGACGACGAAAAATACGACGCGGTCATCGCCAACGGCCGCGTGATGGACCCGGAATCCGGGCTGAATGCGGTGCGCAACGTGGGGATTAGCGGTGGCAAGATTCGTGCGATTTCACCGCGTCCGCTGCAAGGAAAGTCGATGATGGATGCCAAGGGGCTCGTCGTCGCACCTGGATTTATTGATTTGCACGAACATGGGCAGGAGCCGAAGAACTATCAGTTCCAAGCGCATGACGGCGTTACGACTTCGCTCGAACTCGAGGCGGGGACGGCGGACGTAGCCGGTTGGTATGCCAAGCGGGAAGGGAAGTCGCTGATCAATTTCGGAGTGAGCATTGGGCATATACCTGTGCGAATGAAAGCATTGCATGATGCAACCGGAGGCATGCTGGCCACTGGCGATGCGGCCCATCGCGCCGCCACAGGCGCAGAGCTCGCCGAGATGAAAGTAGACATGGAGAAGGGCTTTCGGCAAGGCGCTCTGGCGGAAGGAATGGGAGTGAACTACACGCCGGGGGCTTCACGGTTGGAGATTGTGGACATGTTCAGAATCGCTGCACAGTACAGTGCGTCCGTGCATGTGCATCTGCGTTACGCAGGATTGAAAGAGCCCACGACGGGAGTCGCGGGGCTCGAAGAAGTCCTTGCGGCGGCGGTCGCCACTGGCGCATCGCTGCACGTTGTGCACATCACAAGCATGGGCTTGAAGTTTACGCCGGAACTGATCGCCATGGTGGAAGGAGCGCAGCGGCACGGGCTTGATGTGACGACGGAGTGCTATCCGTATACGGCGGGAAGCACAGCGTTGGAGTCCGCGATTTTCGATCCCGGGTGGCAAGAGAACATGGGAATCACTTATAAGGACGTGCAATGGGCGGAAACGGGCGAGCGATTGACTGCGGAGACGTTTGAGAAATACCGGAAGAAGGGCGGAATTGTAGTCATCCACTCGATTCCGGAAGAAGCGGCGCGAACTGCGGTGGCGAATCCCATCGTGATGATCGCGAGCGACGGCATGCCGATTACGGGTTCAAAAGTGCATCCCCGGGGACAGGGAACATTCTCGAGAGTGCTTGGGCATTACGTGAGAGAGGAAAAGACGCTCGACCTCATGACAGCGCTGCGCAAAATGACGTTGATGCCGGCACAACGGCTGGAGAAGAGGGCGCCAGTATTCAGGGACAAAGGTAGGATTCGCGTCGGCGCCGATGCGGATATCACGGTTTTCGATCCGGAGCGCATCCTCGATAAGGCGACGTATGAGGAACCGCTTCAGTATTCGCAAGGAATTCAGTTCGTGCTTGTGAACGGAGTTACCGTTTTGAAGGACGGACAGCTTGTGGAAGGCGTGTTTCCGGGAAACGCGGCTCGCGCGCCTATTTCTCAATGAGTTCCGGCGCGGGCGGGTCAATGAGCGGCGCTTGTTAATATTTCTAAACCGCGCGCCCGTAGCTCAGTGGGATATAGCGTCCGGCTACGAAGCAACTGAGCAAAAACTATAAGCCTTTTCTCTCGTGTCGCTTACGGGCAAAACCATTCGTTGCTAGCCTTCTGAATTGTATCGAGGATGTACCGCAATATCGCAGCTCCGACTCCGCGCGAGCAGAAATGCAGATTCGAGGTAAGGCTGGCTCTTGAAGGCCGATCCGCGTGATGCCATCGATTGGCCATGAACCAGCGATGAACTACGAAATTCACCACCGTATCCCTAGTTCGTCTCAATAGTCTCCGCTAGGTTGATGTACAACGATTTCGTGCCGTCTAGGAAACAGGCCTGTTCTCGCGGTGGCCCGCTTATGCGTCTGGCTTGGGCTCCCCGCTACTCCATGGGCCCCTATATTTCGCGTCTTGATCGCAGGGAGTTCACGGCGTCCGGCCCATGCGTCGGAGCAGTTCCTGAAACCGCGGATCAGTGCGAATAGAATCGAATGCCGGTTCGGTTAGAAGCCACAGAGTCAAATCTTGTGAGTGTTCCTGGAAAGCCTTCTCGAGGCACTGGAAAGTTCGATTCTGGTCTCCCACGCGGGCATAGAGAAGGGCAAGAGAGTAGCTATCGGCAGGGCTTTGCTTGGAGTCGGCCTTGAGAAATTCCAGTTGAGTCTGCCAGTAGCCGCGTTCTCCCCCCTCGGTGAATCCACGACGGAGCTTTTCCGCGCGCGCGTTCACAATTTCGAGTTTTTCGCCAAACCCAAGAGCCACCTGCCGCCACTCGTTACTGGCACTTGCGAAATCTCCTTTTCCCTCGTAAGCCTGCTGCAAAAAAATGCGAGGTAACGACAAATTGGGGTCCAATTCCTGTGCTTTGTGAAGCTGCTCAATCGCCTTGTCATATTGCCGGCTGCCAAGGAGTGGTGTTGCGATAAGTGACACGAGAACTGGGGAAAGCGGATCGAGACTTTGGACAGTGTTCATCTCCGCGATGGACTCATCGAAGCGACCCGCCTGCGCTAGATAATTCCCATACCATAAATGAACATTCGCGTTCCCAGGAGAGAGATGGATGGCTTGTTTGAATTCCTCCTCCGCGCCCGAGAAGTCCCAGTCATGGACATACTTGACCCAAGCAAGTGCGTTATGGGCTTCGCCGAGCGTCGCATCGATCTCTATCGCATGAAGGGCCGCCGATTTTGCCTTAGCCAGCCCTTCCTGGGCAGGGAGCAATTGATAAGCGGTGGCCCAGCAATAAGTCTCAGCCATTTCCGCGTACGCCAAACCGTACGTCGGATCGGCGTTGATTGCCTCGTTAAAGTAGTGGATCGCCTTATCGATTCCGTCCGGACTCAGTCTGTTCGCGAAGTACTTTCCCTTCAAAAAAGCTTCATGAGCTTCCGGTTGGAGCGGACGATTCGTGGCGAACTGGGCTTGCTGTTGCGGCGTGAGTTGGACACGAATCTGTTGCGCAATCGTCCGCGCAACTTCGTTCTGCAAGAGGAGCACGTCGCTCAGGTTCCGTTCATAGCTCTCCGCCCATATATGCCTTTCCGCGGAAGCCGCCACCAATTGCGCCGTGATGCGGACTCGATTGCCGGAGCGAAGCACCGTGCCTTCTATCACCGCATCCACCCCTAATTCCTTGGCAATCTGCCCAACAGATTTCTGCGTACCTTTGTATTGCATGACCGAGGTCCGCGATATCACCCGGATCGCACTAATTTTGGCCAGGTCGGTAATCAATTCGTCCGTCATGCCTTCCGCGAAGTACTCCTGCTCGGGATCTCTCGACAAATTCTCAAGTGGGAGCACAGCAAGCGATCCAATCCGTGGGCCTTCCACAGTGCCGTGCAACCAGCCTCGTATTTTTTCCAAATTCAAGCCGACTGCCACCAAAAGTATGGCGAGCAGGCTTCCTGCCAGTACCGCCACCCATTGTCGCGACCTAGCCGGTCGGTCGGGGACTTCGTGCCTTGCCGATGCTGCCTTTGCCGAATCCGTATCGCGCTTCAACCTTTTTAAGTCCGCGCGCAGCTCGGCCGCAGTTTGGCAGCGCACCTCGCGGTCCTTCTCCAGCGCCTTGTGGATGATCCGTTCCACTTCCGCGGGTATCTCTGGGTTCCTTCGCGAGGGCGGTGTGGGCACCTGATTCAATATGCCGTCGAAGACCAGTGCAGAAGTGCTGCCTGTGAACGGCGGCTGACCTGTGGCCATCTCGTAAAGCACGCACCCCAGCGAAAAAACGTCTGTCCTGCTGTCCAGTTCCTCGCCGCGAGCTTGCTCTGGAGACATGTATGCGACTGTGCCGATGGCCTCTCCAGGGCTGGTGAGGTGTTCTTCGCGCAAGCTCAGGGTTGACTCGTTCGCAGCCCTGGCCGGCTCAGCGATCTTTCGTTGAGTCCTCTTGGCGAGGCCAAAGTCAAGAATCTTAGCCTGCCCGCGATTGGTGATGAAAATGTTGGATGGCTTGATATCCCGGTGAATGATGCCTTCAATGTGCGCCGCCTCCAATGCGTCCGCAACCTGAATGCCCCATTCCGATAGCAATTCGAGGGGTAGCGGCTTGCCCGCGATGCGCTCTCTCAAAGTCTGGCCTTCAAGCGCTTCCATGGCGATGAAATACTCGCCTTCAAATTCGCCGATGTCGTAAATCGTACAAATATGGGGATGGTTCAGAGAAGAGCTGGCCCGGGCCTCCCTTCGCAGGCGCTCCAGCGCCGCCGGATCTCGTGCGCCTTCATGCAGAAATTTTAGGGCGACGTTTCTTCCCAGGCGCGAATCTTCGGCGCTGTAGATAACTCCCATGCCGCCGCCACCCAGCTTGGCCAGCACACGGTAGTGCGAGATCGTTCGGCCCACCAACTGGCGGGGGTCTTCGACGCGCCCGCCAGGTTCGTTCTGCTCCTGAGCTAGCTCCCTCGCCATCATCTCCAGCGCGGGAACCTCCATGAACTCTTCCGCTTGCATCTGGCGAGCGAGGAGTGACGCTACATCGCGACACAGGGCTTCATCGTCGGCACAAGAGTCCTCCAGGAACGCTTTGCGCCGGCTCTCCTCCAGCGCCAGAGCGGAATGGTACAACTGTTCTACGCGCCGCCAGCGTTCAGGATTCATCGCGTTTCTCACCGCTCATTTCGCGCAAGAGCCATACTTTCGACAGTCTCCAGTCTCGCTGCACCGTTTCGACGGACACTCCCAAGACGTGCGCGGTCTCCTCCACGCTCAACCCTCCAAAAAAGCGAAGTTCCACAACCTGGCTCTTACGCCGATCGACGTCCGCCAGGGCATTAAGCGCGTCGTCCAAAGCCACGATGTCCGCGTGAGGCTCGCTCCCTGGGGATAGCTCTTCATCGAACGGAAGGTGGGCCGCGCCGCCTCCTCTCTTTAGATAGCGTTGGGAACGTGCGAAATCTGTAAGGATTCTTCGCATCATCCGTGCGCAAACGGCAAAAAAGTGGGTGCGGCCTTGCCAGCTCACTTCGCGGACCTTCACCAGCCGCATGTACACTTCGTTGACAAGAGCAGTGGTCTGCAGAGTGTGGCCTGCTTGCTCGCGGACCATATAACGGTGTGCCGTGTGATGCAGCTCGTCGTAGACCAGCGGCGCCAGCTTCTCGAGCGCGCTTTCATCACCAGCGCTCCATGCCTGCAGCAGCTCGGTGACCTCGTGGGTAGGGGGAACAGACATTCAACACTCTGTGCGCCGCGAAATTGTTCGGGGATCACCGCGAGGATAACACACTCATCCCGGCTGTTATCCGGATATATCCATTCGCCGACGTCTTCCGCGCTTTACAGTTTTTCGTTCTGCTTCTCGCTATATCAGTTAGAAGCAGGCGCGGCGACTTGCTGCTGGACACCACCCGGCAGAATCGTCGGCTAATCAAATTGGAGGAAAACCACCATGAAATTGCGAAGAATTGTGGAAGTCTCAGTTTCTCTTTCGTTAGCCGTCTTCCTCGTGGCCATTGTGGGAGAAAGCGTTAGCCGAAGTGCCGCGGCCGTTCCCCCTCATCCGAGGGAGGCGGATCCGCACTGCACACCCGTCGGCGGGTCGATTATTACCAACTTCGGTGCCATTGATCAAAACACTACGATGGGTACAGCGACGGGCGACTTGAGGGGGGCTGTGAGTGGAACTCTTCTGGGCCCACCTCAGCAGGTGGGAAGCACCGTTGTGTTTCACGTCCAGCATCACTGGGTCACGGAATCGGGAGACACTCTCTTCTTTGATCCAGCTACCGCTACGACTGTTCCAATCTCCCAAACTTTGTTTGCCGTCGTGACGTATCCCGTGCACCTAACCGGAGGGACGGGCAGATTCGCTGGAGCGTCTGGAGATATGACTGCTATCGGCGAGGTGGATTTGATCAAAGGAACGGCGTTCCGGTATAGCGGGCAGGTTTGCTTCGTCGACCACGACTAACCCTGAGTCACACTTCACGGACCACGGAAGTGCTGTCGGGCCTCGGGCGCCGAATTTCATCCTGTCCCGAGGCCCGCCAGTTGTTCAATAGTTCGGTGAGATCAGCCCATCTCCAATCTGATGGTCCGACAGCTGCCCCACAGCCAAGCCGCCATCTGCCGAAACCCTCCTTCCCTACTGCTCGGGAATGGGCTACGGGAGACGTGGCCCACCCGCCCAATTGGCCAGAAACGGCGTGCTGGGAGCGAAACACACGGTTCCGGGAGAATTGTCGATCCGGAGCGCTCAGAAACGGCGTCTTCCCCAAGTATCCATTCGAAAGAATTTCACTATGCACCGTTGCGCCGCACACAAGCGGAGGCGAGCCGGTAGAATTGGTTTCCGCGCGCGCCGGAATCCGGATCGGCCTGCACGTTACCAAACCTCCGCAACGCCCAAACCTTTCATCAATCGCAAAGCGCGTGAAATGATGTCCGGTACAAACGCCCTCAGTTGTTGTCCCTACCAATAATTCGGTCTGAGTCGTTAATCGGGACTTGAGAGAGTGCGCCGTTTTTGTTAGGTGTGTATCCGCTGTTTCAGGAGCACCTTCACAGTTTCGCCGACTTCCTTTCCGATTGCTCGGCGTATCTCTATCTTTACAGGCAGCATGTACCTCCCATAGCCATGAACGAACTTTTGAAGGTATGGCCATCAATTGTGCCTCTGACCTTAACCAGGCCACGTGTACCGAAAAACTTGACTGAATTTGGCCAGACCACATAGGTCCACGCCCTTGTGGCTCTTCTGCAATTTGGCCGAAAACGATTTGTTCATCACGTTCGCCATCCTTCCCACGTCCGGAGTATGCGTCGCACAGACATGCACAACATATTGGTCACATCGCACCGCCCCCTTTAACAGGGCAGAGTGATTCTTGCTTTTCAGAGACGCGTTCCACTTGCTTGATGGTTGCGCTTTCGGACCAGGTCGTACCGGGTTCTACTTTTTCCGGTTTCCGCGATTCTTTAGTGAATTCAGTTCCAGCGGGCGGTCTTCTACTTGCCCACCATCAAAATTGAGAACGAACCCGAGATCATTGGACCACGGGCAGGGCGGCCTGCTGGTCCTGGCGGCGCGTCAGGCGGGGGCGGACCGAACTCGGCCGCCATGGTTAATAGGTGATTCGTCTTTGTGTCGAGCGCGAGAGTCTTGGCGCCCACCATGGTTTGCAGCGTCTGCTCTACCGCGAAGCTGATGGGACTGTTTTCCTTGATGAAAGTCATCGAGCCGCCGCCTTCCGCACTTATCGCTTCCATTGTGGCGGGATTGAATGCCACGGTATCCACTCCCGTGCCAGTCGGGAGAGTGGCAATGATGTTGCCGCTGTCGGCGTTCACAATCACCACTATGGGTGACGGCTGACGATAATAGGCAAAGAGGACGTGATTCTTGGCGTCAAATGCCAGGCCGCTTCCGCCGCTGCCCTTCGAGCTGACGTCGTAGTGCGCCGTGACGGTCAAGCTCTTCGTGTCCACCACGGCAATGTTGGCCTTGTCCGCGATGTTGACGTACAGGGTTCCTTTGCCGTCGCTCACGGCCTGCTCGGGCGCTCCTCCCAAGTCAAGGGTCTTAACAACGGTGCCTTCCGCTGCGTCGATCACCGTGGCATGAGGCGGCTGATGGCTCAACACCCACACACGCGCGTTGTAGGCGTCGCATAGGATCCCGTCGGGACGGCCGTCCACGTCAATGGTCTTGATGATTTTCAAGGTAGTCGCGTCCCACATGGTGAGCGGCTTTGTGGTGGAAAAGCCGTGGTGGGATTTGGGATCGACCGTAGCGCCGCCGGATCGGACATCAGCAATCGCGCCAGCTAGCTCAAGCGTATCTAGGTTGTAGACCGTCAGTTGGCCGGTCGCACCGCCGCGCGGGATGTACAAACGACGGCCTTCGACGTCCGCGAAAATGTAGTCATATCCGCCTTCGCCACCGACTTTGGCTGTCTTCAGCACCTTATATGAACCTGCGGTTGGGGCTTGTTGGGATAAGCCCACGGACGCCAACAACATGCTCGCTGCTGCAAGTACAACTACTAGGGAAATGGGTCGCATGAGGTATTTCCTCCACTGGATTGCAATTTCCACTTGGCCCCAAGCTGCGACTGAATATATACCAATTCAAGACGGATCGTCGGAGACTGGGAAACTTTGCGAGCGCCTTGCGGTTCCTGTTTTAGAAGCAGTGATTACCTGGCATGGTCGTTTAGTTAGCGGACATCTGCCAGCGACTTGGCGTCGATTCCACGGTAACGGCCTTTACCAAGCGCTGACCAGTCTTTTGATTGGTCAACAGCCATCAGATCGAATCTCTGAGAAATTCCTTTTCCACGTATTCCCTCAGCGAGTTACTATAAACAATCGCATCTGCGGCGTGCACGGAAGCGAAGTGGGGCGAGAAACTAGTGCACTTGCGATCTTGCGATTCGAAAAACTAACAAGCGTTCTATTCGGGAATCTACCTTGTATCTCATACCGAGAATTTTCTTTCCCCGTTCCGAAGGCCATGAGGTGGCCATACCGCCATCGATTCGAAGGCGGTTCTTGATCCGCGATGCCTACGTAGCTGACCCCGTTTCGACACTACTGGTCCAATCTGTGCACGCGCCGCTAATTAGCACGCGGAGAACGAGTTAAGCCTCCGCGGGCATCCATGATGGCCAGTAATGTCGTATAACCCGCTGTTCCTTATGGCCCGTTGTTCATTATTCCCCCCGGCCGCCCTTCAGCGCCCTGCACGCCGCGGGAACCCGCCTGCAATCGGGCCAGCGTAGCGTTTTGGATCCTCCTGGTATCGGCATAAGAGAAGAAAGGCTCACCAGGATCGGCGGCGAGCAGGTGCAAGCTATCCAGTCAAGAAACGCATCAAGGTTTTTTCAGAATGCGCGTAGATAGCCAGTCCCGCATCGTCTTTAGATACTCCGGATCGATCACTCCCGTTGCCTCGCTCGTTACCAGCCGCATCTCATGGTCGACGTTCGGAAACACCCGGATCGTAAAATCGCGGTGCTGGTCTTCAGCCAAAACTCGCTGGATGACCGCAACACTCTCATCGACCGGTATCAACTGGTCGTGGTCACCGAACAAGAAGAGCGCAGGCACTCGCAGCGCTCGTAGCGCAGGAACCGGATCATAGACAGCCTCTTGCTTGAACCAAATTGCGCTGCGGCCTGCCGGTTTGCTCAGCTCCGCAGGCGTCGGGAGCCGCCCGAACGAGTCGTCCTGCTGCACTCTCGCCAGGTTGTACCACCGTTTCGTGCGCGCTTCGTCCAGCTCGGCTTTAGTTTTCTCGTACCCGAATCCGTTCGACATGTAGCTCCAAATGTCCCGCCGTACGGTGCTAGCTTCGCGAACCTCACCTTCGTCCACGCCTTGCTCGCGCAGCTCATTCGCGTAGTAGACGATCATCTGTTCGCCAGGTGACACGCCTGGACCGGACACAGCAATAACAAAGGCGACATCCGCCGAACGTGACGCTGCCAGCGGTCCCAACCACCCTCCTTGGCTCAAGCCCCACACCCCAATCCGTTTCGCGTCAATCTCGTTCCGCGACTTCAAGTACATGATCGCGCCAAGTCCGTCATCGCAAAGTTCCATGAACGGCACCTTGCGAAAATCTCCGCCGGATGCCCCCACACCCCGCTTGTCGTACGCCAGTGCCGCGATGCCCTCGGCCGCGAACCACCGCGCCGTAAAGAGATCCCTCTTCTGCGGACCAGAGCCATGGACGAGAACTACCGCCGGATGTGGCTGAGACCCCTCCGGAAGGACAAGTGTGCCGGCCAGGCTTATGTCCCCGCTGGCAAAGTGCACCGTTTCTTCGCTGGTCCCGCGTTTCTCCGAGGGCCTCTCGACCAATCCACGCTGAGTGCAGGCTATAGCCGAAAGGACGACGAAAAGGACGAAGCTAGTGAGCGATCCTCGCGAGCGCCGCGCGGAACTCAAACGAAGGGGAGTTCCATGTCGTGATCCAGGCTTGCGATCCAGGGCATTCATAACCAACTGAACTCCGGCCAGTACTCCCTATTCAACGTCGGTCCACGCCGTTTGTTTCGTCGGGGTTCTTAAAGTCTCGAGATGCAGCACAATCAGTTCCGCGAAGCGACCGGAAACCAAGCCTTTTCAGTGCGTTGGAGATTTTTGACCATGCGGGATACTAGACCGCTCTAGGAGAAAGGCTGCGAGCTATTTTCGGCGGTAGAGAACCTGTCCAGAGAAAGGGACTCAAGCCGTGGCAGCCCGAACTTAAGAGAAAGGAGAATGCACAACTAATTGTATGCTAGTCGACGCCTCCCTCCGAAATATCGTAGTTCCGACTCGGCGCGAGCCGAACGTCAGATCTCAGCTGCACACATGAGTGTCGGTCTTGTCTTGTTCGCAGATATAAGTCCCACTGCGCCACCGCCATTTCCTCGAGGAGCAGCTAGATGCCACTCGATCTCATAACAATGTAGGCTCCGCAAAGCGTCGCAACGTGGGAAAGGAAAGAAGAATCCCGAGCAAGATCGGACTAAGCACGACAGTAGTAAGACGCCCTAATCACTCCGTGGCCGCATGAGCCTTGCGAGCGATAAGGAGGAAACTTTTCGCGGTGGCTTCTTTCTCAAGCGCCGAAAGGTGGGCTCGAGCAATGGCACCTTTGTTGGACTTCATTTCTATCTCTGCTTCCGTGAGCCGTGCCTCCAACATCTGCGACACGAAACCCAACCGGGCGGCTTCCGCGCGCACAGCCTGCAGATTTCTGGCCGCTTCTTCGGGGTGTCCGTTCGCCGCTCGCACTTTTGCGGCTCGAATGAGGATGAATTCGCGGTCTCCCCGAAGCTGACTCTTCTCGGTGGCGACTTGAGCCTGGCGGCTCGCTTGATCGGCCTCGGACAGTTTGCTCTGTGCCAGAAGCGCCACTGCGAGCAGCGAACGAGAGACGGCTTGTTTCATTGCGGCCCGTTCAGCGCCGAGAGTATCCGCTGATCGCCTGGCCAGCGTCTCCGCATCCGCCGCTCGTCCCTCCTCGAGAAATACTGTGGCAAGCGTGCCCTGTGCCTCAGCGACGGCGTTTTTTTCGCCTAGTTTTTGAGCGACTTCCATGGCGTCCTCGGCGAACTTGTGTGCACCGGCAAGATCTCCTTGGACGAGCAGAATGCCGGCGATATTTTCAAGGATGACGACGCTGCTTTCCTGGTCGCCAAGCTCCTGGGTGGCGGCAAGCGATTCTTGGTACATTTTTTCCGCCCCCGCGATATTTCCCTGCGCGAAGAGGATGTTTGCGAGCTCGACTTGAGAAAGTGAACTGCCAAACCTGTCTCCAGCAGCAGCGGAAGCCGCCGCCAACTGCTCGAATTCGGATTTCGCGCGAGAGAGGTCGCCCTCTTGGTAGGAGATTGTGGCCATCTCAAACTTGGTGGTCGTTTGACGGCTCCCAATCTCCTTGCTGATAGCGAGCGATTCTTCAAACATTCGTTTCGCTCCCGCCAGGTCGCCTTCATTTTTCAAGACATTGGCAATGTCGGAGAGTGTTCCGGACGTGTTGCTTTGATCTCCGATGGAACGGAACACTTGCAGCGCCTCTTCGAACTGTTTGCGCGCACCCTCCAGGTCGCCGCCATCCTGGCGTATCAGGGCCAGGTCGCACTGGACGCGGGCTGCGCTGCCCTTACTGCCGATCGAATCAAAGATGCGTTTTGCTTCCAACAGCGAAGCGGCAGCTTTGTCCCTCTGTCCCGAGTGGAACATTGAGTTGCCTTCCAAATGCCGTGCCCGGGCCTCGAGTTCTTTCGCACCGATCGCCTGGCTGCCGGTCTCCGCGCTGCGCGCAGCTTCGATGGCTCCATTCAAATCGCTGACCGCTTGCTTTGCGAAAGCAATCTGAAGGTCAACTCGAGGAGCGTAAACTCCAGAAACGGTCGCTTGCCGGAATGACCCGAGAAGGACGAGCGCATCTTTTGCACGCCTTGCCAAGACCTCGGAATTTGTCAACTGCAAGCCGTATTCCAGGTTATCGGGATAAAGCGTGTACAAAGACCGGTAGATCTCGACGGCTTTTTTCCATTCCCGGGTTGTCGACCTGTACCGCCCTTCAATGAACAATTGTTGCTCGTGTGACAGTGAAGTGGATAAGTCAAACGCAAGTTTGGCTTCGTCGCGGGCTTTCACTTCGTACCCAAGGTTGCTCCAAACCGCGGATAGAGCCGAATGGGCGAGTGCAAACTTGGGCGCAATTTGGATAGCATTTTCCAGAAATGGACGAGCGGCCAGGAAGTCATAGGCACGCATGCGCACCAGCCCATCCGCATACAGCTGTGCAACCTTTGGAGTGTCCGGCAAAGAAGCCTGAAGAGCCGCCGTGTCGGCCAAGGGTACTGTTCCGACGCCGAGCCTTTCGCGAAGTTGCACGCCCGCCTCCGAAACGAGGTCGAAGAGTTTGTCCTCGCTTCCGGAAACAGACATTACGGAGGTAGTTTCACCGGTGGATGCATCCTGCAATCGCAGATCGAGACGGATTTGTCCCCCGGCCTTTTCGCCTAAGGCGGTGTATGACCCCAGAACCACCATGTCTGAACCCAGATTGCCGCGTATGCGCTTCAGAGACTCACGGGTGTAGTTCTCGGTGTCCATCAGAGCGAGGTCGCTTTTCATGCGCGCGATGTTTTCTCCCGAAATGACGCGCAGTTTGTCGCCCGCTCCAAGCTCAGTAGTAAGCATTTCGGAAAAGGCAGTTGAGAGCCACTCCTGCTCGGGACGCCTGGTGAGATTGTTGAAGCCCAGAACCGCGATCGAAGCGCGAGGTTTCGTTGACGCGACTACGCGATCCGCGGGTTTCTCGGCGGGACGGGCGGAGTGAAAAAGGCGGTCGCGAAGTCTTCCGATGTTGAAGCCAAGAACGACAGCGAAGATGACTAACAGAGCCAAACCGGCGCGGCTGAATAGAATCAACCAGCCAGCGGTCGCCGCACGGGTGGGACTCGGTTGCGAAACGGGTGCGCTGACCGGAGCGGTTTCGGCAGAAGCGGCGAGCGAGCCTTGCTTAGCACTCTCCTCGACGAATTCTTCGACAATCGGTAACAGGCGATAGCCGACACGCGGCAGTGTCTCGATAAATTGCGGTTCAGAAGCAGAATCGCCCAGCACTTGCCGCAGTTTCTTTACCGCCGTATTGAGACTATGTTCGAAATCGACGAAAGTATCCGCTGGCCATAGGCGCTCCTTCATCTCCTCGCGGGTAACGATTTCGCCGCGCCGCTCCAACAGCATCAGCAGAATCTGCAAGGGCTGTCCTTGCAGCCGGATACGCGAGCTGTGCTTGCGGAATTCACCCGTTCGCAGATTTAGGTGGAACGAAGCAAACCTGTAATCGGTAGTTCGAGGTGGTCCAGCGGCCACAGTTGGGCGTCCTTGGCAAGGAGTCTACCATTTGAGACGTAACGTTCAAAGCCTTGCAGGCTCGTTGAACGGTAGATAAGAAATGTAGTTTCTGTAAGTTAGCTGCTCACCTCACCTTTACCCCGAAATCATGCTGCATGTATTGCCATGGATTGGAAAAAAGAAGAAAACTGCCGATCATCACGGAGCGAGGATGACGATGCGCCAAAAACTGGTTGTCTTAACTCTGCTGATCTTGGGCGGTCGACTGTCCGTACTATCTATTGGCCCGAGGCACCGACGGTTCGGAACCCGCAGGATGTGGTCGCATGGACGATAACCAAAAGGGCGTGATTCACAGTGCGACCGAGGGTGGTGTGATTGGCAAGCACGGGGATATAGATCCTTTCCAATTCTTCGTCGGCCCCGCGACCTCCAACGAGTTCAATACTGCTCGCCTCCGGCTGCTTCCTGTCGCTTGTTTTCGGATCGACGACGTGCGATTCAAGTTTGATTCTTCTTTCGTTCTTCCCGAGATCCAAGCGGAGATGAATGCATTCGTTGATCTTCGCAAGAACGATCTTCGTGTTCAGGGTGCTCCGATCTCCATCTTCGGCCACGCCGATCCGACGTTTCAGGGCAATTTTGAACTCGACGCTCCCACGCACCAACCCGGGGACAGCTACAACAAAGTTCTGAGCGGCCGCCGCGCCATTGCCATCTATGCCTTGCTCATCCGCGACGCAGCTATCTGGAACAGCCTTTTCACAAATCACTTCGGCGGTGATGTTTGGGGTGAAGCCTCGATCCGGATTGCCCTCGACCAAACTGATCCGGCCAACCCTTCTAGCAATCCCGACCCCGGCGCTTCTGATTCTGCAAGGAACGCCAAGATACGGGACATCGCGAATGATACGAGTCAGCGTCAGCAATTATTTCTCAAATATATGAATGCTCTTTGCGGCGATCTGAAGCTGGATAAGGCCCGGGATTTCCTGGCTCGCGGTGCTGGTCCCGACCACAAGGGCGATGTGCAAGGGTGTAGCAGATTCAACCCTCTGCTCATATTTGCTCAAGAAAAAGAGAGTCAGTTCAAGGAGGCGGCGCAAGATAAGAATGAGGCCGTGCTCGTCACTCGTAACGCTGACAATTCGTTAAACCGCCGCGTGATGATCCTTATTTTTCGCAAGGGCAGCCAGGTGCTCCCCGCAAAATGGCCTTGCCCAGCGGTCAACGAACCGGTCGCAGGCTGTATCAAGAGATTTTTCTCCGACGGTGACAGACGCCGCTCCACCCACCTCCCAGGAACCGACAAAAAATTTGACGACACCCATGATACGTTCGCCTGCCGCTTCTACCAACGCATCTCGGACAACTCCCCGTGCGACCTCTCTCAGCGGTTTGTCGAGGTTACCCTCGATGACTCTTTTTTTGGTGTATGCAAGTCCATTGTAGTCGATGTCGTTCTTGCTGATGGATCGACGGACACTTTCACGACCAACAAGGGAGGCTCGTTTTTTGTAGACGCGGCAAGGGGCCATTTCGTGGATGTCACTTTCCGGACTCCGAGGGAATTCAGGCAACGGCGTATCTTTTTAGTTCCTCCGGATCCTAGCACGGACCAGGGAGCCTGGCAGCGGCTCGCCAATATGGGATACGTTCGTGAAGATGAACAGGGTGAAGACTCTCCACCTTCGCCAGCGAGTCTTGTTCGGGCGGTTGCGGAGTTCCAGTTGCGGCATGGTCTGGCACTCAGTGCGAAACTTGATACATCGACAGCCGGCGAAATCGAAAAGGTCCATTCGGACCGAACCCCTTGGCGCGACCGCAAGTGGTTTGATGATCCCGTCGTCGGTCCGAATGATCCGACACCGAAAGACCAGACCTAGGACCAGATTGATGGCCAATAGGGGTGTATTCAAAGACCGCTTCTTCGCGTGGCTCGAGTACCAGGATTGGAGGGATGGCGTCGCGTTCGATGCCATGTTTTCTTCCATGGGCTGGAAAAACGTTTTCAGGGAGCTGGATGTCGCCGTCGGTAAGACCACCAAGCTCGGCAAAGTCAAGTATGCCGACCCGAACCGCGATCTTGAAATCTGGGCCGTGGAAGGCCTTCCCGGACAACGCGGGGTCATATGTTTTCCCCACGATGATCATAATGTCTTTATGGAGCGATGGATCACTGACCCAGGTGTTGCCAGGCGAGAAGACGGTAAGCTAACTCTGGTCTTCGGCGACGAACCGGAAGCAAAGTTTGCTGACTTGCTCGTGATCAGCGGCCACGGTTCAGATCTCCAGGTTCATGGTGACGTTTCCAACCTTATCTCAGAAAATAAGCAGCGCCCTCCGGACAATGAGATGCGCGTGAGAGACGCATTTAATAAGGCTTCCACTCGGCCCTCCCATGGGCGGCTTAAGTATCTCATTCTCCCTTGTTGCACCATCGTCGGGCCCGCTTATGCACCACTTTGGATCCCTGCGCTCAATAGACACGCTGTTGACGATAACTTCCCGCATCTCTCGGATTCGCTCCATGGAATCTTGGGTTACGCCCAGGCATACGCAGGTGATTCCGACGGCGCGGCCGTGATGAATTCATTTGTAGGCTTGCTCAAACACGGTATTACTCGAGGGCCAGACGAGAAGACGATTCTGCAATGCTGGGCGGAGGCGAACGAAAACACGCCGGGTCCTTTCCGTGAATGGTCCGCCATTATGCTCACCGACGCTGCAAAGAATGACAAGATGTCCCAATGGCTCGTCGGAGGACCTATCGGGACGCTGCCGACACCCGTCAGCGACGAAGTCAGGCAGTTCGACCGGTTCAATACGACGTCCGGGAGACCAATTGATTCCGACCATTTTGGAGAGGTAGTGAACAGTGCGCAGCCCGATTTTGAGGCAAGATTTAGCGTGCCGAAAAGAGGGGATCTGAACGACTTCAGGATAGTGGACGGAGACGTTCAGAATGGCGATCACATCGGCAACAACGATTCCACCGTAGATCCGCAGTTGGGATTGAATGCCGGCCTTCCGGGGCGGATCCATCTGATTGCGAGGAACAAGGGAAAGCCGTTGGTCGCCGGTGAGACGATGGCTGTCATTTTTTATTATTACAGGGAAACCCATCAGCCAAACGTCGACCTGAACACGCTCTTGGAGTTTCGACTCACACCGTCACAGTCAGGCGCTAGTCCGATAACAGGAAAGCCAAGATTCAATCTCCTGCGAGACGTAAACACGAGAAAGGGAGCAGCAGATAAGGGCAAGTTCGACGCGTTTAACTACACCTTTAACGAAGAGGAAGCAACAAATAATTTGGCGATCATCAATTTCATTGTCGTCCCTACGGCGCTTGACGCCTACCCAGACCAAACCATTCCCCACACGCATGGAAGATTTGTCTGGGATGTCATTCCACCGAAGAAGGTGAGCGATCCATCAGTTCCCCCGGTATTGCCAACAACAGGCGTGATCCCCGGTGTGATCCACATGCAGCGGCATGGAGTCTATTTGCACAACAAAGGAATTCTCTAAAGATTTCAACCAATCGCAGTTAACGCGAAATATCGTTCTTCAGCGTGACGCCTGATTAACACGGAATAGGTCTTTGCTGCCCGACCCGGACACGCTTGTTTTAGCATAGCGGCATTGAACGGTTGCTTGAGCTTGCCAGATTTCACGGCAGCATAGATTTCAGAAAAGAAGTGTTTCATGTGGCTCACTTTGCAAGCCAACGAAAAACGGCGAGCACCGCCAGCAGTTCAATACGGCCACGATAATCGTGATTCGGATGTGGCCTATCTTAGCCCAGCTCTTCTAAGCTGTTACATATTGCACAGTAGTGCCGCGGGATTCCGTGAAATCATGGTCACATGGCAGGAGGTTACCAATGAACATGTTGACAAGCACTCGACAAGTGGGCGGGGTCGCCATTGTGGACATCAGCGGTCGCATTGTTCTCGGCGAAGAGTGCGCCTCACTGCGCAAGTTGGTTTGTGACCTGGTAAGCGATGGGCACAATCAGATTCTGTTTAATCTCGCCGAGGTCAATTACATCGACAGCGCCGGCCTGGGTCAAATGGTAAGTGCTTTCACGAGTGTGAGGAAGCAGGGGGGAGAACTGAAGCTGCTCAACCTCACGAATAAGGTTCACGATCTGATGCAAATTACGAGGCTGTATACCGTCTTTGACATCAGGGACGACGAGGCCGTGGCCGTTAAGTCTTTCGCTCTATCGACAGCTGCAACCGGGTGACTGTCAAATTGGCTTGTATCCAAGAATCCGCGGCACAGCTTGAGATTTCCAGAGGTCAACCCCGCTCTCACCATTTGAACTAACCGGTCATGGTGACGCGGCGCGGTATCTTGAGTCCCAGCACCTTGTACCAAAACGTTAACTGGTGGACCATGTCTTCGAAGACGTTTCCACCGGAATAATCCCAAAAAATCGCCAATTGATGAACCGTTGTGGATCTAAATCGTGAGGAGCAGCTTCGCCCTCGAACTCTTTCCAGCCGACGTTTTCCAGATTACAGTCAGCCGGAATTGTCCTTTTCCATCCGCCGTATGGTCTGTTGTGATAAATGATGAGCGTGAACGGCGGTGATGGTCCCAAGCCGCTCCGGTGTAGAGAATTCGCGCGCACGTGTGATGGCCTTCCCGCTTACAGACTGGACACCCACCTGAACCACGCGACTCGATCCTTCCAGCGCACTGATGCGACGGGCATGGTCGGGATTGAAGGGCATGGTTTTTTCCTGGTAGACGTCTTTGCCTGCCTGAATGGTGGGAACGAAGTTGAGGGCATGCTGGTGCTGGGGAGCACGGCGTCGGCTATCGCAGTTTCATCGAGCCGTGTTTCTAGCCTGCCCCAAAACATATGAATTGTGCTTGCGGAAGTTTCTAACCAGAATTGCCTCATTTCAGGACGATTACTTGATCAGTGGAGAATTAATGGGCAGCCCCCGTCCGTGGCCGGTTGGATCCGTGAGAGCCTCATGGGTGGCACCGATGGCTCCGGGTAGGAGCGCATAATGGTCACTGGATTCCCTGGTGTGTTGCCAGTGACCCTGAGTCCAAAGCTAGCTTGAGGATTTGCGTGGGCACTATGCGCAACGCGGTTGCGCAGGTGGATGCCGAGCTTCCACTGAATCGCCTGATGAGCATGTGCTCCATCATCGAGCGCCAGAAGGGCGGAAATCCGTTTTTCTCCCGCATATTGGGCAACTTCGCCCTCCTCGCGCTGATCCTTGCGGCCATCGGGATTTACGGGCTTGTCGCTTATTCCGTAGGCCAGAGAACCCACAAAATGGGCATACGCATGGCCCTCGGAGCCAGACGGAGCTGACGGCGATACTTGTGGGGCTTGGTTCCCGCGGATCGCAGGAACGCACGCCGCATCGAATCCGTACTGCCGAGTCCGCAAGAGCGATTTGTTTGAGGCCTTGGTCGGTTCTCTCTAGCCGCGGCCGCGCTATTGGTAAAGCTCGGCGGTGGCAAGAATTCCGCTCCCGTTAACTCCGCCTGTCACCAGCACGGTTCCGTCCTTCAGCAACGTCGCCGTGTGCGCTTCGCGTCCAGTTACCAAGCCACCCGTCCCGGTGAAAGTCCCGCTGTTGGGTTCGTAAAGCTCCGTCAAAGTGACTTCGATTCCAGCGGTGGGATCTTGTCCCCCGGCCATGAGCACTGTTCCGTCGCTGAGCAACGTTGCCGTGAACCCTGGTACCACACTTTCCAGCGCGCCGGTCGACGAGAAAGTTCCCATCGTAGGATCGTACAACTCTGCGCTGGCGGCATTATTGTTGCCTTCCGCTACAAGCACTTTGCCGGCGTTCGGCCCGGTGCTTAGCAAAGTCGCCGTAGGTGCCGAGCGCGCTAGTGTCATGCTGCCGGTGGCTGAAAAGCCTTCGGTCGCGGGATCGTATAGCTGCGCACTTGAGCTGGCAGCACCTCCGTTCAATCCTCCGGCAAAGAGGACTTTTCCGTTGGTAAGCAAAGTTGCCGTGGTGAAGTTTTCGGATAAAGTGCCCGTTGTCTTCGTGAACATTTCGGTGCTTGGATCGTATAGCTCCGCCGCCAAGGAAGAACTTCCACCGGTAATGAGGACGTTTCCATTGACTGCGCTGGTCAGCAGCGTCGCCTGATGACGGGACCGCGGGACACTCATCATGCCCTTCGTCATCGTGAACATTCCGGTGCCCGGGTCATACAGTTCGGCCGTCGCGAGGTCGTTGGTGCCGTCATTTCCGCCGGTTATGAGGACTCTTCCATCGTTCAGCAGAGTGGCCGTATGTAGTTCGCGGGCCGCGCTCATGCTGCCCTTCGTCGGTGTGAATTTTCCCGTGCCGGGATTGTATATCTCCGCACTGGAAACCCCGACTCCTCCCGCCAGCAGCACCGTTCCATCTTCTAACAACGTGGCGGTGTGTTGTGAACGTGCCGTTCCCATGCTGCCGTCAGGTTTGAAGCCGTGCTGAAAAACCTGAAAGTTGAACGCTTGTTTAGCAGACATTTGGCCGAGCGAGTCGTCCACCGTCACGGTGATGGGAAACGATCCAGTCATCGTCGGAGTGCCGGAGAGTACGGCCCCACTGGTGAGCGGCGCAATGCCCGGAGGAAGCGCACCCTTTTCGGTCCAGTTCTGATAGGGCGGAAGCCCGGCGGTCGCCGTGAACGTGTAACTAAATGGCTGATTTACCGTGGCCCCGGGAAAGAATGGAGTTGTGCCGACGACGGGAGGCGGCGGATTGCTGATGACGATTACGTAGGTAGCAGTCATCGGCGTCGGCGGATTCCCGGAGTCGTTCAGCGTCACCATCGCGTTGTAGCTTGCGACCGACCCTGGAGGGGGTACGCCGGTGATCAAATTTTCTGGGTCCTGAAATACTAACGTCAGCCCTGGCGGCAGCGAGGACGCGGTCCACTTATAGGGGAGCACCCCTCCCTTGCCTGTCAACTCGAACCCGCCGAAGTTCTGTATCAAAATACAGGGTGATACGAATGGGGGTTGACGGTGGCAACTCGGAAATGATGTAGGTGACCCACACGTCGAAATGTTTGGGACACACGGCTGACAAGTAAGTTCGTTAAGTTGAGGGTCTAGAACACATTTGGAATATAGCGTATTGCCCGGGCCATAACTCGAGCCGACAGTCCCACTCGGTGGGGAGCCTGAAGTGATCGAGAGCGCGGCCGTTGCGGTAACGGCAATCGAATTGGTAGTTCCGGCAATGGAAGGGGTCAACGTATCGGTGACGGTAACCGTTTGGGTGCCAGCGGTTTCTAGCGTAACCGGGAAGACTAGGCTGCCGCCCGGTAGCGTTTCGTTGGCCGGCAGGATAGCTTTGCCATCCGTACTGGAGAAGTGGACCGTTCCGGAGTAGCTCGTGGCCTGATTATTCGAGGCGTCCAGCGCGGTGACGCCTATATTGGTGGACCTCCGAGTAGCGGCGCCACCCGCTGCGCTAAAAGAAAAATGAGTGGCCGGACCGCTGACAGAGATTACATTTGAAGTTCCAGTAATCGAATTTTGGGCCTTGTCGATCGCCGTGACGGTTCGGCTGCCGGAGGTGTTCAGCGTTACCGAAAAAGTCCCGAATCCATTGGCCAGAGTCGAGTCCGCCGGCAACATCGCCTGGCTATCGCTGCTGGTGAAGTGCACGGTTCCGGAATAGCCGGTGGCCGTGTTGTTCAGGGCGTCCAGCGCCGTGACGGTGAAACTGACCGGCGTCCCCGTAGTGGCAGTGAAGGTGGATGGCGCGACCACAAGTTGAGTCGCTCCGGTGGCTTTGACAACGATTGCGCTCGAAGTGCCGGTGAGCATTTCCGCGTCCGTAACCGTAATGTTTTGGCTCCCTGTGGTTTTCAGCGTAGCGGAGAAGGTCGCCGTCACTGTCGACATCGTCGTGGCGGCTGGCAACATCGCCAGGACGTCGGTGCTCGAGAAATGGACGGTCCCGGAGTAACTGGTGGCCATCTGGCCCGAGTCTCCCAGCGCCGTCACCGTAAACATGAAGGCCGCCCCATCCGATGGAGCGGAAGTGGCCGTCGTAACCGAAAAATGAGTGGCCACGATTGGAGGTGGGGTTGTCGTGCCTCCACCGCAAGCATTGAGGAGACTCAAACTGCAGATAAAGAGTAAGAACAACAGGGATTTTTTCATGACGTCTCTCAAGATCGCATTCGCGTCGTACGGCCTGATCCAGGCTCTTTCGCTCACACCTATTCGGTGAAGTTTGCAGCGTTCAGAAACGACGATTGCAATCCCTCCTGCTTACACATGCGCGAATCAAAGCGGGAATCGATCATGGGAAGTGAGCTTTTTGGGAAGAGGGGGTGCGCCAAGCGAAGTTGCGGTGTGGAGCGAAATGGGGTGTATAATCCGCCCACGACGGAAGTGCCGCATTATCAACACCTGAGCTATGTCTGATACCCACGAAGTGACGCTTTTGCTGGCGGAGTGGGCGAAGGGCAACCAGCAAGCACTCGATGACCTCACGCCCCTCGTTTACCGTGAACTCCGCCTACTTGCCGCCCGCCACCTGCGTAAAGAACACCAAGGGCACACATTGCAGCCTACTGCACTGGTCCACGAGGCCTACGTGCGGCTCGTCGATCAGTCCAATCCGACCTGGCAAAGTCGCTCGCATTTCTTTGGAGTGGCTGCGCGCCTGATGCGCCAGATCCTGGTGGATCACGCGCGCCGGAAACATGCGGGCAAGCGGGCGGGGATCAAAGTGCCGTTGGATGAAGCCGTGACCTTTCAGCCGGAGCGCGGCCGAGACCTCCTAGCCCTCGACACTAGTCTCAATTCTCTCGGGAAGATCGATCCTCGAAAATGCAAAGCCGTCGAACTCCGCTATTTCGGAGGGCTCTCCATGGAAGAAATCGCCCAGACGTTAGACGTTTCCACAATTACCGTCCGGCGCGACTTGCGGATGGCAGAAGCCTGGCTTCACCAAGAAATGCAGAACGCTTAGGTGACACTTGACTCCGGAACGCTGGACGCAGATCGAGGAGTTGTTTCATCGCGCTGCGGAGTGCGCTCCGGATCACCGCACAGCCCTGCTGAATGAAGCTTGCGACAACGATGCGGAACTGCGGCGTGAAGTAGAAGCACTGCTTTCTTGGGAAGGGAACGCCAGCCATTCCGTGCATGCCGCGGTGCGCGATGGGTTGGATGATGTCGGATTCCCCCTGACCGGCGAAACCATTTCTCACTACCACATTCTGGATGGACTCGGTGGCGGCGGAATGGGCTTGGTGTACCGTGCGGAGGACATCAGGCTGGGACGCCGCGTGGCCCTTAAGTTCCTGCCCGAAGAATCCGCTAAGGATCCGATGGCGCTGGGACGCTTCGAACGCGAAGCACGTTCGGCTTCCGCGCTGGAGCATCCCAACATCTGCCCCATCTATGAATTCGGAGAGCATGAAGGTCAGCCCTTTCTCGTGATGCAGTTGCTCGAAGGGCAGACGCTGCGGGAATTGATCTCCGCATCAGGTCAAGGGGAATCACCGCTGGAAACTAGCAGGCTGCTAGATCTCGCCATTCAGATTCTGGATGGGTTGGACGCCGCGCATCTGAAGGGCGTCATCCATCGCGACATCAACCCGGCAAATATCTTCGTGACCTGTGATGGCCAAGCCAAAATTTTGGATTTTGGTTTAGCAAAACTGCCCAGCGCTCGAGCTGTCGAGGAAGATGACCCGGAAAGCCGCCCTCGCGACAACAGCACAGAACAGATTCCTCGGGAGTCCGGGCCGCTGTCCACTCCCGATTTGTTCCTTAGCCGAACCGGAGTAGCCATGGGGACGGCGGGTTACATGTCTCCTGAGCAAGTGCGTGGCGAGAAGTTGGATGCGCGGACGGATCTGTTTTCTTTTGGCTTGGTGCTGTATGAAATGGCCACGCGGAAACGCGCATTCGCGGGTGACACCGCACCGGAGCTTCAGGAAGCCATCCTCACGAAGACGCCAAAACCGGCGCGGGAGGTGAGTCCCCAGCTCCCTGCAACGCTCGAAAAGATTATTGGCAAAGCGCTCGAAAAAGATCGCGACGCGAGATACCAGTGCGCCTCGGAGATGCACGCTGATCTGGGGGCATTGCAACAGGAGTTGGAGCCCAGACCGTGGGTGCAGTGGCGGGGAATGGCGGCAGTAGCTTTCGTCGTACTCTTCCTGGCAAGTGCGGCATTCTGGTTCGCCAAGCGTCAGTCCGCTTCCGAGATTCTTACGCCGGAGGTGAAGCTACGACAACTTACCACCAATGTGCCTGAGAATCCGGTAACCAGCGGAGCGATCTCCCCCGATGGCAAATATCTGGCATACACGGACACCAAAGGGATAAAGATCAGGCTCATTGAAACCGGAGAGATTCGCATCGTTCCGCATCCCGAAGAACTTGGCGGCAAGAACGCGGAGTGGGGAATTGTACCGCAGTGGTTTCCTGATAGCACGAGGTTCATCGCTAATGCTAATCCATCCGGGCAGAGTCCCGCCTACTCGAGCTCCCAGGGCTCGAGCATTTGGATCATCTCCGTCCTTGGCGGACAGCCGCGCAAACTCCGCGACGCGGCCACCGCATCCTCCATTTCTCCGGATGGCTCCGCAATCTCTTTTGCAGCAAACAAAGGTAGGCTGGGTGATCGTGAACTCTGGCTGATGGGGCCTGACGGAGAAAACGCGCGGAAACTTTATGAGATCGACGAGAATAGCGCACTTTGTTGTCTCCATTGGTTCCCGCATGGACAACGCGTCTGGTACGGCACGACCGATAAAGTCCCAGGCGGTATCGTTAGCAGCGATCTGAGCGGAGGGCCAGCCACTCCGATTTATCCCCCATCGGAACCCAAAACATCCTGGGAGTATACGGTTTTGCCCGATAACCGGTTGCTTTTCCCAATCGGAGAATCGGGCGCCGTTGGTCAAACCTGCAACTACTGGGTGATGCCCCTTGATGAACGAACCGGTACTCCTACGGAGAAGGCAAAGCGCCTGACGAACTGGGGCGGATTCTGTGCGCTTGGTACAAGTGTGACGGCGGACGGCAAGAAACTTGCCTTTCTCAAGTGGATGGGGCGCGCCACGATTTATGTCGCAGATCTTGAAACAAATCCCGCGCGCATTGCCAACCCGCACCGCTTTGCCCCCAGCGAGGGTCAGGACACAGCACTGGATTGGACTGCCGATGGCAAAGAAATTATCTTCTTCTCGAATCGCAACGGTCATTTCGGTATTTTCAAGCAGTCTCTGGATGGAGACACCGCCACGGCCCTCGTCACTGGTCCAAACGATTGGACGGATGCTCGTGTGAGTCCAGATGGCGCGTGGCTTATCTACTACGCAGAGAAGGACGAAGACGCAAAAGATCCCAAGCAGGTCATGCAGGTCATGCGCATGCCTCACGCCGGGGGAACATCCCAATTGGTTTTGACCGCTCGCCATCACAGCGAGTTTCGTTGCGCAAGGTTTCCATCCTCCGTATGTGTGATCGCCGAGCTGAGCGAAGATCGCAAGCAATTCCTCTTCACGCAATTCGACCCGCTGCAAGGTCGCGGACCGGAGCTCGCCAGAATTGATCTCGACAGTGAAGCGAAGAAGCTCCACTGGGATCTGTCTCCGGACGGCACGCGCCTTGCCTTCGCCAAGACCTCGCGAGCGACCATTGACATTCTTTCCTTGAACGGCGGCGCGACCCAGAGTTTGTATGTGAAAGGCTGGGACAACTTGGATTCCTTGGATTGGACCGCGGATGGCGCGGGATTTTTTATCGCCGGTGGCGCCCATGGAGGAATGGTGCTCCTGCAGGTGGATTTGCAAGGCAACGCCAAGGTCTTGCGGAATTATCCGGGCGGTGCCGCGCTGACCGCTCACCCATCGCCCGATGGCCGACACCTGATGATCAATGAATATAGAATCGACGGCAACATCTGGACGCTGGAAAACTTCTAGCAGCAGCGGCGAAACGGAAGTGAGACGTCAGAAGACCTAGAAGCTGTTCCCATGACCTTGTCGGTACCGAAAATGCTATCCGGCGCGAACGTCTTTGAAATCAGCGACATCCAGGAAGAGAGAAGTCGCGGGCCCGTCCTAACAAAGCGACCAGAATGTAGCAATGTTACTTTGCATCGTTACATTGCATCAATTTGGCCGGCCGCCGTATCAATTCGCCAGCGACACCTACAAACGATGATTCCGTCGGGGCCGCCATCGAAAGGCTGTGCGATGGCCCACACGCGGTCCTTCCGGAAGCGGAAAAGTTATCAGCCTCCGTCGGTGACGGAGTTTTGGTTGAAAATGCGACACGATATGCGATTCGAGTTTATTTTAAAGGACCGACAATCCGCACTGAGAACATAGGAGGTTCTGTCACCCTCAGACTCGATCCCGGAGAATACGAAGTAGCGGCCGAAGTTCCCGATTCAGGCATCTTGCCCTTCTACGGAAAACAATCGTATTCCGCGGGCGTCGGACATAAAGACAAATTCACGGTTTCTAGCCGCTAGCCGTTGAGATTTGAAGCAAGTCTGATCCCCCCGCCGTTTTCTGTTCTTAGAACTGACCTTCAGCCCTTATCATGCGCTTGGCTTACGAATCGGAAATTGCGTTACAAATCCTTTCAACTCCCGCACTGTTTGAAGAAGGAACGATTGGTCCGTCTCAAACGAAAATGAAAGTACGGACCGCTCTGGAACCATTGATGTCTGAGACCGTGCGCGACCAAACACGTCGGCGTGACCAGCATGACTGAATCTGATTTCGATGTGAAGGCCCTCTTCCAAGGTGGTGAAAGTCGTAGTCCCGTTGAGGGAATCAACCGCCTTCTCAAGTTGCGCCAGAAATTCCGCAAACTAACGCCGATTCGCGGACAAGTGGAATCCGCCATGAAAGGTTGCCGGCCAATTGGACGAAAACTCGGCGATTCGTCCGCAAGCCGTCCGAAGTTCCTGAAGAAGGGATTCCCGGGGGGCTGAGTTTCCGTTTCGCTTTACCGATATCAGGCGACGGAGCCGCTCAGTCGGGTCTTTGCCTCAATATCTAGGAACTGGCGTTATACTTCGACGCATGCCTCGAATACCTTCTGCGATTCTCGCGGTGATGCTGGCCTTGCCCGCGGCACTGTTCGCCCAATCACCCGATCCTGCGCAACTCGCGCAGGTCTTCACAACCTATCAGCACACAAACACGCCCGGTTGCGCTGTGGGAGTCGACGCTCCGGGGCGCGACACCTGGACCGCCGCCTACGGCATGGCCGATCTGGAACACTCCGTTGCCAACACGCCCGCCACGGTCTTTGAAGCCGGCTCCGTGAGCAAACAGTTCACCGCGGCTGCTGTTCTCTTGCTGGTCGACCGGGGGCAAGTGTCTCTAGACGACAATATCCGTAAGTATTTTCCCGAAATCCCAACATATGAGCGGCCCATCACCGTCAGGCAACTCTTGAATCACACTAGCGGTCTGCGCGACTGGGGGGAAGTGGAGTCCTTCGCCGGTTGGCCGCGCACTACGCGGGAGTACACGCACGCTCACGTGCTCGAGATTATTAGCCGCCAGCACGCCCTCAATTATCCCCCGGGCGATGCCTGGTCCTACACAAATAGTGGCTACAATCTCGCGGCAATGCTGGTCGAGCGGGTCAGCGGCATGACTCTGCAGGGATTCTGTCGGAAGGAATTCTTCGAGCCTCTGGGCATGACCTCCACCCAGTGGCGCGACGACTTTCGCCGGATCGTACCCAACCGGGCAATCGCTTATTCCATGCACGGTTCAGAATGGCGTCAGGACATGCCGTTTGAGGACATTTACGGAAACGGAGGCCTGCTTACAACCGTGGGTGACCTGCTTAAATGGAACAGCAATCTCGCGACCGGCAAACTGCATCCTTCCGTATTCGAACTCATGCAGAAGCCAGGCTCTTTGAGTAACGGTCATTCGATCAATTATGGTTTCGGGCTCTTCCTTCTGAATTTCGAGACGCTCGCCGAGGTCAGCCACTCGGGTGCGACCGCTGGTTATCGCGCATGGCTTGGACGTATCCCAGCCAAAGGCCTTTCCGTCGCTGTTCTTTGCAACGCAGGTTCAGCAAATCCGACCGACTACGGATACAAGATAGCCCGCTCGCACCTCGGCCTTCCGGCTCCGGACCCGCCAGTTCCGCCCAAGGATGCCACACCCGGTCTTTACCGCAATGTTCGCGACCACTCAACCGTCAAAGTCGAAAACACAAATGGCGCCCTCACATTCGATAGCCGTCCAGTCGAGAGCGCTGCGCGATTCGCAAACGACAGAATGTTCCTTCCCAATTCGGTCTATGGTGAAGACGTCTGGGAGCGCGTCGAACAATTCATACCAGCGAACTTAAGCGCATTTGCCGGCATCTATGCCAGCGACGAAGCCGAGACTGTGCTGCGCGTCGTTCTCGAAAACGGAAAGTTGACAATTCACCGCCGCCCGGATGCTTCTTTTACGCTCGAGCCTACTTACGCCGACGCTTTCCAAAGCCCGCTCGGCAGTGTGCGTTTTCTACGAGATACCACCGGAAAAATCGTCGCCCTCAGCTTGGCCGGCTCCCGGGTCTGGGATCTACGGTTTACTCGGCAGAACTCTGACACAGCCGCAGCGCTCCACTAACCGCACAGGGTTTCTGCCTGCTTATCAGCCCTCCCACGGAGCCAATCGGAATTCCCTTAGAACGCCTTTCTGGATAGCTTCCGTGTTTTAGCAATCCGGACTCTACACTGTTACCTTGCCGGTGGCGTTCAACGAACGGAATTTCATAGCCGTCACTCGTGACGGAGAGCATGCATAGGATCCACGCGACTCGCTCGCCAAGACGGGACGGGGCTAGCCGCACAAGCCGCCCCAGCGAGCACCAGGCCTACGGACGTGAAGGTGAATGGGTCGCGCGGCTGCACACCATAGAGCTGGCTCCGAATTAGGTCGCTGAGTGCAAACGGCAGCAGCCCGACAACGGCAAGTCCCGCGCCACTGTGAAGGGCAACTTCCCGTATGACCATCCATAGGACATTTCCCTGCAAGGCGCCTAGCGCTAATGCGGGACACTTTGGTTTCTTCTGGAACATTCTCACCGAAAAACAAAAACGTGACAGCGTACCGACTTGAGTTCACAACCGCTATCGCTGAGGACCTATCTTGCGTACTTTTTCGCAACCTGCGTATGTCAAGTGAAAATTGAAGGAGGCGCGGGACAGTCGATCGAGCACTTGACGATTGGCGTGGGGTGTGACTAGGATATGTTTCAGTGATATATATGCGAGTAAAAGGGTTTGTGCGGGAATTGAAGAAGGGGAGCGCGGAGCTGCTGATTTTGTCGCTGCTGGAGCAGCGGGCGCGGCACGGGTATGAGATCAGCAAGCTGATCGAACAGCGCTCGGAGGGCGTGCTGCAGTTCAATGTGGCGTCGTTTTATCCGCTGCTGTACCGGCTGGAAGAGCGGGGATTTATCGAGGGCCGCTGGGTGGAAAAGGCGGGGCAGCGGAGAAGGCGGTATTACCGGGTGACGGCGGAGGGGCGGGCAGTGTTGAAGGAGCAGCGCAGCGCGTGGGCGAATTTCGTGGGAGCGGTAAATCGGATTACGGGGGAAGGACATGCCTGAATGGAAGCGCGAGATACGGGAAGCGCTGGCGGGCGCGAAGCTGGAGACGAATGCAGCGCGCGAGGAAGCGGTGGTGGAGGAGTTGGCGCAGGATTTGGCGGAGCGGTATGAGGAGTTGGTGAGGAATGGGGCTACGGAACAGGATGCGGGCCGGATGTTGAGCGAGGAATTGCGAGATGCGCGATTTCTGGCGGGATTGCGGGCGCGGCTCGAGAGGCGGCAGGAACCGGCGGTGCCGGGCGTGGGCCGGCAGGAACGATTTTTAGCCGGGCTGAGCCGCGACGTGCGGCTGGGCGCGCGGCTGCTGCGGACGAATCTAGCGTTTGCGCTGGTAGCGATTCTGTCGCTCACACTGGGAATCGGAGCGAACACAGCGATTTTTGAGTTGCTCGATGCGGTGCTGCTGCGGACGCTGCCAGTGGCGGCGCCAGAGCAGTTGGCGGAGGTTCGTGTGAATCACGCGGGCCGGATTGGAAGCTCGGTAGCGCGGCAGCAGGACTTTTCGAGCGCGCAATGGAAGGAAGTAGAAACGGAACAGCAAGGATTTTCGGAGATTGCCGCGTGGAGCACGCAAGGGTTCAACCTGGGGCGGGGCGGCGAAGCGCGCTACGCGAAAGGGTTGTGGGTGAGCGGCGATTTTTTTCAGGTAATGGAACTGCAGCCCGAATTGGGCCGACTTCTCACGAAGAGCGACGACTACAAGGGATGCGGCATACAGGGCGCGGTGATCAGCGATGGATTTTGGCAGCGGGAATTTGGCGGGCGTGTGGATGCGATCGGGAAGACGCTTTCCCTGAATGGCCAGCCGTTCCGGGTTATTGGTGTGACGCCGGCAAGTTTTTCGGGGTTGGAGGCGGGATTCAATTTCGATGTGGCGGTACCACTCTGCAGCGAGCCGACGGCGCAGGGAGATCAGTCGTGGACCGCAGACGCGACAACGTGGTGGCTGGCAGTGATTGGGAGATTGAAGCCGGGATGGACGGCCGAACGAACGGCGGTGCAGTTAAACACGGTGGCGCCGGGGATTTTCGCAGCGACGCTGCCCGCGGAGTACGACGCGGCGGCGCGAGAGAAGTATTTGAAATTTACCTTTCGCGTTTTGCCAGCGGGGACGGGAGTTTCAGAACTTAGAGCGAGCTACGCGGCTCCACTTTTTGTGTTGCTGGGAATTTCGGGATTGGTGCTGCTGATTGCGTGCGCGAACCTGGCGAACCTGATGCTGGCGCGAGCGAGCGCGCGCGAGCGAGAAATGGCGCTGCGGGTAACGTTAGGAGCATCGCGAGGGCGGTTAATCCAACAAATGTTGGCGGAGACCTTGCTGCTTTCAGCGATCGGCGCGGCCGGAGGTGCGGTGCTGGCGCAGGTGCTGAGCAGATTGCTGATCGGTTTCATCAGCAGCGAAGACAATCCGATTTTTCTCCCACTGTCAGCAGACTGGCGGGTACTGTTGTTCACGGCGGCGCTTGGGGTACTTACGTGTTTGCTGTGCGGGATTGCTCCGGCGTTGCAAGCAGCAAGATCGGACCCGGGATATGCGATGAAAGGAGGCGGGCGGGGAACTACCGCGGGGCGACGAGGGCTAGCGTTGAGGCGCGGATTGGTGGTTTTGCAGGTGGCGCTTTCGCTGGTGCTGCTGGTGGCGGCGCTGCTGTTCGTGCAAACGTTTCGAAATTTGGTGTCGGTGAACGCGGGACTGCAGCAAGGCGGCGTGCTGGTGGCGGATTTCGACTTTTCGCCCTTAAAGATGCCGGTGGGGCGGCGGCCAGAATATAAGCGGGAGTTGCTGGCGAGGGTGAGAGCGGTTCCTGGCGTGGATGCTGCGGCCGAAGCGATCAACGTTCCGATGACAGGCAACTCGTGGAACCGCTTCATTGATATTCCGGAGAGGGGCGTTCATAGAAGGATCGTGGACTTCAATACGGTGAGCGATCAGTTCTTTCGGACGTTGGAGGTGCCGCTGCTGGCGGGACGCGATTTCGAGGAATCGGATACGCCGAATTCGCCGCGCGTCGCGATTGTGAATGAACGCTTCGCGCAGGAGATTCTTGGGGGAAGCAATCCCATCGGGGCGACGTTCCGCGTAACGCGAGGGAAGCCGGAGGAAAGGGTGTATCAGATTGTGGGACTCGTGGGGAACACGAAGTATCGCGACGTGCGGGAAGATTTTCAGCCGATTATTTTTTTGGCGGAGAGCCAAGACGCGGAGCCGGACCCGGATTCGACATTCGTGGTTCGTTCCGAGGAGCGCGCGGCGTCACTGATTGGGGCACTGAAAGAAGTGTCGGAGAGGACGAGTCCGGAAATTGTGTTGAACTTCGGCGTGCTGCGAACGTCGGTGCTGCGAGGACTGGCGCGAGAGAGACTCATGGCGACGCTTTCCGGATTTTATGGCGGTTTGGCGGCGACGCTGGCGATGGTGGGGCTGTACGGGATTGTTTCGTTCATGGTGGTCCGGCGAAGAAATGAGATTGGGATTCGGATGGCGATGGGAGCGGGAAGGACGAGGATTTTGCGCATGATTCTGGGGGAAGGGATGGTGTTGTTGGGGGCCGGGCTAGTGATCGGAGTGATTTTGGTGCTGGCAGCGGGGAATGCGGCGCGGACGATGTTGTTTGGAGTGAAGACGAATGATGCGGCTAGTTTGGGGCTGGGGGTAGGGGTGCTGGCGGTGGCGGCGGTGTGCGCGAGTCTAATTCCCGCGGCGCGCGCGACGGGAGTGCAACCGGTGGAGGTTTTGCGGGAAGAGTAAGTGCAAGTTATTCCTGGCCAGAAGTCCCGTTTTGGCAAATCACGGTGGACCTAATTATCTCCGATCTCCGAGGTAATGAAAAAGATGCTCGTACACAAAGTCACACCTAGCTACCCCCCGAAGCGAGGCGCCCACCCGTTGCAGGAACTGTACAGCTCCACGTCGTGATAGGCGTAGATGGGGGTGTGAAACAGCTCTCTACGGAGGAGCAGGCGCTTTTGCGGCGTAATAGCGACCATTCTCGTCTTTTTAGAGAATGTCCGTGAGGTGCGTCTCGCATGACTACTGGGTGATCCATCGCCACAGATGTTTAGTGTTTGAATTCGGTCGGTTGGCCGGACCAATTTATGTCTGCAAGTTTGAAAATTCAGGGGGGGACATTCATGCGCTACGTCAAGATGAGCTTCCTCGTGTTCGCATCCGCGATGATCTCGATTGCTATCTTCCTGATCCTGTCTGACCGACTAGTGCAACCCACGCCACCCGATCCGGCTTCCCTCATTGCTAAAGCTCAACAATACGACGTCCACATCAAGCGTGACACTTTCGGTGTCCCTCACGTGATCGGCGCCAAGGATATGGATGTTGCCTTCGGATTCGGTTTCGCCCACGCGGAAGATGACTTCGCGACAATACGACAGGTGACCCTTGCGGTCCGCGGGCAACTGGCCGCAACCGATGGGCGCAAAGCCGCAGCAAGCGATTATCTCGTTCACCTTTTCAGAGTTTGGGAAACGGTCAACGCCAGATATGAACGCGATTTACCAGCCGACGTTCGAGGCGTGCTCGAAGCCTACGCCGATGGCGTGAACTACTACGCCGCGCTACATCCAGACAAGGTGACGCGGGGCATATTGCCACTTACGGGGAAAGACGTCGTCGCCGGGTTCGCCTTCAAGACGCCATTCTTCTACGGACTGGCCAAAACGTTGCGAAACTTGAGCAGTTCGGAGAGTGCCACGGCGCGCAACCACAAGGACGCCTTCTTGTTCACTGACAATTCGTTACCCGTTGGTTCCAACGCAGTGGCAGTAGCACCGTCGCGTTCTGCGGATGGCGCCACTCGCCTATTGGTCAACTCGCACCAACCGTACACGGGGCCCGTGGCCTGGTATGAGGCGGTTCTCGAGAGCGGCGAAGGCTGGCACGTCGCTGGTGGCTTCTTCCCAGGATCGCCGTTCATGCTGCACGGGCACAATGAGCATCTGGGTTGGGCCAACACCGTCAATGAGCCTGATCTTGTCGATGTTTTCAAGCTCACCATTAATCCAGAGAATCCGAATCAGTACCTACTTGATGGACAATGGCGCGAGTTCGAAAAAAGTGAAGCGAAAATCCGTGTGAGGGTTTGGGGGCCCCTAATCTGGACAGCGCACCGCGAAGTGCTCTACGCCGAGCAAGGCCCCGTATTGAAAACGGATCACGGCGTATTTGCTATCCGCTATGCCGGAATGAATGAGATTCGCCAGCCGTTGCAGTACTACCGACTAAACAAGGCCGCCACGCTCGATGAATGGCGCGCCGCCATGGAGCTACAAGCACTGCCCAGCCTCAACTTCGTGTACGCGGACGAGAAAGGAAACATCGGCTACGTCCACAACGGCCTCTTTCCGGTGCGACAGGAAGGTGTGGATTGGCAGGCCGTCTTACCGGGAGACCGCTCCAATTTGATCTGGAGAAGCTATCTGCCTTTCGAAAAAGTGCCGCAACTCTGGAATCCGCCTGCGGGCTTCGTTTTCAATTCGAATAACACGCCTTTTCACGCCACCGCTCCTTCAGATGACATCAATCCTCGGGATTTTTCTCCGACCCTGGGCATTCAGACCAACATGACCAACCGCGCGTGGCGTGCGCTCGAAACATACGGCGCTGATGCTCACATAACTGCGGCAGCGTTCCGCGCATACAAGTACGACCTCGACTACAGCGCTCACTCTGACCTTGCACAGACCGTTGCCCAGCTTCTGGCACTCGATGCTGACAATGATCCAGAACTTCGCCAGGCTCAGGAAATTCTGAAAAGATGGGATCGGCGGGCCGACTCCTCGAACCACAATGCCGCCCTAGCCATCCTGACGGTTGAACCGGTGCTTCGCGCCACAATGGAAGGAAGAACTCCGCCGCGAGCGGTCGATACGCTGCACGAGGCTGTTCACATTCTCAAAGCTCACTTCGGGCGTCTTGATCCGGAGTGGGGAGAAGTAAATCGATTTCGTCGGGGAACAATCGATCTCCCTGTGGACGGAGGTCCGGACACTTACCGCGCAGTCTATGGGGAGCACCAGTCCGATGGCACGCTGACAGCCGCGGCCGGGGACACTCTCATCATGTTTGTGGCGTGGGATAATGCTGGCAGACTCGGGTCGGAGAGCATTCACCAGTTCGGCTCAGCAACCATCGACCGGAACTCAGCTCACTACGCCGACCAGTCACCGCTTTTCGTTGCCATGAAAACGAAGCCTGTTTTCTTCACTCAGTCTCAACTCGTTGGGAAAGTCGAAGCCGATTACAAGCCCGGCGCTTCACCAAAAACAGCGCGCCGGTCAACCGTGAAGTCATTTGGCGAGATGCGGCTAGCGCTAAGCGAGCTTGCAGGACTGTTTTGACCTCGCGCATAACGACTTCAATGTCTTTTGCTCCTGACAAATCCGGTGCTGCGCGAAGATTCCGTTTAGCTTCGAGTTGACCAATACGATAGGCAAACCGGCAAACCAACCTGGTAGGACTCATCGAGCCGATGCCAATCAGCGCGGGAGTTGATCCTCTCGCTGAGCATCCAGAAACAGGCATCGGACGATAGATCCTCATGCCTTGAAAATCCCCGCCCCGAAGGGGCGGAGTCTTCACTAACGGAAAACGTCACCTCTCCATTTCAGGCTGAGCCAGCACAAGGCGATGTATAGGGTCCGAACTGCCTGGCGGATAGTCCACGGTGATCATCAAACTTTCTTCGCTAGGAACGTTTGTCAGGTCTTTCGACAGGAGCTGCGTTGCGTTAGCTTCCGGCGTTACCTTAGCTACCTGTCCTACCAGCGTGATGGAGATGAGACATGCCAACGCCAAAATTAGTTTTGTAAACGCCATAAATTAACCTTTCGTCTGAGCGATACCATTCAATGCGTCTTGTTTGTCCCTCGGCACTTCGCAGTTACGCGTGACGCTGTACGAGTTCCTCCTCGGCACGTAGCCAATCTTCGACGTCGTGGCCATCTCGCCGGCCACGTGACTCGTACAGATTGAACGCGAGTCGGGCAATCTCGTCGTGGGTAGGGGCCCGTCGACCGCCGGTGTATGTTCCCATCCCCCACTCACCTGCGGCATGCGAAGTGACGAAATCAGATGCTTTTGTCATAATTCTCTTGTCTAATCTCCCACCAGCAACGACCAATCCGGTTGGCACCTCGCTGATGCGAAGCTCGTTATCGGCCGCCGCCGCGGACTTCTTGAGCCAATCTGCCAAACGTGTTTCGCCGAGTTGCGCACCGTCGCCCTGAATGAGTGAGCGTTCGCTTAGCTCTGCGCCGAAGTAGCGTGCGTGCGGATCAGCGATGACCTCCCGCGGATCGTGGCGTGCGCTCAGGAGCTTCCGGATGAAATCATCGAAGCGGAATTGTTCGGGCCCCCCTATTTCAATCGTGTCGTTCAACGGCGACCCCGCCGCGACCTTGGCCACGGCACTGGCCACATCGTCAGCCGCAATGGGCTGGAAGAGCACCGGAGGCAAACGAACGGTGTTTCCGTCGGTGGCGTCATCGGCGATGCTCTTGGCAAACTCTAAAAATTGCGTTGCCTGGACAATTGAGTATGGAATCGACGATTCCTTGATCAGCTTCTCCTGAGCGAGCTTCGCGCGCATGTAGCCACTTTCGAGCAGGCGTTCGGTTCCGACCCACCGACAACGCAACGTGCTGTCGCACGCCTGCAGCCGCTTCGTGTTTCAGGAGATTGCCAGTCGATGTTTTGAAAAATTCCATCACCGCCTTATCTTCGAACGATGGGGAATTCGACACGTCGACAACAACCTGGGCTCCCTTCAGCACCTCCGCGAGTCCCTTACCGGTGAGGGTGTTGACGCCCGATTCGGGTGATGCTGCCACGGCTTGATGGCCATCAGCGCCCAGCTTTTGTGTGACTTTTGAGCCGATGAGCCCACTGCCGCCAATCACTACGATCTTCATATTCTTCCTTCCTTTCCTATTCGACCGAGGCTTTCGAGCCGCCGGTCGTATTTGAATGCGATTCAGGTGCGCGCGAATTCAGGTTGCGAACTTACTAAGCCGCTGCGGCCGCCACGCCCTTGAAGGAAGCGAGCAGCTCAGCATTGACTTGATCCTTGAGAGTCGAACACATGCCGTCAGGTGCGCCTGGAATCACTTTCAGCGTCGCTCCCTTGATAATTTTGGCCGAGAGAAGACTCGATATCGCGATAGGTGCGATCTGATCGTCATCGCCGTGCAAAACAAGAGTTGGTACATCGAACCGCTTGAGGTCTTCCGTGGAATCAGTCTCCGAAAAAGCCTTAACGCACTCGTAGACGGCTTTGTGCCTCTAGAAGCAAATAACAGCGACAGGCGACTCCACTACACCTACGCGAGACTTCTGATGGCAACAACACCAGAAGACCGCGAAAACATAGCCTATCATCTGCAGCGCGCATTCACCGATGGCGATAGCAACTACGAAGCCCAACTTCTCTACGGCAGACAGCGCTTCCCGAATGGCCGTTTTGAAGAGAGTCGGACCGCATTCGGGCGCCTCGCGGGAGCAAGAGTTGCCCCGGAAATCAAGAACAGACTGTTGCATCCAATTCTTGACAGACGGCTCGAATGGAGGACGCTGCCGGTGGTCAAAATACTCGAACGGCTTGAAATGGCGTGGCTTAGGATTTAGCCCTCTTCGAATGGGCTTCGCCTATCCAGAAACAGCGCCTACAATCTTACCTTTCACGAAGTTTGAGATTATGGGAAATCCGCGCAGCGATTCGCTTTTCACTCGAAAACGGAACGTCCACAACCTTGCGATCAAACATTCACACCATTTCAGTCCAACTTCGCTCCAACTTCAAGAGCGAGATAAATGGTGCGTTCCCCTGTAAGCGACACCAGAAGCAGCACATAGGGTTTTGTACTATCTTTCTACGAACAGAAGGTCGGGAGGTCGAGTCCCCCCGGGCGCGTCATTCTTTGAATCGAAATGATTTAATCAGAGTGAACTTCACCGCGACCGTGTGGCGTGGTAACCAGGAGGTCGGGAATTCGAGTCTCCCCGGACGCGCCACGTATCTCTCTCGAATCGAGCACTTATAGCCATTCCCAAAACTTGCTCAGATTTGATTTTCAGTCCATTCGGTCCAACAACGACAGCGCACCCGTTGTGCCTCGCCAGAATTAAGTACGCGAACGCAACGATGGTAGCAAGTGCAGCGAAAGCAGTACCCCTGTGGTTTCCTCCATTGAGGAGATTCCGCTAGTCAAAATCCGCGAATCCAAAACCAACCCACGACGCTTCTTGATGAAGCGAAGCTGGCGGAACTCGCGGCTTTTGTCCGGTAAGGCAGTGGGCTGGAAAATCAATGACTAGGGGTTGGGTGTGTCCGAACTCGTGGTGTAGTAACCCGAGCGGGTCGTGGCGTTGTAGCCGGGGCTGGCACTCACCTTGAGAGTGTGGAATTTTGAGGAAGGGTTGTTGCCAGCAGGAGTGTACACGAGGGTGTAGTCATGGCGTGCTTGTTCAGTCATGCGCGTTAACGTGAGTTCCATAGTGTAAGTTGAAGTTGCGTAAAAAATCCCGCCCCCAGTTTTCGAGGAGTAGTCGGTCAAATTGAAGATTTTACGTTTCGATTTGGCAGAGCCTGAGGCTAGGGCGTAGACGGAGATATTGTTTTGAAGGAGGAAGTCGCGCACGGCCTCGTGAGAATGATGATTCAGCTTTGGTTCGTCTAAACCGTCGGTAAGGATCAGAATGATTCTGCGACGGTCACTGGGCCGTTGCTGAAGAAGTCGCGCTGAGGAGTAAAGCGCATCTTCAAGCGCCTTGCTTGGCCTAGAACCAGAGTAGGTTGGGGCAGAGACCGACGGCGGTCCTGTGGTCGAGACCGGATCGGTAACCAGAGGCTGCGGAATGTATGGAGGAGAGGGTTGCGCGGCTGACTGGGCAGATTTTAGGGCAGCCATAAGCTTCATCGAGTCACTGGTGAACTCATCTCCTGGATAGAACAGCATGTCAAAACGGCAAACCATGGCTTCGTCTTGGTCAGCGATGTCGCCGATGATTGACCGCACACTTCTAGCCATCTGCGTTCCTTCCTTCCACTTTAGGTCGTCGTCGACGAGGATTAGGAGCGAAAGAGGAAGACTCTCATCAGTGAAAGAGAGAATACTTTGCTCGACTTCGTCATCGAATACATGGAAGTCGTCCTTGAGTAAACCGGAGACAAGTCTGCCGTGGTCGTCTTTCACGGTAACAGTCAGAACGACGAGATTTGACACGACCCTAATTTTCTGTCGCAATTCCCGCGTTTGCTTGGATTCCTGCGAGAGACAGGTACAACAGACCAGGTTCGTAATCACAAAAGTGGAGATGGTTTTCTTCCAAGCCATATATTCACCAGAAATGCGACTAGACCGTGAATGAGACGCTACGAAACGCGGCGGGGGTTGTGCTGGTTTTGCGTTTTTCGAAGCTCAATAGCCCGGCCCACCGATACCCCTGTCTGCGCTTCAAGCGACACCTCGCGATGCCACCTGCAAGACTGAGGGCCAAGATGGAGTGCCGCCGCATTCCTCATCATGTTCGGGCTTGCACCGCCTGACGCCAGATGCTCCAGATACCGCCGACGTGAGTCTGCCATCGGGCTATTGGTGTGACGTTCGACGGTCCGATTGCAACGATATAAAACTTTGAACATGGACTCCTCCCGCATCGAGGGTCCATGTCTAACCGCTCCGTCGTCGATTCATATGAAGTAACTGCGCGTGCTAGAGTTCCAGAAACTCCTGCATCTGCTGCAACGCCTCGTCCAGCGCCCGCCGAAAGGCGCTGCCGCGTGGCCGTAGACCGGCAAAGCCCAGTTCGTGCTGCAGCCGTCCATCGACCACCTTCAGATTGGCCCAGCCCAGCATTTGCTCGCCCCATAGCATGGGCATTGCGTAATGGCCCAGGCGGCGCTTGTGGGCTGGCACATAGGCCTCCAGCTTGTATTCCCAGCTCCAAAACAACTGGAAGCGCCGTCGGTCCCAGACCACGGGGTCGAAGGGCGCGAGGAAGCGCAGCCTGTCGTCGACCTGGTGCCCGACAGCCCCGGGGGTCTCGCCCTGCGGCCAGAACCACAGCCTGTCGTCGACCTGGGCATGGGTATAGCGAGATTTGGCGTGCTCCTGGAGCTGCCGCACCTCGGCGGCCAGGTGCGGCACTCCATAGCTTAGCAGTCTGCACACATAGACCAGGCTGGCCGCAGGAAGCGGCGCGTAGAGTTGCATCACCATATCCAGCAAATGGCCGGCGCGCACGAGCCGCGCCTCGGGGCTGTCGTCGCGCGGCGGGTGCTCGACCGTCTGGTACACCCGGGTGCCGCGCTCGCGCCGCGCCACGCGCAGCAGCCCGCGATAGTGCAGCCCCTCCAGTAGATGATTGCTGACATTCAGGTCGGCGCCCCAGCGCCTAATTCGGCCATGGTCGAAATGCGCCTGCACGTCCTTTGGGTAGGTGGGACCATGCTGGCACACAAAGTCCAGCACCTCCTGGGCGCGCGCCTGCATCTTAGCGTCCCATGCGTCCCAGGCGCGTGGCGCCCCGCGCGGATGCAGCAGGGACAGCGTCCCGCTAGGCAGGAACCCGTAGTTGATGAAGAAGGCCTCTTCGATCGCCAGGCGCGGATAGCGGCGCTCCAGCTCGCCGACGCGATAGTCTTTAACGCGGTGCGCGAGGATCAGATCCTGGGCGCGAGCGGGCGCGCGAATCGGGTCGGCCTGGACAAAGCCCAGGCGCGCAATGGCCCGCAGCAGGCTGGTGGGCTTGAAAAGGCTGCGCGCAATCATGTAGCGGCGAAGCTGCTGGAGACTGGGGACTTTGAGAGGGCTCACGCGTGGCATCCGGTAGGGGCAAGGATCATTACCCCAAATTTATACCTCGCACAGTATTCATCGTTCGCTGACCGAATTCAACGAAATCAAACTTTGAACATGAACTCCTCCTGCATCGAGGGTCATGTCTTCCTCCTTCAGACAAACATTCCAACAGCTTTCAGTTCGCACTCCGGGTTGCCGACAATTACTCTGAACAACTGAATTGCTCATGTTATGCTTTCAACTCTGCGTCCACCAATTATCGCAAGCACTTCAATCAAGAGAGGTCGCAATGAAAGTGAGACGAATCGCCAATGCGTCTTGCCTGCTGCTGTCGCTAACTGTTTTCTCCGTTTCCCTTGCTAGAGCGGGGCAATCCGCACAGGCGGGTGATCAGCAGTCACTGGCTGCGATTCGCGCCGCTTGCGCCGAGGATGCACAGAAGCTGTGCGCGGGAGTGCAACCCGGTGGGGGCCGAATCGTGGCCTGCCTCAAGGAACACAAGGACTCGCTGTCCGATCGGTGCAAACAAGCTGCGGGGCTGACTGCGAACCCGAGCAATAGTTCTGCGCCCAGTTCTTCGAGTGCATCGCCCACTTCCGAAACCCCGGCATCTTCCGCTCCGGCCGCCCCCACCGACTCGCCCCGCGCCCCCGGCGCCGCGGCCACTCCCGCCGCAAAGTCGTCCCACGGTGCCGATGCTGCGCCGAAAGTGGCGGCGCGCGGCACTGCCTCCGGCTCCTACCTGCGTATGAAGCAAGTCCAAGTCATCGCCCATGTCGCAGATCCGGAATTGGGGGGCAAGGTCGACCTTCCGGCGATAGATCTGTTGATACCTTCCACCTGGGACATCAAGGGCAGCGTGGCCGGCAACACCAACGAGGGATGTTTTTCAGATCTTTATGCGGTGTCTTGGGAGGCCACGAGTGGGGACGGGTCGGTCGCTTTTCAAGGTGCCCCAAACGACAGCTGGCAATATACGGATGATCCAGCAGCGTTGCGCAAGTTGACAGACCCCCATCGCCGCGCACTCGGCCTTCAAGGCAAGCCTTGCCCGGTGAAGAAACCCATGAAAGCTGAAGAATATTTTCGCCAAAACGTGCTCAGCGCGTTCCCAAGCGGGAGTACGGTTGTTTCGGTTGAGCCGTTCCCCGAGCTTAACCAGATGGCACGCAAGCAATTGGGGCTGCCGCCAGATGATGCAGGCAACGGCGGCAGCGCTCGAACCGAGGCGATTCGGGCGCGTGTCGAATTCCAAAAAGATAGCAAGACATTTGAGGATTGGGTGTCGCTGGTCGTGGTGACACGTATCTTTCCCCAGGGTCGGAGTGCATTTTACGATTGCCACGCGATCGGCGTGATGGCCTTGAGGGCGCCGAAAGGGCAACTCGATGGCAACGATAAGCTTTTCAAAGTGATGATCAGTTCCGTTCGACCAGAGCCGAAGTGGCAGGCTTATTCGAATGGAGTTATTGCCAAACTCTATCAGGCGGAGGCTCAAAAGGAAGCCACCATGGACGCAATGGTGGCCGCCTTTCAAAAGCATGTCGCCGACACCATCATGGGCGTCACCGCCAACGCACAGCGGGGTTCGCAAAACAGTGCTTTCGGATTTGACCAAAACATACGTGGTGTGCAAACGTTTCGGGATCCCACGACTGGAAATACGATGGAACTGAGCAACCAGTTCGATCACGCCTGGTTGAACGGGTCAAACGAATACATCATGAGTGATGATCCGAACTTCAACCCGAACGGGCAACTCTCGGGAAACTGGAATCAACTGCAGCCCGTGCGGCCCGCGCCCTAGGAATTTTAGCTACGACTTCAGTCAGGAATAGGGGCCAAAGGAATCTTGGCCTGCAACGCGCACTCTTCCCTAATCTTGTAAAGGAAGGGTTGCTATCCGGAAGTTAACCACGGAGCCCTCCCACTTCCGTGTTGCCGAAAATACGCCTGGAATGTGCGGAGAGCGGATCACGCTTCTACCTTAGCCCGTTGTCCGGCGCGGTTTCACCGGTTGTGAGAAGTGCCGCCAGCAGAAATCGTCCAGGCAAAGAAAGCAGCGTGGCAAGAATCGGTTGCCGATGCCAGTCGGACTGGCTCTCGCGATCTGAAATAGACTTGAAGTATCGCGCAGCGTATAGTTCCTCGCGACGGCTCCCTTGAATATCACTCACTTGCTATGAAAGGTCCTCCATGCCAAAACGAATGGTTGCGATCGTTCTCGCAGTTTTGCTTTGTCTGGGCGCCGGATGCCACGTGCAAAAAGTTCAGCAACTGCCTCCCACAAGCGTTACCCAGCCAGAAAAGGAAACGATCGTCGGGGTTACAACCCTCAAGGGAGAGGAAGTTTCGTTCGATCAACCGGGCGCGTCCATACGAGACAAGACCCTGTACGGTTCTGTGAAGAAGACACCCTATGAACTTCCGTTGGACCAGGTGCAGCGGTTCTGGGTCGAGCGAAGAGAGCTATCAAAGTCCCGAACGATCGGCTTGGTTGCAGCCGTTGCTGTCGGCGCGATCGTGATAGCCGCGGTCATCGTCGCCAAGACGAAGCAGTCCTGCCCTTTCGTCTATTCATGGGATGGCACCCAATATGTGTTTGACGCCGAACCATACGGTGGCGCCATCACTCGGGGCCTGGAGAAGGACGACTTTACACCACTGGACCGACTACGCGAACAGGATGGCCTCTATCGTCTGAAACTTACCAACGAAGTTGACGAAACCCAGTTCACGAATCTTACCGAGCTATGGGTCGTAGATCACCCTGTAGAAACCCGCGTCGTTGCAGATGTGCAAGGAAACCTGCACACCTTAGCAGCGCCTCAGAATCTGCTTTCCGCACGTGACGCTGCCGGACATGATTTGCTTCCTTGGCTTCGCGCCACAGACCGCCTTATTTGGGAACCTTCGGCTGTCCCAGACGCAAAAGGCAACCTCCAGGATGAGATTGTAATGACCTTCCCAAAGCCACCTGGTGTGACTCAAGCGAAACTGATCGCCAACGTCGCGACCGGGCTTTGGGGTTCCTACATGATCAAGAAAATGGTCGAGCTTCGCGGTAGAGAGGTGGGAGCATGGTACAGCTTGATGGATCAAAGCCAATCCGCACGGGCTGACTTGTTTGCTTGGGAAGTGCGGGAGCAACTCTTCGCGCTGAAGATCTATGTCGAGGAACCCACCGGTTGGGAAGTCCGTGCGGTTCTTCCCGGAGTGGGACCGCTTATCTCGAAGGATCGCGTCATCCCTCTTGATGTGAGTCGCGTCCAGGGAGATCAGCTGCGCGTTCGGATTAGTCCGCCTGCTGGCTTTTGGGCTCTCAATTCGTTTGCTGTGGATTACAGCCAAGACCGTTCCGTAATTGTTGAAAAGTTCAAACCGCTGACGGCGCGAGACCCGGACGGGAAAGACGTGCTGCCGGACTTGATGGATAGTGATGATCGGTACTTGGCGATGCCCAACATTGGCGACACCGCCGATTTGACCTTCCCTGTGCCTTCTCGTCATGCTGGCACGGACCGAACCATCTTCCTCCACAGCCGCGGATACTACAGGCTCCACTTGGCTTCGAGCAGCGAACCCGATACGAAAGCCTTGCAGGAAATTGAAAACGTGCCGGGGGCCGGGGCTCGTTTCGCCGCTAATCACTTCGCCCAATGGCAGATCGCCCAGCGGAAAAATCAATGAACTGACAACACCTCAAGGACGACCGGGGCAACACCTGGTCGTGGATTGGTACCGATAAACGCTAGTGTTTATCAGCCGCCTGCCTAACGGCTGGTCGATCTTTCACTTCGAAGGTCCTGATGTACACATGTCTGATGCGACTGGCGGATTTGAGCGAAGATGACCCCTTGAAGTTCTACCTGCGCGAGCTGGCTACGGTCCAGCCACTGACGAGCGACCAGGGTACCGAGTTGCTGAAACAAATGCGGAGTGGTAATAACCAAGCAGAGCACGCGGAAAAGCGTCTGATTGAAGCGAACCTCTCATTGGTCGTAGCCATTGCAGAACGATTCCGTTCGTACGGATGTCCAATGCCGGATTTAATCCAGGCTGGCAATGAGGGCTTGCTACTTGCTGTTAGGAGCTTCATCGGTGAATTCAGTGACCCATTTGGGTATGTCTTGTTGCTCCGAGTTGTCCAAGTTGAAACAGTTCGTTGAGCATCTTGGGATAGCCTTCCTCTGGATGCTCTTTTATGTTGTGGTTCGCGGAAACTTCCGTCCGGCTTCAAAATCAACAAGATACGTTGAGGCCGCGTAACATTACATGGATGAATTCTTGGGGGACACCGAAGCATCCCTTGAGGTTTGGTGAGAACGGTGTACGCAATTATTGGGGACCACACTCTTTTCTACCGACTAGCTCGTGCAATCAATCTGTGAGATCAGGTCGTTTTTAGGCCCACGGTTCGGGCCAGCTTCAGTTGCCGATCGTCAAAGGTCCAAAAGCGCTCTGCCTTGAGCTCGAGCGCGCAGGCTACGTGTAAACTGTCGAGCGTTCGAACTCCGAGCTTTGGCCCGTAGCGGCGGCCCAAGTCAACGCACACGTCAAGGGCAGTCTCGGGTACGTCTACGCTAGGCCAAACTCCAGCGGTTCGATCATCGTGGAGCTCCTGATGTACGCGATTCGCTTCAGCAGTCGTCATCTGCCGGCGGAAGACTTGTTGCGCTATGGCATGCGCCCATTCAGCGAAATGAAGCGGCGTAATACATGGCCTGGCGCCTGGGCTCAAAAGGAGGTCGGCCTTGGTGGAGTGAGCATCTTTTACGTAAATCGAGACGAAAAAGCTGGTATCGGCGTAAGTCGTCAATAGCGGCCTCGCTCCTCGGCGACGATGTCTGCTCCCGGTAGAACGCGATCGCCGAAGATCTTCTTGCGGCGGGCCGCGAAATCCGGAACCGCCACGGTTGTTTCTTGCTGCTCCGCTGGAACGATGCGGGCTATAACCTTGTTGCGGTCTCGGAGTTCCACAGTTTTTCCCGCCCGCAACCAGGCCTTCAGCTTTCGGGTGTCCCGTAGTTGACGGATGTTCACTTTGGGCATGCGACGATTGTGCCACATTGTGTGTCACGTTGTCAAAGTCGTGAAGCGCTCCCCGCGCTGTCGTGATGTCCTGATTGTCCCTACCGAGAATTCTGTGCAGTCCATGGAAGGTGTCATTCCCCCAACCGGACCGTAAGCCTCAAGCAGTTTGCGGCTCGCCCGAGTCAGGCGAACGAAATTCGCTTATGCACGATTCCGCAAGGGAGCACAGTTCGAACACAAATTCCAATGGCCCGTGGAGAGAAGCGGTAAGCGTGGTGGAATCGGGCTTTTTCAGGCAGCCCGTCGTTCGCAGCGGTGATGCAGTCCACCGACCTGAGGCACGGCCACGACGGACCCCATTTTTCGGCGGCTGAATCGCTCGTGGCTCCGGTGAATCCTTCCCCAATGAGAGATGTGTTCTCGATCGGTGATAATAATCGAAATACGAATTGAGCGTTGGTCGTAACGAGGCTTCATCGAACGCGATCACATAATCGAGGCACTCGCGACGAATGGATCCATTCACTCGCTCCACATAGGCTCGCTGGCAAGGCGAGCGCGGTGCAGACAAACTTCCGAGATGCCCATGTCTCGCAACTGTGCTCGGAAGTCACCGCCGAAGATAGCATCGCGACCCCGCAGCAGGTAACGCGGGAGTTGGTCAAAGGGAAATGCTTCCCGTAGTTGCCGTCCCGTCCACTCTGGGTTGGGTGGGCGGTCACATTGAGTGCAGAATACGACGCCGGTCATGAGCTGACATCAGAAACACGTGAAGGACCTTGAAACGGATCGTGGGCACCGTAAAGAAGTCGATAGAAACGAGCTGCTTGGCGTGATTCTCCAGAAATGTGCGCCAAGTCTGAGAGGGCGGCTTGCTGCAGCGCACCATATATTTCCTCACGCCGCTGCTCTCCCCGATGTCGATGCCGAGTTTGAGCAGTTCGCCGTGGATTCGGGGTGCACCCCAATAGGGATTCTCCCGGCAGATCTTGCGGATCAGGTCTCAGTAGCACCGACTTCAGTCTGTGCTCTCTCAAAGTCTGCGCTCTCTTCACCGCCAGCCAAATCTTCCGCTAGCGAAGCGCTGTCGTCAGTCCAACGAGACTGACGACAGTACCTCCATCCGACATTCCGTCAGCGGCCATGCCCGCCACCGCCCCCACCGTGGAAGCCTCCTCCCCCAACTCCCCCGACTCCGTGGAAGCCGCCGCCCTCAAACCCACCGCCACGGGCGCCTCCAAAGCCTCGCGATCCGCCCGCCGCGCCGGGTCCGGACTGAAAGCCGCGTCCCACTGATCCAGGCCCGCGGTAAATGCCACCGGAATAATTCTGGCCTGCTACGTAATGAGTTCCGGGCCCCCAGTTGTGCACGTCCGTGCTGAAGTGATGATAGTAGTGTCCCCCGTAACCGTAGCGTCCGTAGCCGTATCCATAAAACGGCGCGCCATACACGTACCACGGCGAATAAAATCCCCAACCGAACGGGCTATAGAAAATTCCGTCTCCCGGAATAAACGTGTAACCAGCGAACCACGGGTCCCAATACCAACCCGCGCCCCACCAGCCTGGTCCCCACGGCCCCCATCCGCTCGTTGCGTAGTTCCCAGCCGCATCCACATTCGCTTCTGCCACATAACCAGATCGCAGACTGCTCCAGCGATACAAACCGCCTTCCTCATCCGCTTTCCTGTCGAACTTCTGCTGTTTGAGTGGGCCGTTCGCCGCAAAGTGCAACTCGCGGCCGCCCTTTACCTTGACTTCCTTGTCGCCGTCCTTCACGAGGGCTTGCCCGTCATACACGCGCATCGATCCCGTATCCGAGTTGAAGTCATACAGCCCGGTTTTCAGGATTCGCGCTGCCGCACCATCTACAGTGACGCGAATATCGTTCTCCGGATGTATCTCCTCGACTTCGACCATCGCGTGGCCTCGCTCGACTCGAACCTCTGTGTCCGTAAGGCCCGGCGAGATCATCGTCACGCTGCTGTTGTCCCCCACTCGCAAGAAAACGCCGGGAGTCAGCAAGATTTCCGCCTTCCCGCTTCCCGTCGTCAACGATTGGCCCGGTTTCAGCTCGACCGATCCGATCGACTTAGAGTCGAGCGTCTCCCCGCCCATCGACACACTACCTTCCACATAATTAAGAGTTCCTGGTACCGCGGAATTTGCGTTCGCATTTGCCCAAGCGGGCGCATATAGAGTCGCGGAGAAGAGGAAGCTCGCGATTGCTCTCATCCAAAGCACTCGCATATAACACCTCTTTCTCACTTCATTACATTGGATGAGTTGTGCGACCCAGGCGTTTCAGAATTCTAAAAAGTAGTAAAAAGTAATAGGGAGGCCGACCGAATTGGAAAAGAACTAACGAAACGCGTCAAGAAGCGTCGATCGAAAACGCCAGTCCATTCAGTTAGATGCGCCGCAGGCGCGGATGGTCGCCCGATCCCTGCAAGGCGCCCCACGTGTCCGTGTTACGCGTCGGCTTTTGACTTTTCCTCGCTCCGCTTTTTTCCTACGCGCGGCTAGAATGCCTCCGACCACAAGCGCGTCGTATGCCTAAGTTACGGCGCTTTTCTTGCGCTGCCCTTCAACATTCCAAATCGCACCAAGCTCTACCCCGTAGCCACAACAGCCTCTTCGTTCGAACGCGGCGCCCAACCCAGCACGCGATTCGCTTTTTCGTTGGAAGTGTTCTTTCTTTTTCCAAGCTCGGGCAGGATCAGCTTTGTCGCCGGATCGCGCAAAGCACGGCGCGCCGTTCAGAATGTGCCGGACTTGCTCTGAACCGTTGCCAGGAAGGAAGTTCATATCCGAGTGCTGGACGCTCAGCCAGGTGTCGAACGCGCAGGATTGATTCGTCCTACTTGCTGGACAGTGCTTTGACGAAAATCGCTTTTGGAATCGAGGCTTGGACACCTTTGTTTGCCCGCTCGGCGTTTCTTCCACGGTCCCGGCATCAACAACTTTGATGTGTCTTTGTTGAAAGACACGCGGGTCACGGAGCGCGTCAGCGTCGAGTTCCGGGCCGAATTTTTTAACGCCTTCAATCACGCTCAATTCAACAATCCGAGCGAAGACATCCATTCCAACATCTTCGGAGTGGTCAATAGCGCTCGCGACCCACGTATCGGACAAGTAGCGTTGAAGATGTTCTATTGAGATGCCCAGCGGGTGGCGCGACACGCTGCACTCACTCGTGCGTAGCAAGCCGCGGGCACGCTGATCGAAGCCCTGCCGCCCCTTACCGAATTGCCAGGGGCCGTCATGCTCGCTGATCTGACAACAACATCCACAGCAGGAGACCCAAGTAAATGACATTGGCGCTCGAGTCCCAGTGCAGAAATTCGAGGGAACGCAGTGGAAAACAACGGATGTGGGGTGGGTTGTTATTGGCTGCCTCTATTATGGCAATCGTGGCCCCTTTGTTCTGCTCAGCGCAAGACGCCACGACCCTTTCTCCAGAGGCTCGGAAATTCGTGCGCGTGGCCGACCCCGCTGTGGCACTGACGCACGTCCGGGCGATCGACGGAACCGCCACCGCGCGTCTCGAGGACCAGACAGTGTGTTGTTGGTTCTTCCCTCTCTTCTGGCATTTTCTGCAACCGTGGAGGCTCAGCAACCGAGCAGGACCTGACTGCTTAATGCGATTGCGACGACTCTGACATTCTCCGAACACGAGACGCGCTTCTACGCAGCCGGGCTCCGTCGCAATTCGAGATACGCGGAGACCAGTCCCCAAATGTACAGCGCAAGCAAAGCCAGCAGGCAGAGCGTCCCCAGCCGTACGTAACGATCAACCATTTGCAGGACCGTCCAGCCGTACATTTCGGTGAGCAGGCTCGGATCGGACAGGTTCACGCCCTCGATCTCGCCAAACGGAAGATCTTCGAGCGGCCCTCTCCACATCAGAAAAACGTGCATGAAGCTGAGCGCCCCGATAGCCAGCAATCCCCAGCGTAGACCCCAGCTCTTATATAGCCGGCTTTCACGCGGCGCGTAAAACGTCGCCATCAGCAGGGTAGCCAGCACCAGGGCGCCGCCATCGCCGAAGAAAACGATCAGCGCTTCCGCGGGCAAAGACAACGCGACCAGTTGCAGGAGGAGCAACGCAGCGGCGGCGAGAAACCATCCCTGACGTTCCGTCCTCCACGCCAGAAATCCGGCAAAGCCAATGACGGTCGTTACCAGCAGAACGATCAACCAGGAGCGTTCTTGGCCGTGCGGGGTAACCCAGAGCAGCGGGACGGCCCAGCGGCCGGTGAGCCACGCGGTGATGGCATGCCCGCTTTCGTGCAGCACCATGGCCAGCATGGCTGCCGCCATGCGCAGGTCCGTGCCGGCAACGAGGCGCGCCAGAAGCAAGGCCAATGGAAGCGCGAGGATGCGGCACTTCAGCTCGGTCCGGGCATCGGTGCGGCTAAGGGCGTCGTTGGCAGCGGCAGCAGGCCCGGCCAGTGCGGGCGGAGCCGACACGGCCACCGCGACGTCCGGATTAGCCTGGTTCGCGGCGCTTTCCAGCGCCGCGTGGTAGCGCGAGAAAACGATTCCGCACTTCAGACACTCGGTGGTCTGCAACGGATGATCGAATTGGCATTTGGGGCAGCGCATTCGGGAGTGGCCCAATTCCATTGTAGGAGGGCATCTCGGTGCGTCTACCGGCGTCGGCGGCGTGCTGCCGAAACAGGTATTGGCGTTCAGGAAAGGCTTTGGCGGGGAGCGGTGGTGATGGCGGTGTTTGGGTTGATTTTGGGATTTGGGCGGAAGCCGAGGAAAATTTGTTCGGGGATCATGACGCACGGAGCGGCTGGTGCGGAAAAGAGCGGCCGCACAACGCGGACGCGAAAGGGCAGGCCACTAAGCCCACCATTTAATCCCCAACCCAGGACCCACGTTCAAAAGATGAACGTGGGGCACCCCGTCGGAATTCTCTGCTCCACCCGCCAATGGACATGCGAAAGATGCTGGGAATATGAATCCCGCGCGGACAAAGGCGCTTTACCGTTCGGCGCCGAGGCGCCGGAGGCGTCAACGGGTAACCTTCAGTGCCGTACATCAGCCGGTAGAAATGCGAATCGTGCAAGTGGGCCACAGTTTAGTGATCATGGTCGTTGTGTCCAAACCACTTGCTCTGTATCACTCTTAGGAGCTCGTCCAATGAGCACGGCTAACTTCGACTCATCCGGCAGATAGCCTAAGCCTTCTATTATGGCTGTAGTGTTAGCGGGATCGCGCAAGTAGCGGTCCTAGTCACGACTTGGTTGACCGCGCGATGTACCTTGGCCGTGAACCCCAATGCCGTCCTTTTTGTAGCGTGTTTTCGTCGGGGCCCTTCAGTTCGAGCAGTTCTATTTTCTTGTCGTCCCAAGGTCCCAAGATAGGAGAAAAGGAAAAATCCGCCGTGCTTCGCCAATGTACGCTCACTCTCTGCCGCCGCTGGTATGTAGTAGATTCTGTCATGTGTCCTGGCGAAACACGGCGGTCCGACGGCAAAATGGTTCCGTCGCGATTCCTCAAAAACCGCTGTTTTCGAGAGAAAAATGCTCGTTGCGCCCGTAGCTCAGTTGGATAGAGCGTCTGCCTTCGAAGCGGCCGGGCGCCGTGCCCTTCGGTTCTAAGACGCGCGCTTTCAGCTCTTCTTCAACTCAATGCCGCCGTTCGTCGTAGCGACCTTCAATTCTCTTCCCCCGCCGCCCACCGTCCCGGAGAGCGTCTTCGGCCCAAATGTTCCCTGAACAGTAATCGGAAAGTCCGAGCGAATCCCGCCATTGGTGGTGACCGCATCCACCTTGAATTCCGCGGAAGCCGGCATCGTCACGTCCACACTGCCATTAGTGGTCACGAGCTCCAACTCACCGCTCCACTTGGCATTGCCCATGGCCACGCGCAGGCCACCGTTGGTGGTTCTCGCCGAAGCCCACTCGCTGGTCGAGACTTCCACATTGCCGTTCGTCGTGGCCGCCTCCACCACGCTCTCGAGGTTCACGCACTGAACCCCGCCATTGGTGGTCAGCGCATGGAAGCGCACGCCGTGCGGCACTTGCACGTCAAAGTTGATCTTCGCGCGATGCCCGCGCCACCAGTTGCCGGACTCCGACGACACGCCGCCGCGGTGGCAGCGCCCCGGCGCCTTATCTTTGGCGTATACGGCGCAAACCGTGACACCATCCGCGTACTCGACGACCTCGATAAACAGTTCGTGGTCGTCGCTGCCCCCGCGCACGCCTGCGACACGCGCCGCATCCCCGGAAGCGCGGTTCGCGCCAATCTCTCCATTGGTGTTGACGACTTCCAGCGTCTGCCCGGCCTTCAGGTTCCCTTGCCAACGAAAATCGCCGGGCTCGAAGACCGTCCGCTTTTCTCCCTGTGCCCGCGCGGGCGTACCCGCCGCCAGGACAAACATCGCGATGCAGACCGCTGCCGGAAGCGAGCCCTGTAGTAAAGTTTTGCCCTTCTTCATGATGCCACCCTCCCTGACGGTTGTCTGACGCTTGAACCGCCCCGCCCGTCTCATGGTGTACCGAATATACGGAGTTCGACCCACTTTGGTTCCCAAGACGTTTTGCGCTCCTCAATCGCGCATACTTAGGAAACGTGGGCAGAGACGGGATGTTTCCGAATCATTTTGCCTGGAACTGTGGCTGGGTTCGAGCAACGGTCATCCGACGTGAAGAAGAGGTTCCGCTGGTCCGCTTCGATCAGAAGGTGAAACGACCACTGTCGGAGCAAAGTTGGCTGTTGTAGTTATAGGGGACGCCGCGGCCATGAGAAATGGCGATGGCCAGACCGTCGCTCACGTAGGAATACGCAACTCCGGCAAAAGCGTCGAAACGCTTGGTGAAGTGATGATTCAAATAGAACGACACCTCGTTGAATCGGAACTTACAAGCGGAATCCCGGATGCTAATAGGAAACTCAAGATTCAGGCCTGAACTGTTGTTTCATGTCTTTCAAGAACTCGCCAGCAGACGTTGGCGATGTTGCACACGGCAACGGGCGAGATGATTTGCGACTCTCGGGATGATCAGCAGAGCGCGCGTAGATTGTTCCGGAAGCGATCTAAATCGCCATTGCGCAGAAGGGCCTCGACTGTGGTGTGGGTACTCCTCCAGACTGGAACGGCGCGTGCGAGCAACCTTCGCCCCTTTGCCGTCAGGGTTAACAGACGGCCGCGACCGTCCGCAGGGTCTGTCGTGATCTTGAGCAGGCCGCGGCGTCGCAAGGGCTTGAGAGCGGCCGTCAAGGTAGTCCGATCCATCGCAAGTAGCAAGGCCACTGCCGCCATGCCTGGTGGTTTCGGACGGTTTAGAGACATCATTAGCGAGAATTGTCCGTTCGTCAGACCGAGTGGGCGCATCGCCTCATCGAAGCGCCGTGCCAGCGCTCTTGCCGCTCGCTGTACGTGAAGACAGAGACAGGAATCGCGGACTTGGAGCGTTGTCTCAAAGTTAGGCTTCGCAACAGTGACCATAGACAAATAATATGGATATCAATGTATCTTGCCAAGAGGCTTCAACGCATGGTACGTTGATATCAATATATATTTCCAACCGTGACGATTCATTTTGAACGGCAAGCGCGGCGGTTGCGGGCAATGGTGTTGTTGGAGGAAAAGCAGGGTCATCGCGCATCGATGCCAATGGTCTTCAGAATCAGGAGAAGTCATGGAACGAGAAAGAGTGAGGACGAGCGCATTAATGGGCATCGCTCTGGCCATCATGTTCGGTGCGGCGTGGGGAGCAAAAGCTCAAGACACCAAAATACCGTATCCTAGCATGGCTCCGCTCGAGCAATACCTGATGCCGGATCGGAACGAGGAGATAAAGCTGGCGCGGAGTGCTGCGCCCGACTCTATCTCAGGCGATGCCGAGGTCTTGGTCCTCGGACGACATGGCTACGAAACGGCGATCAAAGGCAAGAACGGTTTCGTGTGCGTCGTAGAGCGATCATGGATGTCTCCATTTGACTTCCCGGAGTTCTGGAACCCCAAGATGCGAGGTCCGATCTGTTTCAATCCGCCGGCGGTGCGATCCATCTTGCCACTCACTATCAAGAGGACCGAGTTGGTATTGGCTGGACTGTTCAAAGCTCAGATTATCGATGGTATCAAGGCATTCGAGAAGAGAGAACTGCCAGCCCTGGAACCGGGCGCAATGTGCTACATGATGTCGAGCCAAGGGTACCTAAATGACTCCGCCGGGCATTGGCTTCCGCATTTGATGTTTTACATCCCCCTAACAGATCCCAAGGTTTGGGGTGCGGATCTGCCTGGCTCCCCGGTTATGTTGAATCCACAATTTCAGGGCGCCCCGGAGCCAATAACCGAGTTCATGATTCCAGTCGGCCATTGGTCGGACGGGACGGCTGCTACTCCCAAGGATGAGCGCTGACGTTTTACTTTGTACGAGTCGTGGCCATGTGAAGAAAGTTCGTCGGAGCCAGCCGGCGATGGGAAGATCACAGGAGTTGTCGTTTTTTCTGAAGGCAGGCAGCACGAAACCCACTATTCAGCAGCTTTGGCAAGGTATGCCCAACACACCGGGCAAGAGCAGGAGGTCGTCGGAGTCAAGGTAATCCCGGCAGCCTCCTGTCACCCCTAAGTCACGCAGGTGCCGCTTCTCGCCAAGTTAACAAAACCTGGCAAGCTTAAGCACCAAATTGCATTTCGAATTTCTTCTAAGTCCTTCTGATAAACGCTAGCGATTTATCGGACGCGCGTTCCCCCGAAACCTAAAATTGGGCAGGATGTTCCGCGCGCGTTCGATAAACCTCTAACGTTTCTGGCCAGTGACGGGCACTTTTCCGAGTCCGCAACTCACCAGAACCTGGCGGGCACTGCTAAGAAGTTTACGTGCTGTATTTGTATTGAACTGCGCGGCGTAATGACTCTGTGTGAGCATGCTTTCTACGCGCTTCTTGTCTCCCGGAATCTTTTCGGTGCGCCCTTGTAGATGATGCCGGGGAGATTCGCCAGTATCAGATGCCTCTCTCTCCACCTCTGAAAAGCGCGACGCCTTTTTGAGTCCGTCGCGCTTTTCCACTTACCAAACGCAACAGTACGCGCAGACCAGGCGATTTAATGCTTTGCTCGCTAACCAAACTGATCGGGCTGAAGTTGAGATCCAGACTATTTGGGCGTTTCACTCTAGTTCGCGTCGTCCTGCACGGACTTCGTCGTAGCCCGGTTGCTAATCATCGACTTGGTGGCGAGGCCGCACGCAGTGGGGGGATTTGTCATTTGCTTGGCGAATACACGGTAGCTCGGCCCTCCCGGCCGCAAAGTTGACCAGTATCCAGAAGAGGTCAGCAAAGGCTTGTGCTGGACGATGATCTGGTTGACCAGGATCTTCACTCCACATTCGAGATTGTTCTTCGGCTGGAGAATCGTTTTGGCCGGATCGTTCACCTTTAGCTGACGGTCCACTTGCCAATTGAAATCGCATCCGTAACGCTCTTGATCTGCATATGCAAGCTGCAACAGTCCTTCGCTACGCATAGCCATCCCGCTCACTTCATCGCGTTTCGTGCCTTCCGGATTGCTGTGCCGGACGGTTGTGTTTGGATTCAGGCCGGCTTCAGCGCCCGCAAGTGCCTGAAAAAAGTAAGCCCAAAATGTGCGTTTGTCGGTTTCAGCCATCTCGTAAAATCGCGGGCAGAATCGCCGGACACCCTGGGGGACCTGCGAGGAAAGCAATTCCTGCGGCAAGGCCTTCTCGATGATCTGATCCCATTGTGGATTCCAGGGCCTTCCGCCAAGTTCGACCTTTTTCTCGTCGATAGGGGTCGGCGGGGCTGGCTTGGTGGCCTGCGCGTGCAGTGATGTGGCCATTCCGATGAAAAATACGAGACTCACGATGAACGATGTTTTCAGAGCTGAGATACTCGTGTTTGCCGGCACATAAGTCGGAATTGTTCTAGTTGCCATGGCTCCAGGGTGGCAGAACCATCTCCGTCCAGGCTGTCCAATTTGGGTCACTCGAACAATGTATGGCCGCCAGGAGCAGGTGGACGCCTTTGGGGGCTTCATTGCATTTGCGAAGGAGGCGTTGACTAAATGCCAATGGAAAGGCTACCGGAATGAAAGTCGAGAGAATGCCCGAAATCTTGAACGTTAGCATTCTAGATCTAAGCCGTTGCCAAGTCCCGATTAACGCCGATCTCGTCAATGTGAATTCCGCGAAGCGAGCGAGAAGTCCCGTTTTGGGAAATCACGGTGGACCTAACTATCTTGGGTCTACTCGTGGACATAGCAAAGAGGAATCCGTTCAATTTCCTGTGTGGTAGTGGATGGTTTGCGAGAATTGAGAAGAGGGGAGTTGGGGAAGAATTCGTTGGTTCCTATCTGGAACCAAGTTCATCTCTACCGCTGTCTCGAGTCCAACGGTTGCGGGCGGCTCCCTCTCAGGCAACAACACACATATAAAGGTTAAAACGGTTGTTTGCCGGTTGCCCATTGTATCGGTCAATTTCGAAGCTAAACGGAATTTTTGCGCAGCACACACGTTCTAACCAACTGAACTGCGTCCCCAACCGTGAAATCAACAACTTACCGTAAAACAACTCTTGAAGGCGGAAAGTCTGGCAGTATGATGGAGCCATAATGATGGCAAAGACGCAGATCACCCTTGAAACTGAGATGCAGCGCCGTGCTCGCCAGCGCGCCAATGATCTCCGGGTGTCTCTCGCAGAATATTTCCGCCGTCTAGTCGCACGTGATCTTGCTCGTCCTGAAACCGCAGCTCACGTAGACCGTATTTTCGACCTCGGAAGCTCGGGCGGCTCAGATATTGCAAGCCAGAAGGATTCCATGATCGCCGAGGCCTTTCATTCCACACGCGGGAAACTTCGACGTCGCTAGCGCTCCAACATGGACGTTGCATCACCACAAACTTGAGCGCAAAGGTGCGGAGGGATTTTGGGAAGGCCTGAGGAGTGGGATCGCCCTAATCGAAGCGGTCACTTTGGCGGACCTGGAGGTTGCCTGCGATATAGGCGTTTCTTGGCATGACCAGGATTTTTCCCTCGTCGACCGCACCAGCTTCGCTGTAATGCGGCGTCTCGGTATTGACCGGGTCGCGTCCCTCGATGCTCATTTTGCCGTATTTCGTCTTGGTCCAAAACGTCGGCGATCCTTTCACGTCCTTGGATAACAACTGGTTGCCTTGCCGCGCGCGAAGTCCTGAACGTCCATCGTAGTGACGCCAAACTTTGCTGCTACGTTGGCCGTGGCTTGACCTTTCACAAGGCACTCAATGTCCATCAGCGTCAAACCCATCCTCTGAGCAATCTCCATGTGTTGCATGAGCACCTCGTTGGGCGATAGTTATACCTGTGGTACGCAAGAATTCCATCCGGCTCTCATGTGACAGAGATGTTGGCACTTATTTGTTCGGCTTACGGGACTTGGAAAACGCGGGAAGCCAGCTCGGCTGGCAGAAAATACCCCTCAGCCTGACTGACCCTGTGCCATCCTGAAAGCCCATGCTTCGATTCTTTCCGAACGCTAAGCGCTCACTGGATTCTCTGCTTATCTTGATCACCGATCTGGTCACGGACGGGCCTCTTTTCTTCCGTCTCTTGTTCCGCTCGCGCACAGCCCTCAGCGCGAAAGCGGTGTTTTCTGCGAAAGCAGCTGGCCTTCTATCAGGAGAGACAGGTCCAACCAAGAACACATAGAGAGTTCGAAACCTAGCGGTCACCACGACCAGGAAATCACAGGCCAGAGGACTAGGGAGAAATGGGCGGAGTCGTTCAACTGCGTTCATGCCGCTAGCGTAACGAGAGCCATTCAGGAGTCCAGTTGATGACGAGCCGGTTGGAGCACGTCATCACGGTGGCAGTGCTACTCGGCAGAAAGCAAAGCGGCCCAGAAGGCACAGTGATGTGCCGTGGCGAAATCGGTTTCCTGCGCCAGCGAAGGCGGAATGAGCGATTGGAAATTGCCGGCGATGGGGTTGAATTCCTGCCAGAGGGGCACGCTCGAACTATTGGGGGTTCCAAATTTAGCGAAGTTGGTCCAATAGTGCTGCATGGCGCTCGAGAGTTGCAGTTGCTGGGCGCTGAGCGGAGGCCGCGGCACAGTGACGGGCAGCGTGAAGAGATATTGCAGCTCGGAAGCGTGGGCCGCGGCGTACGGGAACGAAACCGGAGGCAGAAAATCCTGCGGCGCGTTCTCGTCCTTGAACTCATAGGTGGAGAGCGGAACGAACTGAGACATCGAGAGGTCGGCGCCCAAGGCCGGACAGGCGAAAACGACGTCCGTGCCAGCCGTGGCGAAAGCAATATCCGCGGAAGGAAAACTGGCGAGGGAATACTGCGCGGCGACCAGCGGAGCCGCGGGTCCGACCAGGGTAGTGAGGGCTGCTTCGTACGCGGCCTCATTGTTGGCGATGGGCCCGGCGGCGGTGAGATCGAAATCAAGCGCGGTGAAGAGCCGCCATTCATCGTGATTGCTGCCCTGGATCACCGGCACATGGTGGAATTGGCCGGTGGCGAGCGCGGTATTCAGAGAGAGCGGGAAAAACTCTCCATCGATGTTGGGCGTGTATCCAGCAAAATTTTCGTTGGCCAGGATGGTGGTGACGGGAAGCGCACGCAGGCAGGTCGCGGTCTGAGCGCTGCAGCCCGTTGCAGTGGCGAATGCCTTGCCGGCAGCCTCAGCGGCGTCAAGGGTTTGCGTGTTCAGCGCGTAAGCGCCGCTTTCGATGATGGCTTTGTGAAAGAGGCCTTCCGAGGAAGGCGAGGCGAGCTGCGAGAAGACGCTGAGGCCCCCGGCAGATTCGCCGAAGATAGTCACGTTCCGCGGATCGCCGCCGAAGAACCAAATGTTGTCGCGGACCCAGCGGAGAGCGAGCTGCTGGTCCATGAGGCCGTAGTCACCGGCGGAATTGGAATCGCTATCGCGGTCGCGATCCGGATCTGTGTTTGCCCCGGCAAAGGCGGGATGGGCGAGAAAGCCGAGAGCACCGAGACGGTAATTGATGGTCACGACGATGACCCCGTCCTGAACCAGGGCGGTGGGATCGTAGTCGTTGCTTTCACCAAAGACGAGGGCGCCGCCATGGATCCAAACCATCACCGAGCGCGGGCGGAAGAAATCGTTGGAGTCCGGAGTGAAAACATTCAGGAAGAGGCAATCCTCCGTAACGGACGCGATACCGAAAGGCGAGGGTGGCTGCGGGCAGTGGTTAGCAAACTGCGTGGCCTCGAGCGGCGCGAACCATGGAGCGTGAGGAACCGGCGGGCTCCAGCGCAGATTGCCCACCGGAGGCGCGGCGTAAGGAATGCCGAGGAACTCACGGAAGCCGGCCGAAGTGACGGAGCCGCGGACGGAACCGCTGAAGGTGAAGACCAAAGGTGAGTGTTCCTGCGCGTGGACGATGAGAGGCATGGAACAAGAAGCGATGAGGGCGAAGAGAACTGCTGAAAGCAAGGCGAGTTGATGCGTATGACGAGATTTCATGGTTTCCCCTCTGACCGGGAACCGCTGCTTCCGGAGATTACGAGGGTTCCCCCAATTTCCCGTCGACCCCACGTTGGGCGGGGCGGAATTGTAAGTCTCTATATCATTAGTTTGTTACTGTCAATAAAAAGATTTCATGCTGGAATTCTGCGGAAACGACCGTGCGGCATGCTTCCAGTCCCGCTTTCGAATACCAGTTGTATATAATCCGTGCGCCTGAGGAGCATTTATGGAGATCCACTGCGTCGTGACCGGACAGAACGAAACCGGGAAGTCGGTGATTGTGCGCAACACACCCGTTCAGCCAATATGCCTCGCTCTATTTCCGGGGTACGAGTTTCATCGAGTGTGGGGAAGCGATTCCGTTCCTGGACTTCCGTCGGACGGCACGCTACCGCGACAACCTCGCTACTTCCCCCCAAAGAATGGTTTCCGCTTCGGTTTTTTCACGATACCGCCGGAAACGAGGACGAGGGTTGACGGCCGCATCAACACAGCTTCCGCGATCGAAGAGATTCAACAAAGGTTGCCGGGGATGCTGGAGGTCTTGGAACGCGATCATCCGGGTATGCACACAACCGACACGGTGGACTTCGATGTGGTTGTCTCGGGCGAGGTGTATCTGGAATTGGATGACGAAGCTGAAGTGCTTCTCAAAGCGGGTGATTGCGTGATTCAGAACGGAACGCGCCACGCCTGGCACAATCGGTCTTCAGAAAAATGCTTGATCGCCGTCACGTTGCTGGGCGCCGAACGCAAACGGTAACCTGTCCGCAAATTGGCGTCATTCGCGTCCGGGCTTCTGATCTTCTGCGGAATTCCTAACCCGGTCGCCCCGCGGTCTAGTGCACGCCGATTCTGGGCATGAGCTGGATAAAGCGGGGATCAGAGCCGAGCGGGTCGGGTCGGCCATGGGGTCGGCGCGGAGATAGAGAAGGCGATCATTGCGCTCCTTGTAACCGCGATCCAGCCGATCGAGGGCCGCGCTGTTTTCCCCGAGGCCCATGCGGTTAGCGGACATGTCCGCTCAGTAGACCGACCATGTACCCGGATGTGTATGAATGACGGCTGTGTCTTGCTGATCTCGGGAGACACTTGGCGCACTTCGGCAGGCCCTTCAACAGGGCCCGACTGCGGTCCAAGACAAAGTGCCTGTCTCGGGATTTCAGGTCGCACCAAGCAGGCCCGCCAGCAGTTCGTGCTTGGGGGTCGAAAATGGATTCGTAACCGTGACCCCCTTCCACGTGAAGCCCTCCTGCAAGTCTTCCGACAGAAGAAGGCGGCATCCTGCCTCCCCGGCCGCAGAGAGAATCACCGAGTCCCAGATACCGAGCTGATGATCGGTTGCGAGATCCGCCGCGGCGACCATCACTTCTGCGGAAGTCTCGATCAGTGGATAAGAGTCCCGCCAACTGAGAATCGCGCTGCGCGCTTTTGCCGGCGCTCTTCCCGCCTTTCGCACTAGCAAGTTAAACAGCTCCCCCAGCGTTTGCACAGGCAACAGCACCGCGCCTTCCGGTAAGTTCTGCACCAACTCTAGTGCCGTCCGCTTCATGCTGTCGCCATTTACCCCTTCGGCGTATGCCAGAATGTTCGTGTCAAGTGCTACCCTCACGATTTATCCTCGTAAAGCTCATCTCGGCTCCAACGGCCGATCGTGACCACAGGCTGAGATCGCAATCTTTTCAGGAGGGCAACTCGAGCACCACGCGCCACATCGTCTCTCTCGACAGGCACAATCTTAGCCACGGCTTTGCCGTGCGAAGTCACCACATAGCTGTGCCCTTCGCGGACCGCGCGGAGTAGCTTGGAGAAATTACGGTTTGCATCAGCGGCAGAAACAGCCTTTTCCATGATCGCTCCATAATGTAGTGATATTACCTACAATATCAGAAAGGCGCACTGAGAGCGATAGACGTCGCTCACGGGTAGTTGACCGTGCAAAATATGAAGTGCGCGACTCCCTGTTTGTGGCTCTGTACTGCTTGTCTTCCGATTCGCAGAATAACCCACGACCGCGAATCGCTGCCGGTCATTCCATTTTGACTAGCGTTTACCAAGACTAGTCGGAAAAGAGCTCGCATCACGAGTTACAATGCGCGGTCATTTTCATTCTCTGGAAGAGATGCGAACCTGCTTTCTCTTTCTGCTTTCCCTTACAACTTCGACGGCTGCTTTTCCGCAGGAGTCAACGCAAAAAGTCCAAAAGCCCTAGCCAGGGGAATCGTGAGGAATCTTTGGCGAAATAACAATTCGCCAGGCACAGGTACATGAGTGTCCACAACGGAACAGACACGAATCTTCGCCGCGTCTAGCATCCTGCTGAGGTGTTCACATGCAACCTCAAACGAAGAAAAAGGTGGCCCGAGCAGACAGAATCGAGGGGTCTATCGTTCTATATCGCTCGGCAGCGAGAAGTCAGTTCAAAGCACAAAGGCCGCTCAGCCGTGGCGAGCCGTGGTGGAATATGGTCTTCGGGGTCCCGCTCTTTCTACGGACATTGCTTCGTCTTGTTTTTGTCTGTCCTCACCGGCATAAAGGTCCTCCGGTAACGCTGCGCGAGTCAATCCCATCCAACCTTTCCGGATGCCGACCTGTCTGTGGGCGAGGAAGCTACATCACTTGTTTGGATTGCGGTCAAAAATTCGCTTACAACCACAGGACCGGCCACTTGGTAGATTTCTGGGGCGTCCATGACGCAGAAGCACTGGCAGGAGTTCGTCGGAGACTTGAGGGATGGGCTCTCCGAGGTCTCGCTGCAAGAGGCGAAGGTGTTCCGCGCCTGATCGTGGAAGAAGCCGCTTCCGAACTTGGAAGGAACGAGGCGTACGTCGCACAACGCCAGGCCGCCGACAGCGCCAAGGCGGAACCGGTCTTTGCCCCTGACACGGCGGACTCCATGCGATCAATTATTGTAAATGGCTCGGCGCGCCCGTTCGCAGCGGAAGGAGTCTTGCTCTCGATTTCTTTGGCAAAATGGCGGCGCGGTGCCTTTGCAGTTCTTCGAAAAATTGGCCAATCGGCCTTTCCGACCCGGCTATTGCTGCGGCGTTGCTGGTTTGATTTCAAACGCGATTGGAGTGCCATGATCGACGCTATGGCGTTGCCGAAGATGAAAAGCTCCTTTCTCCGTTGGCTACACCAGCCTATTCGTCCCCTCGAATCCCGTCGCGACCTCCATCAATAGAAAAACTCAGGCGAAGGCAGCATGGCATGGCGCGGGCTGACCGAGGCGACATGACACTCCGGCGGGGTGGTAGGGACAGCACGGTGACAAGGACATGTTAAGTAACTGGAGAAAGCTTCCTCGCCCCAGAGAGAAATACTTTGGAGCAGGTCCGACCTATAACCGCTGAACCGGGAAAAGGAAGGAAGGGGAGAAGGTGGCGGAAGGGTTTGCAGTAGCGATGAAACTGGGGTAACTCCCAGGGAGCGAAGGGACCCAGCTGTTTCGTAATTCCTCTGGCAATGATGGGAGGCAGGGGCGTCTGATAAACACGCTCGGCAATCTGCAAGACCTGAGCCGGAAGATATACAGGAAGAGGAAGACGGAAGTGATTGGCGGGTGTGGAGTAGATGCTGGTGAAATATCAGGATCGAAAGTGCCTCCAATCGGCTACGTCCCATAAGTCTTTTTGCGAAGCGAGCGGGAGAGCGGAGTGCGGGAAATCCGCATGCTCCGTTCGATGTGGCGGGGAATGGAAACCAGCTTACGATTCGATTAGTGAGGCACTCTCAGAGGAAACGGAGAGCAAGGATAGATCGACCTAAGGAGCATGGCGCCATTCCTCGACCCTACCAACCCCCTGGAGGCCTCCTATGCCGCCTCGCGAAATCGCTAAGTCATTCAGAGCAAATGGAAATGGTTGGTAGAGGCGGTGGGGATCGAACTAAAAACGCGATTGAAACCGTGTAAGTTATTGATTACACATAACGCGAAAAGTGCCAAAACCCCTAGATTTGCCGAAGCGAGGTACACGCCGGGTACACGGCCGTTCAAAAACTCTCGGCGGCTCAACGTGCTGAGAAGCCCATCTCCAGACTCCCCCCACCAGCTCTCTACGGATTCAAACTTTCCTACCACCTCGTTTCCAATCAAAACGACAAGTTGACCGGTAGCGGTAAACGCAGCGACGGTCCCCTCGACTCTCTTAACACTCGGGTCACCTAAGAGTTTTATGCAGAAAATTGCTGTCGGCTCACGCGGTGGTCGAGCTGGTGGAAGAGCAGGCAACAACTGGTTGGGGTCAGGGCCTTTTAGACCTTGCATTAAGAGAGGAAGAAAGCCCTTAAAATCAGGGGCCAGTTGGTCAAGCCATTCTGTTTGCTTCCGGCTATCCGCCTTCGTCTCAAAAACAACCGTGTGCTGGACTTCAACGCCCGGGAACATCCCCACTTCGACCACGGCTACGCTGTCACCAGCTACAGTTCCCAAGGCCTGACCGCCGATCGAGCCCTTATCAACATCGATACAACAATGAGCACGAATCTGGTCAATTCACGGTTCACTTATGTCGCCGTATCCCGCGCCAATAAGGAGGCCCTGCTCTTTACCGATAACGCGACGCAACTCGGGCCGCAGCTCCCTTCGGAAACCTCAAAGACTTCCGCGCTAGACAAAGAACAGGCCGCGTCTGTTTCGAATTCATTTGGAATTGGCCATTAAGTTGTCTCGTGTAAGGACTCTTCTGAACTAGGCCGTTTCGAACTGGCAATTCCCGAAATAGCCACTTGCGTTCGAAAACTCCGCCCTAGTGAAAACGGTCTATAGCGGATCATCCTCAACGGCTTCCAATCGAGCTCTTAGCCCCGCGAGCCAGGGTACGTTGCGATAGGAATCTGCCACGACCCAACCGGCAGATGTGAGCACCCACGTGACTAGAACCTCGCCCCATTGGAATTTGTTTAGTGAGTGTGTAGCCATAGCAGGAATCCACACCAGCACGAAGAATATTCCCATCTGCAACGTCGAGAGCGCGGCTGCCAGCCGTGCACACACCCCGATGAGGATCGCCATGCCGGCGACAATGAAGGTGGCACCGGTGAAATACGCCCATGCCAAATGCGCCGGCAGCCAGTCAGGAACCATTGAAGCCGTGTGTTCGAGGTATTGAAAATGTGCCACGCCAAAAGGAATGATAGCCAGACCATAGAATACCCTTGCAACACGCAGACCCGTATTACCAGTGACGAAACTAAGGTGCTCCTTATCCCAGTTAGCGGCGAACCAAACATACAGTACCCACGCTGCTGCGAGGATCGCACGGTCTTGCAGAGAGACCAGTAAGCGTCCACTGTGAGGCCTCGAACGAGGCTTGGTACTCCAAACACCAGCAACCAAAACAGGAGATAGCCGAACAACAGTCGGCCAGCAACAGAGGCCGTGCGATTCCAGAATAATCCCAAGCCAGATGCCACGGAGATGAAGGCGCACAAATAAATCAGAAGCGTGCTTGCGGGAACATCTTTGGCTACGGGTTGCCACACGGCAGTGTAATCGCCTTTGATTAAACCCAGAATTCCGACGATGATCATGGTCGCTCCAAAGAACGCGTGACCCGCACTCGCTATGCGCATCGTGCTAACCTCTCGATCTTCTTTGTCCGGGCCTACAGATCATGAATCTATCGCAACCACCCTGGTACGGCGGAGGAATGAAGATTGCCCCCCCCCACGCTGACATGTCAGACGGCAAATTGGATGCCTGCGTAATCAGCAAGCTTTCTCCCCCGCGCCTGCTGCGGCTATTTCCGTCCGTGTACAGCGGCTCGCACTTGAACTTTCCGGAAGTCGAATACTTCCAGCAGAAGAGATTCCAGCTCACAACACAGCCTGTGGTCGATGTCTATGCTGACGGAGAATATCTCTGCCCGACTCCCGTAGAAATCGCCGTAGCCTCCGGTGTGATCTGGTCATCGTTCCCGCTTATGCAGGTGCATCTTCCCTGACAGGAAACGCTAAATGGAACGCCAAAAACGCCAGCCCCATCAGCACAAACGTCAACACGCTTCCTTCCGGACCCACTGATCCTCCCGTGAGCCACGCAGGACCGTGGAACGATGAGTTCAGGAGATGCCCCGTGGCGAGCATACCGCTATCCGGAGTGCCATAAAAATAGCTCTCTGCCCAATTCCATGCCGCATGGAAGCCAACCGCAAACCAGAGCGTTCCGGTACGCAGCAGCGTAAAACAGCAGAACAGCCCCATTAGTCCCACGGAAACCTCACCCCGCCAGCTTTCTCCTGTATTCCCCGAGTGCGTCAAGCCGAACAAAATCGATAACAACACCGCGCTCGGCCAAAATCCTATGCCGCGGGTGAGCGTGAACAGCGTATAGCCACGAAAAAGAAATTCCTCAAAAAATGCCACCAGCATCATCACCGCAGCCCAGAACAAAGCAAACTTTGCCGCGCGGACGCCATGAATTTCCGTGGACCCGAAGTAAAAGCTCCCATTCACCCGCAAAACGCACAGCAAAACCGTCAACACTGAAAATCCCCAGAGCGCCCCAGCAAAGAATCTGCGCCCAAATGCTTGTATACTCGGCAGGCCGTAAGTTCCAAAATTGCGCTTTTCAATTCTGGCCATCACCAAAGCAGGCAGAAAAGCAACCATGGCAAAAAGTGCTTCCTGCACCAGATGTAGCCAGACGCTGCCTTTGAGCGCATGCATCGGCTTGCTCAAGGCGCGTAATGCAAACACCATCGCAACAACCATGCCCAGATAAAGTAGGAAGCCCCATCCCGGGCGCAGGCCATCAGGACCCATGAACATGCTGATTGGTTTCGGAAGCGGGGCAACGGAAATAGGGCTGTCGTCTGAGGTCGTTTCTGCCGGTGCATCAGGTAGAGGATTGGTCATACACGCTCCAATAATACGATTTCACCCACCATGCGAAATACGAAATGTACCGTGCGCCGGTTCCAGACCCGCACAAAAAGAAAAGGCGGCCCGCAAGCATATGGCACCCGAAATGATCCGCGAGTAACCTCAACCCTGTCTTGAATCTATTTGACGGACGCCGGTGCGGATTCGAGCCACTTGGCAGTAATCTTGGTTAGCTGCACTTGGGCCGGCTCCAAGGCCGAACACTCCCGCGTGTACATATGCGTCGATCACGCTCAGCACCTGGACCGCCTGCACGCCACTGCGTCGCTGGCAAATCTAAAGCCCACCACTGATTTGCCGCACTCCAAGCGAGGGATTCCTTGCGCTGTAAAAGACTCGGTGAAACCTCCTACGAACCAACCGTGGGGCACACGTTCTTTCTACTTTCGAGACCCGGATGGAAATCTGATTGATTTTTATGCTGCTGTGAGTAGTCCGCCGAAATGAAGACTTCAGGACGCCTTGCTAGAAGAAACGAGAGGTAAAAGTTCCGCACCAGCGGTCGCCAACATCACTTTCGTTCAAGACAAAAACTTCCTATAGACTGTAATTCACAGAGTGCGCTGAGTCGAAAGGATTTGCAATGCCCCCATTAGTCCAAGAATCACCGGGCTTCCGAGCCTGCAAAGCCATTGGATGGGCTGGGTTGCTGGCTGGCCTATTAGACATTTCGACAGCATTCGTGGAAGCTGCCCTAGAGGGAAAGAGTCCGATTTACCTCCTGCAGGCAATTGCAGGGGGATGGCTAGGAGAAGATTCTTTTCACGATGGATTAGCCAGTGCGGCGCTCGGCCTTTTTTTTCACTTCTTGATTGCTTTCACGGCAGCAGCAGTATTCTACATGGCGGCCACAAAGCTAGCGTTCCTCAAAAAGCATCCGCTCGCGGCGGGAGTTTTCTACGGAATCGCCATCTACGCATTCATGAGCTATTTTGTTATGCCGCTTTTCGGCTTACCACGTGTCGATTGTCTTGCCTCGAATCGCCACATTCACAAAAGATGTTGCTGTACACATTGTTATGGTTGGGTGCCAATCGCCCTGATGGTCCGCAAGTACTCTGCGTAGTTCGTGACTTTCGCTGTTTAGAAACAGGGCTTCCGTCGGCTACTTTACACCCTCACTTGCGCATAGATGTCGAGAATTCGAAACCCAGTCACAATCATCGTCTTCCCCGACATGACGCCTCTACGGGCTGCCACACGGCAGTGAAATCGCCTTTGATCAGGCCCAGAACTCCGACGGTGACTAGTCGACTCAAGACCAGCAAATATCACTACTTTCGAAACTCGCTAAATACAAAGTCATGGTCTTTTCTCTGTGTGTGACAGTTGAAACACGCGGTTTGTTGGTCTTCGGAAATGGATCCGTCAGCGCGGCTTCCACTGCGAAAGCGCGCGAATCTCCAACTGCCGTTTTCTTTGTATTGCTGGCTATCTTTCAACATTACATCAACGCGCTTCAGGCTTCCTTCCGTCGTTATGCCATCAGCTTCAGTGATGTCCAGCAACTCGTAGACCAAAATGGAGCCATCGGGAAACTTGCCGGTCTCGTAACCTTGCAACGCCTGATGGTTTGCATAGATGTGATGAATCCCGGCCTCAGTTGCAAATGCAGGACTCTTTGGACCTATCAGTACGCTCTTTACACTGGCCCAAGTGCGATATTCCGAGGGGAACGGAACCTCATTCCCGGCGACGGTCAAACACAAGACAAGAGTGATAAATCCAACAAAAGCAATTTGTTTTCGCATTGTGTCCTCATCTCACCAAGGCATGATACTCAGTGGTCGCACCTTCAACGACTTGCCCAAAACAACCCCAATTCCAGTGGGCCAGCAAAACGAAAATAGAAGAGTGCTTCGATCCTGCGCGCAACCCATCGTTGCCAATCCGACTTCTCTGGGACTGCGCGACTTCATCCGTTTTGACTGCAGGAACCATTGCCCACGAATCTAGTTGCTGCGATCATTCGGGGTCTTGAATGGATTTGACGGGATTACTCTTTGCGGCACATAACAATCCTCCACGCGTCCATCCGAGGAGGAAGCGCTTATCCATTCAGCTCTTTTGGTGATTTGCTGAGCAGCCATCCCAGAATCGCACCGAAACTCAGGTTGAAGGCCAGCGTCTCCCAGAAGTGACTCCTGGCTACGCTCATCGGCATGAGTGGATTCGGTACAAGCAACACCGTAGTCCAACAAGACAAGAAAAGAGCAACTGCTACGGTTTTTTCGAAACGTCCTGCGCGAAGCATAAAGGCGAACGGGAGCATACACGCTATGTAGAGCAATGCTCGAAACACCTGCAAAGGGAAGACCCATGGATTGCTTGTAATATTTCCCCGCAGCGCGTTCAAGAAGCTGCTATATGCTGGCCCTCCGCCATAGTATTGGCGCAGGACGGGATTTTTCCATGCAATGTAGTAGCCAAAAAACATGTAGAGAAATACGAATGCCAGCACCAGCAGCAAACCTTCCCGTATAAGAGCAGCAGCAGACGTGTGGGACTGTGCAGTCGGCACTGGATCTGGGGAGATTACACGCCATTTGCCAAGCAGTCGAACTGCCAGCGGGCAGAATAGCGCATTAGAAATCACACCGTGCAAAAATAGGGCACCGATCATTCCGTGTGGGAATTTCGACGAGAGGAAAAAAAGCGACTCGACTTGGCTGGCGACGGTCGAGATACCGTACATTGCGACGAACAGGGCACCGGCCAGTTTCCACCCGTGCCAGTAAGATCGGAAAATGAAATAAGAAACGATAATTCCTACACAAAAAGTAGAAAAAAGAAACGGACCAAGAAGACCAGCAGGTGATGGCTGGCCCGAGGACACTTGCTGTGCTATGCGGCTTACGCCCGACACGACCCCGCCGATCACGAAACAGACAGCAAACAAAATACAGACAGCAAGGATTCGGGAGCCAAGCAAAACTATCTTCTTCGTCGGCATACTGGGCCTCTACGTGGACTGGACTTTAACCTTTTTCCGGCACCTTAACTCTACAAAACGCACATGGAACCAATCTGAATCGCGTCTGCAGAGTTTTCTCGGATTATTCGGGTTGCAGCTCCTCCTTATGTACGCGTTAGAGAGAAAGTTCGTTCACAAGGTAGTGGTTCGACCTCCCGCAAGGAGAAAATACAGTGGGAGTCCACTGGCCACCAGACCAATACCGATCATAGAGCCCGTGGGCTGGTGGATGAATGTGCTGACGATCAAACCTACAGCAGCGCTGCAAAACATCAGGGAGAGCCACGGATAACCAGGCACCAAGAATGGACGCTCCAATTCCGGCTGTCGATGACGGAGGACCACTACACCCGCGACCGCCAGTCCGTAGAAAATCCAAGCAGTGAAGATGACGTTGGTGAGGAGTTGCTCATAGCTGCCGGAAAATGCCAACACCGCAGCCCATATTCCTTGAACTGTCAACGCCACCACCGGAGTGCGATAGCGATGGTTGAGTTTCTTGAAAGGTCGGGGAAAAAGCCCATCACTGGCCATGGCATAGTAAACGCGAGGTCCAGTTAGTATGAGGCCATTCATCGACCCTAAGACTGAAATCAGGATTAAGACAGAGAAAGAGTCTGAGGCAGCCGTCCCCGCCACTGTTCTAATCGCCAACGCCGCAACCGCGCCGTTACTGCGTATTTCTCCGGCAGATAGCGTGTGATAGTACGCACAATTCACAGCCAAGAAGATTAGCAGCACGAGCCCAGTACCCAAGAATAGACTTCGTGGCAGATCCAGCTTGGGACGTTTCATTTCTCCCGCCACAAAAGAGACAACGTGCCACCCTTCGTAAGCCCATAGTACGGCTACTAGTGCAATGCTCAATCCGGCGAAAGAAAGAGAATGTTGACGAGAGGTCGTAGTGGTTTCAATAAGGTGGATCGGACGCGACCCTTTCACACGGAGAAGAAGAATTAAGGCGGCGACGCCGCTGAGTTTTGCTACTGCCATGAAGTTTTGGAAGAGCTTTCCACCTCGGATTCCCAGGCAACTGACGGCAGTGAGGCCCAAAATCGTAGTGACGCTGCACAGTTTCGTTTCCACACTGTTCAGGTGCAAGAGCTGCCCGGAATACAATCCGAACGCAACGCTAAGCGCAGCAATACTGCCGGTATGAATCATTGCCAAGAGCGCCCAAGCATAGAGGAAAGCGGGGAGAGGGCCGTAAATGTGCCGCAGATACGTACACAATCCACCGGTGCCGGGATAGATCGAGCCGAGTTCGGCCAGGGAAAGCCCGCCAAATACAGTCAGCAGTCCTCCCGCAATCCAGACCAACAACACAGCACCAAGGGAATCTATTTGAGCAGCGATGAGACTCGGCAATAGAAAGATTCCGGAACCGATAACCGTGCCAACAACGATGGCGGTGGCATCGACGACGTTCAATTCCTTTCGCAAGCTGAATGGTGTCTTCGGACTTGCTTCAAACCGAGGTGGTGCCTCAGCAAGGTTCATCGTTGCCCCGTCTTCTTAGCTTTACAGAGGGGCTGTCCGCACGACTTTGCGGCGCACTTTTCATAAAGCGTCATCCAATGCTCAGAGGTTTGTGGAAGACCCGCTGCGTCTTGAGCGTTGTGAACCCGTTGTTTGCGTAGAAGCGGTGTGCGCGATCACGTAACACGTTTGAATGTACAGAGATGGCGGTACAACCAACGTGTCGCGCCCACTCTTCTACAGCCCCTAATAAGCGTTTCCCGATGCCGCTGGAACGGAGGGTCTCATCAACAACTAATCCACTGACTTCCGCAAGAGTTTCCAATGCGATCGTGCGAAAGATGTATGCGGCGACCCATCCTACAACTCGATTTCCGGCTAGTTCGGCCACCAACACGATGTATTGCCTAGAATCTTGCATGTCGAGTAGCCGTTGTCGAACTTCTTGTTCGGTGCATTCATACCCTAGCTGAAGAGCGAGGCCGGCCATGCGCTCACTATCCTCTGCTCGGGCTGCACGAACTATGCAGGGGGTCGTCAGAGGCATGATTTCCAATTTCGGCTCACCATGTTTTCCAGTTGCCAGCCCATCGGTGTACCTACTCTCTTCCCTAAATAGAGAATCGTGGATCTCCCTCAATTATTTGTTGCTCCAGTCGTGGTTGCTCTCCGGGCTTCCATAGACGAGCACGATGTTGTGCGCGATACACGAGAGGGCCGCCATCGGCCCTCTCGCTGCGAACAATGGGGCGCGGTATGCAAACAAATTCCGTTTCCAGCATGTCGTGTGTTACTCGTACCACCGAGTAGCCGTGGCCACCCATGTCGACAAACGAGAGATGGGGTGAAAGAGCAGGATTCGATGCTGCACGCGCCTTCTGAATGTCCCCGCTCTTAACGTATTCCAGACAGGAACGGACTCCGTGCCGCAACAGAAGATTCATTGTCGGCTGAGGTCGTGAGTCAGTTGGCGCTTGTCCTACATAGAGCGAACGGAGAGGATGATCTTTCGCGAGGCCATGTTCGAGAGCTTCAATCACACCCGGCGCTGAGATCGATCCCGTCACAAAGGCTATGCCCACCGGTTCAAATTTCTTTGGCGGCAAATGTTTGGAGGCGAATCCTGCCCAAAAGCTATGCCGATCACCAGCGACCGTCGCGAAACCAGAAATCTTGCGATCGCGAATAAAGTCGTAGATTTCGCTGCGTTCCACATAGGAAGTACTGTGATCGCCCGCGCCCATGTTTGCTTCAAATGCTGCAAATCCCTCTCCCGGCCAAGTCGCCGTCAGGCTCGGCGGCAGGTTTTGTGGGTCTGCACGCATGTCGAGCGTGGCTTGGGTGTTACCCCAAATCTTCCATTTCGCCGTGGACTGCTGCAGACGTTGGAGGAACCACGCTTTCTGCTCTTTGCCCAACAGCGTAGTCGGCGGCTGATCTTTTCGGAAGTTTTCGATCTGCGCGTTGCCATATTTAATTTTTGCGGGCGGCCGGTCTTTATCGTAAGACTTTCCTGCGTCGAGGATTTCGAGTGCTTCCTGCGGCAACATTCCTGGAAAGTTGTTACTTGTAAATGCTTGAGCCTCAGTTCGATCTGTGGGTTCTTCTGATCGATAACTGCGCTGGTCGGTGATGATTAACTCCATGTTGGCACCCCAGCGCAGGGCACGATATCCTTTCAGGCTGTGGATAGCTGTCAAATTGTTGGGTTCTTGCCCCAAACCGTGCTGGTCGAAGTTACGTATGGGAGCATCCACAACTTGCGGCGGATTGAATTGATCTAGTGATGGTCCGCTGGGCTTGAACAGTCGCGCCGGCTGGTATTCAAAAAAGGCCTGATTGGCTGCGACTTTGCGCGTTTGGGCAGGTCGGGTTACGCCACCAAATCTCTGAAGGCTCTGCCAACCGAGCCAGCTGAACTCGTGATTATCCCACATGCAAACGAACGGCCAGCGTGCACGAGCATCCTGCAAATCGGGATCGCGTAGATAGCCACGGTAGACTGCTCGATAGTCGCCCACATCGGCCGGAATATGAAAATCACCAATCTTTTCGCCGTGTTCGTAGCGAACGACGTCGAATAAGCGGCGGTCATACATCCCTTGCGGCCGGTCTTCCGGATACCAGACCAGTTCGTAAATGAAGTCACCCAGATGAAGCACAAATCCGAGTCGGTCTTCCGCAGCAGCCTGTTCGTCCTCAAAGATCATTTTTCGATAGGCATTTTGTGCGCCTTGGTTGACGTTCTGGCAGGAGACAAAGGCGAATCGCACAGGTCGAGGGTCGTGATCCGCAGGGGCGGTGATTGTCCGGCCGACTCGGCTTCCACTGCCATCGGGGTCGGTGAAGCGATACCAATAGACTTTGGCTGGTTTCAGCCCACCCAGTAGCACTCGACATGTCCAGTCGGATGCTTCGACAACGGGAGTTTCAGCCGTAGCTACAACTCGAGCAAACGATTCATCCTCGGCCGCTTCAACAAACAGTTTGCCAACAGCCTTGCCGTCTTTTGGAGGCCGCCGCGTCCACAAGATGACGCTGTGACTATCGGGATCACCGGAAGCAACACCCTCGGGATAAAAATCACGCTCCTCGCGCCAACCCATCCTGGAGCGATTCGCAGTGGGATCTGCCCATACCGCGCTCGCGCCCAATGCAACTGCCATTTCGAGGAATGAACGTCTGTTAATCATGGTTTGCTTTCAACATCTGAGATTTGCGCCGGCCCACGAATGTGAAACCCCTCTAAAATGAACCTTGACGAACTTACTTGTCTTGAATTCTTTTGATGAGGAGATCCTGCAGGTGTATGAAGACGAGGAAACGACGACAGTCCTTGTCGTCAAAAATCCGCTCACAGCAACCACCCGACTTGGGGCATTCACAATTCGTTCAGGGGCGCGGAATGTCGAATGATTGTGGTTACTGTCAGAATGTCAGCTGTTGGCTTTTTGAGCGTCGATGTCGCCGAGGTCTTAAGAAACGGCATGCCAAGAACCATGGTTCTTGCGCCAGGATGCAGGAGGAATTCCCGAAATACGATGTATCCACCGCGTCATATGGGCTTGATCAGCGAAGCCCGTCTCGGTTGCTATTCTGCTCAAAGAATCAGTAGTTCGAGTGACTCTCAACCACGCCGTTCGAGCCCGCATTTCTGCGCGGAATACAGAAGGAACGACGCCATAGGCCAAGGTAAAACCACGAGAAATTGTTTCCCGCGCCAGACCCTTCTGCTCTGCCCACTGCCCAATGGATTCCATGGAATCCCTGGTAAGGTCACCCAACAACTGGTCCGGCCAATCGTTTTTTTTGTGAGGAGACGGCGCCAACTTCTTATTTACGGCAGAAATGAGCAGCTCTGTGGCGGCTTCTACATCCTTCTCGGCTAGCCGGGCCAGCTCATCGATGAGGTCCGTATGGTAGAGCCCGCCTATACCCGTTGCGTCGGGCCAATTGAATCTTATCAACTTGGCTCCGGCCGACACCACTCTATTTGCATGGCAATCCAATGTCGGATGGATTAGCACATCGCCCGCTGAAGCCACGATTCGGCCGCTGTATCCAGCTTCCTCGAAACTGCCCGCTAGTACTACGGTGGCATAGGCGGAGAAGTGGCGATGTCTGGGCAGACTGATGTGATGCGGCAGCAGTTCGATTCCCGCTGTAATCCTTCGAAAGCTTAGGTTCTTTGTGTTCAAGAAGATTTCTCGAGTTGCCTAGCTTATCCCCAGAGTAAAACCAAGCCCTTTGCAACACTCTCGGTTCTCAAGGTCAAATGGATTCAAGATAAACACACACACGTCAGCCCTATTGTTCATAGACGAATCTTCCGGGTAAGAGGTTATCAATCTTTCTCTCCGTTTTTTTTGGAAAATGAATTCGTCGGCGGTGGAAGCCATGTATTGGAGTTGCTGCACCCTATAACCGGGAGGCACTGTCGATGAGAACAACTGTGCCGGACACCTCCGCACCACCCTTTGAACTGAAGGAAACGAATCCTCGACGCCCCCATAACCCTGCCCCAATCTCAGGTACTCTAAAGGGGCCTTAAAAAACGATCTTGACAATACGCGACACCATGTCGCATATTCTCCAGCAAGCTTGAATTTCTCGATCAGCTCGATTTGGACACGCTGGCAACTTTTCGAGCCACATGGACCGAAGGTCCGCGCACCAGCTTGAAGAAGCTCGAGCGGCTGCGAGCGTTCATGCGTTTCGCAGAGAAGAGAAAGTGGATCGACGGCAATCCGGCCGTTGACTTGAAAGCGCCTAAAGTTCCCAATAAACCTACGCTGCCGTTCACTCGAGAAGAGATGATCAGCATACTCACGGCGCTCGGCCCGTATGGCAAGAGCGCCGGCCTCCGAAATGCTCAACGACTGAAAGCCTTCGTTCTGCTCTTGCGCTATTCAGGAATGCGGATCGGCGATGCCGTCCAACTCGGCGTGAACCGCCTACAAGGCAACAAGCTCCTGCTTCACACAGAAAAAACTGGCGTCCACGTGTATTGCGTCCTGCCTGACATCGTCATTAAAGCTCTCGACGCCGCGCCACGCTCAAGTGAGAGCTACTTCTTTTGGACGGGCAAATCCACGGTTCGCAGTGCCAAGGGGAAATGGCAGCGCCGCCTGCAAAGGCTCTTTGAATTCGCCAGCGTCGTTGGCGGTCATGCACACCGCTTCCGCGACACCTTCGCAGTTGAATTGCTATTGGCAGGCGTCCCGTTGGACCGCGTATCTGTGCTGCTAGGCCACAGCAGCATTCGCATCACCGAGCGCCACTACGCGCCGTGGACACGCTCACGTCAGGAACAGATCGAAGCGGACCTGAAGGCCGCATGGCAAACAGACCCGGTGATTGCGTCAGGCGCAGGGAGTAACCGCGCATCACGCCGAAGATCATATAGATTGAACCGACCCTAAGCAGTGTCAGCCGGGGTCGCGAGCGATAAAAACGATGAATCATAGCGTTGTGATAGAGCCAACGCTATTGTCAGAAGCCTGAAGGTGTAAAATCGACGGGAGCGCCACGAAACAACGACTCAAGATGCCGGCGTGCGAGCGTTCAAAAGGGGGCCACTCCAGGTATTTCTTGGGAGATGGGCCAGACCGATGTTGCAATCAAACGTCCAGACCATCCAGGACAGCGTTCCGTCCGAACTTGTTACGCAAACGCTGAGAACACTCGCCGCGACCTTTCTGTCCACGCTCGCTGGAACACCTGTGCACAAAGTGGAAGCCGCGTTAGGTCCCGGACGGAAGACGCTTCCGGAGCTCATGTGGATGGACTTTTTGTGGAGCAGCGACGGCAGCTATTTCCCTGCCTATTGTTCGCTCTATTTGCTAGGCGAACCAGCATGGAGCGAGCACGAGAGGCACATTCATTCATTTCTGGAATTCGCGAAGGACCTATATGCTGAGCGAGGCGGGGGCCCGTACAAACTGCGAGACATTTGCGTCGCTCTGGGGGACGGCAGAACAGCCCCGATCCAGCCCACATCCCTCATCGTCGGAGCGCATTTCTCGAGGAGTTTTGGAAATTACTATCATTCATTTCAGGGCTCTCCGGTCGTCGACCTGACGCACGTGCAATCTGGGACAGCCATAGAAATACCTGAGATTCGATTCCATCTGACGCCGAACATTCTGGACTATAGACACCTAGATGCTTCGTGGGAGGAACAAATAAAATCGCGGCTCGTGCGAGCTCAACCGTCGTCACCTGCGGGCCCCGCAGCCCTCAGAAAGGAGAGCAAAAATGTTTCGGAGCAGAGTCACGACGTTTTTATCTCCCACGCGAGCGAAGATAAAGGGTATTGCGGACCTCTGGTCGAAGCTCTTGAGAAAGCCGGAATTCTTGTGTGGTTCGACAAAACGGCTCTTAAATGGGGAGACGATCTGAGATCGACGATCGACCGAGGCTTAAGCAATTGTCGTTACGGAATTGTGATTTTCTCGAAAGCATTTTTGAAGAGGAAGAAATGGACCGAGTACGAGCTAAGTTCGCTTTTCGCTCTGGAAAAGGTTGGCGAGAAACGCATCCTGCCGATTTGGCATGGAGTCACCCACGATGACTTGTTAGAATACAGCGCCGGACTCGCTGATCGCCTCGCTAAAGTGTCATCCTCCGACAGCTTCGAAGATATTGTTGACAGCTTGCGTGAAATGCTCGGTCGGGCGGCCCCAGATGCACTTCGCGAGGTAAATGGGACCGCCAAAGTCGAAACCTCAGAGGGCCACGAACGAATTCGATCCAACGCAAAACACACCATCACCGTGGCTCACGCGAATTACCGTGCAGAGATTCTCGGCTCACCGCTTTACACCAGCGATGATTTGAGCGTGAAAGAAATCGAGCTCTTGTGGTGCGCGTCGAAAGAGCCTGGCGACATCCTGCACAACATCACATTGGATGGCGAGAGCATACGCGTTAATGGAAGGCAGTTCCTGGCCGGGGTAGATGCACGCACCGGAGCAGAGTGGGTTGCCGCGTTCCGCAAGCTGGAGAAGCGCGGCTATGTTGAGCCGTTGAGCTATGACGGCGATTTCTTTCGAGTCACCGGCGACGGCTATCAAGCTGCTGATGCACTCGAAGGATTTGCCCGATGGGACGCGAGATACGTGGTGCTGAGAGCCCCCTACATAGGGTACAAGCTCAGCGATGAATTCCGTCTTTCGTGTACGGGCGTCATCGCGCTTCCTGCGTACTATTTCGACGATCAGATCGCTGCGGATGGGACGATTCAACGGAGCGTCAAAGAGCCGCCCTCGCTCATCGTTGAGGGAATCGATTCCAAGCCAGCTCTCACCTGGACGCCAACCGAGATTGAGTTTTTTGACAACGCGAGCAAGATGCTCAAGATCTTCGGGTTCGAAGGTATGCAGTTTCTGCGCCCTGGGAGCCTCAGATTGCTGGCCGCCCATCCTGTCGAAGGGGCCACCCCGTTAGGCGATGATGCTCTGGACGAGCTAGCGAACCATGGCCTGTTGCCAGGCACGGAAGCACTTAGGCTGGTTGCGGAGCCGGACTCGGATTCCAAGCCAGACGGCTTCCTGGTGGGCAGTCGCAATGCCTGGGCACGTTTTCTCGAGCAATGCTGGCCGATCATCGGCCCACAGATCCTCTCCATCGCCCAAAAGTCCGCAGCAACAATCGAGGACGTGCGTCGGGCCTTTTTGCCGGCCAAGGAACATCCCCACGACGCAGGCTTGGGCACACACTTTTATCGTGAACGCATTCAACAAGCTACACCGGCCGATTTTGTGGACAGTGGCACGCGCTTCGACCAGGTTTCTGCAGAAATTCTCCAGCTTACTGCGGACAAAGATCGCGTCGCATGCTCGTGTGCGGAAGCGCAGGCTGCCTTGGGGCTTGCCACAAACCCAAAAGAGAAGGAACACGTTGAACAAGTCGTTCAGCAGCGCAAGGAGAACCTTACTCAGCTCGATGCCAAGCTCGCCGAATTGCAACGCAGGCAAAAGGATCTCGAAGAGACGCTCCGGGACCAACAAGCCTACGTGTGTCGCTCCGAGATGCTCGATTTCCTTCTTGCGGCCGAACAGCCCGTTGATCCAAGACATATCGCGAACGCCGTAGCTGCATTGCCCCGGAAAACTTGGCGCGAATCGGTCGCCTTGTGTTCACCGATTCCATTCGATTCTTACATGCAACACGAATATCAGGTGTTCCTGGTGATGTCGGAAATCCTGAGGGATCAGGCCTCTGATTTTAGCGACGGGCCCGTCGAGGCATTCCGTCGAGCGCTTCTCAAACTGCCCCTAGGGAGCCCAGGGCAGCCGTTTTTCTGGGAGAACTGGGGAGACTTGAAGTCCGTGATCGAGGAGTTGGGCAATTCGAGTGCGTTGGACCCGTTCCATCTGACTCGTATGTTTTTGAAGAAGGCGACGCGCCAAAAAGATCCGCTTGAGAAAATCCTGGCAGAAAGCGAACGCCTTCGTGTCCAATAGCAACATTTTCCAACGGCTTCTTAATACTTGGCTACTCAATTATGGTGTCGGGGAGCTTTCTTAGCCTCATTGCTGGGTTTGTCTCCCCTTGTGAGGTACACGCGGGGTACACGGCGAAACGCGAGGCTAGAACTCCCGTGTTATCAAGAAGAAGGATTGGTAGGGGCGGTGGGGATCGAACTCAACACCGGGAGAAACTCACGAATCGGCGTAATTGCTTAGCGACCCAACTGTATTAACATGCACTCGGACTTGCTGTTCTCAGTGGTTCTTTGTGGCAAGGCGACAGAGGTAAGGAGGAAGATTATGAAGTGCAAAATGACGGGAGCGGCGGGATTGGCTGGGGCGTTTGTTGCGGGCATGGTGGTGGCGACCGCGTTGGGTGGGGGAATGGCTGCGGCGGGGGCGAAGACACTGGGGGCAGCGGTGCAGGAGCAGCAAGTTACCGTGCAGAGGGTCTTCAGCCCGACGGTGACGGATGAGGACATTGCTTTGCTGCGCCAAGATCTACGGGCAATGAAGATGCAGGTGATTGGGCAGAATATGTCGCTTTCTGATACAGAGGCGCAGAAGTTCTGGCCGATCTACAACCATTACGTGAAGGACTTGCAGGAAGTGAACAACCAGAAGTATGCGCTGTTGAAGCAGTACGCGGAGATGTGGGCAACGATAACAGACGAAGATGCATTGATTTATGTGCGGCACTGGCTGGAGGCGGATGGGCAGGCGCAGGCGTTGCGCTTGAAGTATGTGCCGGTGGTGAGCCAGGTGTTGCCGGGAAAGAAGGCGGCGACGTTTTTTCAGTTGGACCGGCGGCTGAACATGATCATCGATCTGCAATTGTTTTCGCAGATTCCGTTGGCGCATATGAAGGAGTAGGCGGGAAGAGATATCAATAATCAGATACCAGGAAACCAGAGACACGACTGAAATAGCTCGAACCCCTGCTTGCACCTTCGTGGCACCTGCCTCACGCATGGCCAGACTATGTCAACTATCCGGAATGCCCTGACTCCCAGACCGAAAAAGCGAGCTGCGCGAGAACAAAACAAGCCGAAAAGTCAAAACCGGCACCCTTGAAAATCACGAAGATACGGCACCCGGCGGCAAGGCCGTGGGACAGGCTACCACTGGATGGCGCGGGCGGCGGCTAGCATTTGTTCGGCACGGGGCCTTACGCGGATGTCTTCCGTGAAGTTTTCCCAGCGTACTCTGCCGGAACGATCCACCAAAAACTCGGCGGGGCGAGAGATGTCGTGCCCTTCGGGGCCTCCGGCTTTGTGCAACAAATCGTAGCGGCGAATCACCTCGGTATTTGGGTCGGAAAGAAAGGTGAAAGTGTAGCCTCGCATTTGCCGCAAATGTTCAGAGACGTCGGGCCGGTCTACGCTGATGGCCACGGGCCGGATGCCTTGTGCGGCAAACTCGGGAAGATCTTCCTGGATGCCTCGTAACTCGAGGTTGCAGAAGGGTCACCAATATCCACGATAGAAAACGAGAAGCAGGGCTTTGGGCTGAGCCGTTCCCGGTGCGGCGGAAAACAGTTGGGCAACGGAGACAGGCTGGTTGGTGCTGTCGGGCAAAGTGAAGTCCGGTACGCGCTGGCCTACTTGCGGAGCGCCGGCGGAGCGAGGCACGTCCCGGACGTGAATGAAGAGCCATACGGAGCCGGCAAAGAATAAGGCCGCCAGCACAGTGAAGATGGAGCCCAAGATCTTGCCGCGGTAGAGTTGCGGCTGGCGGAACGCGCGGGCGACGCCGATCAAAACGAGGAGCAGGCCGATGGCTGGTATGGCCAGGTTGAGCCACGGGAGCACGGCTGCGGGAACCTTGGAGTAATAGAGGAAGTTGCTCAGGGGGCCCAGCACGGTAATTAGCAACCCGAGCCAGAGGGCGGAATTGGTTCGTTGTTGGTTTGGGTCTGGCATGAAGGGCAAAAGCGTAGCACGCGTGCAGGCGCGAGGACAAGAAACTAGCGAAGCAACCCGCACGCTCAAGATAGTCCGGCAGCACACATAGAGTCCGCACAAAAATCTTGATGAGGGGCCCCGGGCCGTGCCGGAAAAATCATTCCGAGCGCAGCGCTTGTATGACGTCGACGCGGGCGGCGCGTGCGGCTGGGAGCATCGAAGCGACTACCGCCGCGCCTAACAGCACAAACGCAGTAACGATCACGGGCAATGCGCCGGGCATTTTTAAGTCGCCGAAATAACTGCCTGCCACGCGCGCAACGGCGAGTCCGAACGCCGCGCCCGCCAGGACGCCAATGGCAGCCATCACGACGCCTTCGGCGACAACGCCTCTGAGGAGACTTTCCGGCTGAGAGCCAAGCGCCAAGCGGATGCCGAATTCGCGTGTCCGCGCGCTGACCGAAAACGCCAGCACGCCTGCGACGCCAACGACCGCAATTAGTAATGCGACCGCTGCGAACACGCCAAAGACCAGCGAGTTCAAGCGATCCGGCGCAAGCACCTTCGCGCGGATGTCTTCGAGAGTGGCGGCGTGCTCAACGGGTTCATCGGCAGACATATCCCGGATAATTTTCGTTACCGGGGTCACAAGCGAATAAGGATTTCCGGTGGTGTGGATGAAGAGGTGACCACCGAACATTGAGGCGTCTGCATAGGAGCTATAAATGGTGGAGGTGGGCGAAGGAACGATATGTTCGTCGTCCACATCGGCGGCGACGCCAATAATGCGGTGAGGCGAGGTAAATCGCACCTTTTCGCTATCCGTGCCCTCCATGAACTCGAGCACGGGATCGGTCCAATAGACATGGCGATTGATGGGATCCTGGCCAGGAAACATGCGTTGTGCGAGAGTCGCGCTGACGATCACGACCGGCTCTCGACTCTGGTCATCGAGCGCGTTGAAATCGCGCCCGGCAACAATGGGAACGCCAAGCGCGGTGAAAAAGCCCGGAGAGATGATACGCCACAGCGCGCGAGGATCGTCTTTTCCATGAACGTGACCATCACCAGAAAATTGCAAACCTATACCGAAGCCTCCTCCGGCATCACGCCAGGGAGCGATCATACCCACAGCCGTTTCGGTGACGCCGGGTAAGGCATCGATGCGGCGTGTCGTCTCCTTGTAAAAATCGAGGACTTGCTGCGGCGTTTTTCCGTTGTACAGTGCCGGAACGTCGATGACGAGGACGTGACGCGTATCGACACCGGACTGGGTGGTTTGCAACGCGATCAGCGTAGTGATCAACATGCTTGCGCCCGCCAGCAGCACGAAAGACGCGGCGATTTGGGTGACGGCGAAGATGCGCTGGCGGCGGCTGGTGCTGCTGGTGATGCGGACGCCGCCGCTCGCCAGGTTCATGCCGTTCGACGCGTTAGCCGAGGGTAGGCGCGGCACAAATGCCAAAATCAGCGCGGCGACTACCGCCAGCGCCACTCCCACCCAGAGCAGGCTGAAATCGACCGTCAAATCCAGCGCGCGAACGGAGAAGCGCGAGGCGTATCGAGCCAGGATGGTGACCAATGGCTGCGCGATAATTAAAGCGATTGCCGCTCCCGCACCGCACAGCAGAAGGCTTTCGGCTAGCAACATGCGGCGCAGCGCGCCAGTGCTTGCGCCGAGCGCGGCTCGAATCGACAGTTCGCCCTCGCGGCGAACCGTCCGCGCGAGAATCAGGTTGGCAACGTTCGAGCAGGCGATGATGAAGACCAGGCCTGAAGCAGCGAGAAGCACAAGGAGAACGGTACGCGCGCCGGAAGTAATCTGGTCGCGAAGCATCTTGGCATCAATACGGTAGCCGCCGTTATCGGGATACGCATCGGGATGGTCCTTCTCCATAGAGGCGTACACGGTGCGCAACTCGGTGCGAGCCTGGTCGAGAGTGGCGCCGGGAGCGAGCTTACCGAAGAGTTCGGTCATGCGATGGATGCGGCCCGTGACCATCGTGGCGGAGAGATGATGAGGACTGATGACGATGTTGCCGATGATTTCTGTATCCGCGGGATACGGCACACTGGGTTCGAGGACGCCGATCACCTTGGCCGGACGATCGCCAATGCTGCTGAGGCGAACGGTCTTGCCGATCACACTGGGATCTTTTTTGTAAACGGTGGACCAAAAACGATTCGTGAGAACGATGACGCCAGGTGCATCGGCGCCGTCGTCCTGAGGTCCGATGAGGCGTCCAAGAGCAGGACGCAGGCCCATTACTTCAAAATAGTTGCCGCTGACGACGCCACCTTGCACTCCGCGAGGTTCGCCGAGTCCGACCATCGTAAAGTCCATCGTCGAGAAATCGCCGAACTCGCTCACGGAGGGGACGCTGCCCTCGATATCCTTGATTTCGGGCACGGAAAACGTGGTGTTGTCCTGTCCGCCGCTGGGGGCGCTCTGGCGGATGTACACCAGCCGGTTCTCGTCGCGGTTGACGAGCGGCTTCAGCAGCACTCCGCGCACCAGCGTGAAGATCGCGGCGTTCGCGCCGATGCCCAGCGCCAGCGTGAGGATCACAATGGTCGCAAGCCCTTTGCTGCGCATTAGCGAGTGGAACGCAATTCTTAGATCGCCGAAAAATGGCATGTGTCTTCTCCTCGTGAGGCATCCTTTCGCCGCCGCTGCTCGCTTGCCTTCATGATTTCGTTCATGTCCCCCGCTGGCCGAATCTCGAACGGCGTCCCATACCTCACTGCAGGATGTTGGGAGATGAGCTGAATTGCGTGATTCAGATCTCGCGCTTCAAGCACCAGAATTCCACCCAATTGCTCCTTCGTCTCCACGTACGGACCGTCTGTCACTGCAACCTTTCCGTTCTTCCAGGACACGGTCATCGCCGTGTTGGCGGGTTGAAGAGCTTCGCCGCCCGCCCAATGCCCGTTTTTCCGTAGCTCGTCGTCATAGGTAAAACAGTCATCAAACATGGCGTTGCGTTCGCTCTCAGACATGGCTTCGAACTTTTCCGGGAAATATCCCAAAACGATGTATTTCATAAACTCCTCCTTGTTTCCCGTGACTCAGAGAGCCATAGCTCGTCGTTCTGTTATCAGATAGTCGTTCGGGAGACCGAAAATCGACAGCTACTCCATTTTTTACTGCTGGCCCAGCTCAGCGCTAGGCGTCGCCGAACTTCTTTTGGATCTCCTTTTGGGTCTCGGGACCGAAGTCGGTTACGTCAAACATTCGGCGAACTTCAACCATTACGTTATCCTCTCCGGGGATGCGCGAGGCCCATTCGAGCGCCTCTTCGCGCGACTTTACCTGGATGATCCAGTAGCCGCCGACCACTTCCTTCGTTTCGGGGAACGGACCGTCGGTAACTTTCGATTTTCCGCTTTTGAAGGTGACACGCGCGCTCATCGTCGCGGGCGGGGTCAGCCCGTCGAGCGCGAGCAGCACGCCGGCTTTCTGTAGTTGCTCGTTGTACTTGCCCATTTTCTCCATGCTTTTGAGGTCGGGTACCCAGCCGGGTTTTGCGTTTTCGTAGTCTTTCGGAAAGATGATCATCATGAAGCGCATGGTGTTCTCCTTGAACGTTGAGCGGACGCCATATTAGGGCCGCTTCTCTTATATAGGAGCGTAGGCCGCACTGGGCACGGAATGTTGCGAGTGCCCGATTGCGCGGAGCCGCTCCACTTACGCGTCGAACAGGGCGGCCCGGAATCGACATGCGATTTGCGAATTTTTCGCGTAGCGTATCGCCCCGGAAACACTTTCTGGCGGGCCGGTTGCCCGGCCTTCACCATATAGTCGAACGGCCGCACCTGAATTCGACAAGTCGTCGAGGTTTTTATTTCAGCTGCCGAATCCGCTCTTGCAGGAATTGCCGCTCAGGTTCCTGTTGGGTCAGCCCCAGAGCTTTCTCATAAGAGAACCGAGCCTCAGCTGTCCTCCCGAGCCTGCGGCACATATCCGCGCGAGCGGAATGAGCCAGGTAATAATTTGCCAATTCGCCATGCTCCAGCACCGCGTCGATATGCGCCAGACCGGCCTCTGGACCATCGCGCATGGCAATTGCCACGGCACGATTGAGTTGTACAACCGGCGAAGGCTGAATTCGTAGCAATTGGTTGTAAAGCGCAACAATCTGCCGCCAGTCGGTCACAGCAACCGATTCCGCTTCCGCATGAACGGCCGCAATCGCAGCCTGCAGTGAGTAAGAGCCGAAGCGGCGGGACTTCAGGGCTTTCTCCAGCAATGCCATTCCCTCCGCGATCTGCTCCCGGTTCCAGAGCGAGCGATCCTGGTTCTCCAGCAAAATCAGCTCTCCGGTCGGAGAGGTTCTCGCGGCGTGACGCGATTCGTGTAGCAACATCAGGGAAAGCAGCCCAAGGACTTCCGGCTCTGGCCGGAGTTCGGTCAGCAACCGGCCCAGTCGAATCGCCTCGCCGGTTAGCTCGGCCCGCGTTACCTCCGCTCCCGCCGCGGCCGAATAACCCTCATTAAAGACGAGGTAGACGACTTGAAGCACCGCGCCCAGCCGCTCTGGCAATTCCTGCGGCGTGGGCACCTCGTAGGGAATCCGTGTCTCTCGAATCTTTGCCTTGGCGCGCACAATGCGCTGCGCCAGCGTATGCGGAGTGATGAGGAAGGCCTTTGCGATCTCCTCCGTGGTCAGCCCACACACCTCACGCAAGGTGAGCGCAACGTGCGCTTCCGGCGCGAGTGATGGATGACAGCAGGTAAAAATCAGGCGCAGCCGATCATCCTCAAGGCTGTCCTCTTCATTGGAGTTTTCCGCCGAACTCGATTGCGCTTCGAGATATCGCACGAGCTCGTCTTGAGACGCATCAAATCTTGCCCGTCGACGCAGAGTATCAATGGCTTTGAATCGGGCCGTCGAAATCAACCATGGTCGAGGGTTATCGGGTACTCCACACTTCGGCCACAGGCTCAGCGCAGCCGCAAAGGCTTCGTGCATCGCCTCCTCGGCAAGATCAAAATCACCGAGCAAACGGATCAGAGTTGCCAGGATTCGTCTCGAATCCACGCGATAAAGGGAGTCGAGCAATTCGCGTATCTGCTCGGTGGAACGCTCGGACATGACGACGACCTTAGCAAACCAGCTACCCCGAATCAATTTGGCAAACGGCGGATCGATGCAAAGTGCCCAGGTCGCGACTCTGAAATCTGGACAACAGAACGCTTCCTCGGTTGACTTGAAATCGCCATAAGCGGCCAATCGCTTCCCATTTTCATTACCTCAAAGGGGTTCCGCCTCTGCCGTGGACCCGCCAAGATCTCAGCTAGGGCGGAGCCTCTCCTCCTGAAGAAAATCCAACTGAATGAGAATATAGCTTCTTACTTAAAACCTGGTGGTGGGATTTAAGGATATTGGCCGGTTATTTTCGCCAATGCACTCATTTGAGCTTCGTACAAGCTCAACCCTTCTCCGTTTTGCTCACGAGTTACGAGTTATCCGGAAGTTATTCCAGTCCAGAGCGCGCTTACGTTCAAATAATCTCGGCGCGAGCAAGCATCTTGACAGCGGACAGACTTCGAATTATATTCCACCTTCTGGTTGAATAATAATGGTTCGTGCGAGGCATTCGAATTTGTCGCGAACGCTGAGGGCGCTGGCCGACCCGACAAGGCGAGCGATCCTGCAGCGCTTAATGCAAGGAGAGGCACGGGTGACCGAACTTGCTCACCCCTTCGCGATGTCGCTCAACGCAGTATCTAAGCACATTCGCGTACTTGAGCGTGCTCGCGTGGTGCGGCGCAGGCGCGCGGGGCGCGAGCATTTACTCGCCATTGAACCGGAATCGCTTGACGAGGCTGCCTCGTGGATCGTGGCCCAGCGCGCGATCTGGACCAGGAGCTTAAACACCCTCGAATCGATCTTGCGAGCTGAAGACCGTATGGCCGCCAAAACAAGAGGAGGGGTCCATTTCGATGAGCGAGCCGGAAAAGCCCGACGGCGAACCAAAACAAGCGGCAGATGAGTATGGCGCTGTAAGCGAACCCGGCACGTTCCGTATCGAACGCGTACTCCCGGGTCCAATCGAACGCATTTGGGCGTACTTAACCGAATCGGAAAAGCGCAGAAAGTGGTTTGCCACGGGCCCCATGGATTTGCGCATCGGCGGTGAGATCGAACTGAAATTCCGCTTTGCCGATCTTTCCCCGGAGAAGACACCGCCAGGTCAAGATGAGAAATGTGAAGTTTACGGCCGTATTACCCAGTGCGATCCGCCGCGATTACTCAGCTATACCTGGGGCAACGAGCGGAATGCTTCTGAAGTAACTTTCGAATTGAAGAAGCGCGGTAAGAGCGTTCTCCTTGTGGTGACACACCGCCGCCTTGGCGACCCCGAGAAAACGGTGAGCGTGGCCAGTGGTTGGCACACACACCTAGGCATCTTAACTGACCATCTCAGTGGGTTCGAACTGCGACCCTTTTGGGCGGCCAAGGCTCGGATGCAAGAAGAGTACGGAAAACGCCTCGCGACCTAGATGAGGCCGATCAAGGGCCATCGATGGCCTGGCTGTGCCGGCATGACGAATATCAGGACTGATAAAACGCACATTGACCACGATTTTCAATTCCAGCCGGAGGGCAAGAGAATGAAGGCAGCGGCAATCAAACATGAAGTCGTTTCTGAAGCTGAATGGCTTAAGGCGCGCAAGAAACTTCTCATTAAGGAGAAGAAGTTCACGCGCATGCAGGAGGAGATCAATTTAGAACGGCGCAGCCTCCCCCGGGTGAAAGTGACGAAGAAGTACGTATTCGACGGGCCCAACGGCAAAACAACGTTAGCCGATTTGTTTGAAGGGCGCAGTCAACTTGTAATCTATCACTTCATGTTCGGGCCGGATGACAATTTGGGATGTCCACATTGCTCCCTGCGGGCTGACGGCTTCAACGGCATTAATGTGCATCTCAAGCATCGCGACGTGGCCATGATCTGCGTGTCGCGCGCGCCCTACGAGAAGCTGGCGGCCTACAAGAAACGGATGGGCTGGGATTTCACATGGGTGTCCTCCGGTGGCACAGATTTCAATTTCGACTATCGCGTGTCTTTTACACCAGACGAAACGGCGAAGAAAAGAGCCTTTTTCAATTACGCCATGCAAGATCCTGGGCACTCTGAGCGGGAAGGCCACAGCCTGTTCTATAAGGACGAAGGCGGAAACATTTTTCACACCTATTCGTGTTACACGCGCGGCAACGAAATATTCAACATCCATTATCACTATCTGGATCTGACTCCAAAAGGCCGGGACGAGAATGGCCGCGGGCCTTTCTGGGTGCGACGGCACGATGAATACGATCAATAACTGCGGTACCGGGATGAAACGTGACTGAGCATTTCGAATTGCCTGCGCGCTTTTGTTCATTGCCAGCGCGGCGAGGATGATCTATGGCGAAAGGTCCATGTCCAGCGGCATGGGCATGCCGGGCGGCTGGACCATGTCGATGTATCGGCCGTTTCCTTGGGCTTTTATTTCATCCCCTATATCGTTGCCAAGCAAAACAAGAGCCAGAATTCTGGAGCCATCGGTGCTCTAAATTTCTTCTTGGGTTGGACCCTTGTTGGATGGGTTGTGGCGCTGGTGTGGGCTATGAGCAAGGATGCGAACGTCGGGCAACCTCCGCCGCCAGTCATTTTGAATGCTTATGTGCCTCCGCTCGCGCCTTCCGCTCAAAAGAAATGCCCCGATTGTGCAGATAGACGGTCTTGATCGAAGCGAAAAAGTGCCGTTTTTTGTGGCCACGAGTTCCGCACTGCATTTCCCTTGGTCAGTCAGTGAGACATTATATAAGGACGTTATATACCGTCAAGGAAAAGGCTGTTCTTTCTCTAGTTGATGAACGCTGGTTAAAAACTATAAGCCCTTTCTCTGGCGTCGCTTACGGGAACAGCCGCTTGTTTCTCACTCCTGAATAGTACCGACTTGTGCCGAAAGTTCTCCCAATCAGGAGCTGGCGAGGACCAACGTTAGTTGGATACAGCCAAGTGTATAACGTTGGACTTGGTTTTCTCTGAGACGCTGTCAACGTGACCCCTTATGCCCCGTGCAACCTGCACAGTATATTCACCCGGCTCCAGCTTGTAGAGATGTGTGACGACCAAATCCTCATCGAAAGACTCACCTGGCTTCAAAACGCGCGTTGCGTAGCTTCCCCACCATGATGACGGGTTCTCCTTCAAATGTCTGAACGCCGGTGTCAGTGTGGGTACTCGGCCATCCGCGTCGGCGACTTCAACGTCGTAATCGAACTCGTGGTTACCGAAGCCCACGGCGAAACGAGTCTCATGACTGGATGTGTTGGTAATTGTACTTTTAACGTGAACCTCGGAGGTCGTTGTTGCAGCAGTATTTGGTCCGTGCAATTTCAAGGAAAATTCCTGAGAGGCGGCCGTGAACGCCGCGGTGAGCGGAAAAACAAGCGCGAGTCCGCTTCCTAAGATTCGTGTCATGGCAAACATAGATAGGGAGTCACACAATCTCCATCGAGTTTACCTCTGAAGTGCCATGACTCCGAGCATTTTAGCCTGTCAGATACTCCATAGCTCTGGTAAGGCGTGTTACCGGCATGTCGATTGTTTTCCGGGTGCCTGCGCCCCGCCGAGAGGATGTATAATCAAAGCCCAATCGGGCCGGTCGGAGGTCTGCATGCGGCGGCCACTTTGTACGATCCTCGCTTCGTTCGCGCTCATCCCTAACCTCTTGGAAGCCCAAGACAGTAAATCCCAATCCTCCAAACCCGGAGTGCTTTCCAGGAGTGATGCCGACGCCACGGCCGTAGATCTTTTGCAGCAGAGCCATAACTTAAGTCAGCAGTTGCCAGTGTCGATGCGTCTAATGAATTTGCTACCTCGACAAGCCGAAATGGTTTCGCGATTGCGGCCGGACCTAGGGCAAGAGTGGGCGAATGAACTTTTCACCTTGGCGGCTCAAGCGAAAGGAGCCCAGCGCTCGATCGCTCAGAACGCCGCTATGCGTATACTGATTCGCTTGAATCCCGACCGAGCCTTGGAATCGCTGCACAGCTTGAACATAGAAGAACCTGTGCCGAAGTCGGCGACCTCGCCGCCGGAGATGCAGCTGGTACAGGAAGCATTCGACGCGTTGGCCAAGCGTGATGGAGCGAGCGCGCTGCCCTTGTTGCAGCAAGAGGCAGAGCGCTTGGGCGTCCAGGGGCACTATCCGTACGCTGCGCTGGGGTTTGCCACGATGAGCACTACTTCGAAAGACTGGGGCCGCGACAATGAACGTGCCATTGGGGTGCTTCAGTCCGTTTTCGAACCGGCATTCGCGAGATACAGCCAGAATGCTCACAACTATGGCGACGATGTGGAATTTGGAAAGATGCTCGAAGTGCTTGCTGGCGGCCTACCAATTGATTCTGTGAAGCCCGCTTTACGCCTCCTGGTAAAGAACTTGCTCGCAACGGAAACAAGCAAGTTCCAGTTTGAAGCGGAAGTGTATACCAGTGACGGTCAGACCGCGAAGGTGCACAACGCGGTCGATGCGACCATATTGATCTTCGGAACGCTGATCAACCGCGATTCCGAATTGGCCGAACAGCTGAAGGCGACAAGACCAGAGTTGCAAACAGCTTTGGAGTATGCAAAGGCCGGCCGACAGCGCACGCTGATGTTTGGGCCGGGGGGACAAGCACGCAACGTGAAATCCGCGAACCCGGAGGCGGAAGCAAGCCTGGACGCGGTGCGCTTCTCGCATATCAACGCTGATGCAGCGATCAAGAAGGCCAAACAGCTGCCAGACGACGACAAGCGTACGAGCACTTTGCTAGAAGTCGCGCGCGGCATCGCGGGTGATTATCCGGAGCGAGCTGCGGAATTGATTGGTGAGAGCCAAAGCGGAATCAACCCTACTGATGATCAGTCGCAGCTGAACCTGATTTCCGCCCAAACGTTCGTCGCGGCGGCGGAAAGCAAGAAGGACGATTTGAATGAACTTCTACAGCGCGGGTTTGAGTCAGCTAACCGCATCTTGTTGGAACAGCAGAGAACCGGCGCCATCCAAATTGTCGCGGGGTTAGGACCTCTCGTTCAAATAGGTATCCAAAACGATCCAAGCTTGACCGTCAGTTTTATTGAGAGTCTATCGCCATCGTACCTGAAAGCAGAGCTTTTACTAGGAGCCGCGTCGGCGTTGAACATGCGAAGACCATTGCCTTTTAGTTCCCGACCGCAACAAAAAAACGAATAACTGCCAGAGACCCTGCGTTAGACCCTCCCGTAAATTCCTGTGGCCTGTGAACGGGCTACTCGTTCGCGTGGCTAACTAAAACGCGGGTATACGGAGTGCGAGCGGAGCCGCTTTGCTCAGAATGATCACTCGTTATCTTAACCCTGTCTCTGGCGAATTGATACGCGGGCGGTGAAACGATCGCATCCGCGAAACGCTGCAACTAAGAATGCGGCACCGGATGATTTCACTCGATGTTTTTGCAGAGGTTGATCGGATACCGTAGTGAGCGCGAGTCTTTGAAGAGTCAGGCTGCCATTGGGGTCTGATAGAGGGCCCGACAATGTGGTTGCCATCGAAACGAGCGGAGATTTGCGATTGGTCGTGACACCTGCATATCCGGAGTTCGACCTTCCTGTGAGCTATGCGTCCGATGGTTGTTGAAGTAGGTCCTGAAATCGAGCAGCTTGTTTTCGAGATGCGCGCAACCGGGCCAAGGTGGCGATGAAATGGAAGAAAAGAACAACAAGATTGCGCATCGCAGAATCGTAGCAGGACGAGGAATCCCGAGGAATCATCGGCGATATAATAATTCGCCAGCCGCAGATTTTGATAAGCAGTACAAGGATGTTTTCAAGGCATTTGAAAGGCTAATGTAGTCCTGCCAGCTCCAACATTTCTAAAAACTGCTTTTTGGTTCTCATATCGATGGCTTGGGCGACAAGCTTTCCGTCTCGGTTGTACACAAAACTCCTTGGCAGTCCTTCAATCGTGTATTGTTTATGCACATTCTTGTCCGGATCGAGAACGATGGGATAGCTGAACCCGTATTCGTTGACGAATGGCTTCACCTTGCCTGCCTCTTCATCGGTAATCGCTAGGACAATCAGTCCGTCTTTTTTGAAGCGTTTGTAAATGGACTCCAGGTCCGGCATTTCAGTGCGACACGGCGGGCACCACGTGGCCCAGAAGTTCACAAGCACGACTTGCCCGCGCAAGTCCTTCAAGGCCCACGTCTTTCCATGCAGGTCCGTCAGCGTGAAATCCACCTGCTGGTGGCGCAGATCATCGGTTTCGATTTTCGACATGGCTGCTGCGTATTGCGGGTCATCCAGATTCGCCTGCACATGTTCGTAGTACACCAGGTTCGCCAGTTCGGAATATGGCCTCTCAGGCCCGCGCGGACCTGCCGGAATCGGATTTTCGTGAAGTGCTTCCGCGAGACTGGTTGCTACTTCCTGCAGCGTATCCTTGCCAAGATCTCCTTCGGTCGAGAGACCGGCAAGGGTGGTGGCGAGACGTACCTTATTCATTCCCGCAGGCAACTGCCGAATCTTGAGCGCAAGTTGTTTCGTTGTCTTCGCACGATTTCCTTCGGAAAGCTTTCGCAGAGTCCGGATATCCTCCAGGATCGGCTTCTCCTGATTGCTCCAGACAATCTGTTGTCCCTGCGCCGGAGTTTCCGCGGGAGACGATAATGAGATGCCAGCAACACAAAGGGACAGATTGCCAACAACGACAATTCTTTGAAGAATATTGATGCCCATGGCCGCAACCTATCACAAACTGAAACATCGTGCCAGATGGTTCAGATGCCGCCCACGTTTCCGCGACCTGTCCCTGCGGAAAATGCTATCCGTCGCGAATGCCTTTGAAATCAGCGACCACCAGTGCAACCCGTGCTAAACCCGGTGACAGGATGTTACATTGCGTTGATTGACCGGCCAATGTGCGCTCATTTTGGGGCGAAGTGATCAAGCGCACGGCTGAGATTGAGAAGGCGTTGGGAGAGTCGAAGGAGTTTGCGGCGAGCCTTGGGCTCTTGCAGTTGTAGGCGAAACAGCAG